>Ga0222714_10002383_pt1 | contig 19951 bp, 17 predicted proteins | sample C33_3DmetaG_FD_165048 | JGI IMG/M metagenome (GOLD analysis project Ga0222714, IMG submission 165048) | Estuarine water microbial communities from San Francisco Bay, California, United States - C33_3D | ecosystem: Environmental > Aquatic > Marine > Unclassified | place: USA: California...
TGATCGACAGGCGAGGATCTCTACAAGGTGTGGTCGAAATCGAAGCGCTCACCGACGTGATCCGACGACTGCGAGCCAATGCCCGCAAGCATTACGAAGACGAGAACGGACAGTCGCAACCGACGGGAACTCCATCCTGATGGCACCCGGACTTCGACTCCTTCGAGGCAACGTCGGCCTCATGGTCGCGCCCGTCGTCATTGCGATTGCTGGCGTATTGCTGGCGGTTCGAGTCGGCGGTGCCGAGAAGGACTTTTCGGAAGCGTCGGCGCTTCAGTGGTCGGAGAGATTGTGGCCACAGCTTCGACGGCACATCGAACTGACCATGTGGTCGACATTTTGGGTTCTGATCATCGCCATCCCGCTCGGGATTCTGCTCACTCGGCCACGGCTCAAGTTCTTGGCCGGTCCGGTCCTCACCGTGGCCAATAGTGGACAAGCCATTCCCGCCTACGGACTACTGGTACTTCTCGCGGCCTGGCTCGGCACGACTTTTTCGACGGCCGTCATCGCCTTCACGATCTTTGCCATCCTCCCCGTGTTGCGCAACACCATGGTGGGGCTCGATCAAGTCGACAAATCGGTGATCGAAGCCGGCCGCGGTATGGGAATGTCGAAGCGTCGGGCACTGGTGTCGATCGAGCTGCCACTCGCCGTCCCCGTCATCCTGGCCGGTGTTCGCACTGCATTGGTGATCAACGTGGGCATGGCCGCGTTGGCTTTCCTGATCGGCGGTGGCGGTCTGGGTGAGACGATCAACTCAGGGTTGAAGCTCCAGCGTGACCTCACCACGTTCACGGGTGCGGCCATGGTTGCCTTGCTCGCACTCACGGTCGATTGGATCGCTGCGGTGGCCGAGCGAGTGCTCCGCCCCCGAGGCCTCTGAGCGAGCGGGCCGACGTCGGGCCTCGTTCTTCGCCCCTCGGCCGTTGCTGGCTAGTCTCTCGCCAAGGGGGTTGAGGCATGAGCAACGGACACTTGTCGGGAGGATCGTCCGACCGCAACGGTGCGTCCCGTGGCGGACGAGGCCACTCCCAGTTCAAGCCGCTGTCGACAGCAGAGATCGTGGCCGCAGATCTGCGTCGTCAGATCGTGGCCGGCAAGCTCGCCGACGGCACCTTCCTTCCTCGCCAGAACGATCTCCTCGACTTGTACGAGGTCTCGCGGCCGTCGCTACGCGAGGCGTTGCGGGTGCTCGAGTCCGAAGGATTGATCTCGATTCGACGCGGCAAACTCGGCGGAGCTGTCGTACATCGCCCCAGTCTCCATATGGTGGCGCAGACCCTCGGTCTCGTTCTCGATTCTCAGAGTGTCTCGACCCCCGATCTGTCGACGGCACTGAATCTGCTCGAACCCCAATGCGTGGGCCTATGTGCAGCTCGCGCCGACCGTCACAAGACGGTGATTCCGCTCTTGCGCGATTCACACGAATACGCCGCCAGTGTGATCGACGACGTGCAATCGTTCACGGTGGCCTCGCGCCGGTTCCATGAGATTCTGGTGACCGAGTGCGGAAATTTCTCGCTCACGCTTCTGGTGGGCGCGCTCGAAGCAGTGTGGTCGACTCGGGCGCGTGAATGGGCGGCCCGTTCGGTCGAGACTCGCCAGGTTCCCGAACTCGCCTACCGCCAACAGGGTCTGCGCGATCACGAGATCATGATTGCGATTCTCGAGGATGGTGACGTCCAAGAGGCCATCGACGAGGCGTCACGTCACCTCGAATGGGCGCCGGTGTACTCGGTCGACGAGCAACTGGGTGTCGTCGGTCTTGGCGACGATCATCTCCTCGACTGACTCGACGCGAGCCTTCGGGTCGTCCAAGGTCAGACGGATAGGATCGGATCGTGATCGCCTCCCTCGCATCCGATGTCGAAAAAAACGGTTTCACCATCGTCCCCGACGTCATTTCCTCCGCCGACGTGACGAGGCTTCGCGACAGCCTCCTGTCGACCATGGATGCCCAGGAGACGCCCCGCGGTGGCAACGTGTTTCTCGGCACCGAGAGTCGCCGACTGTTCAATCTGTTGAGTCACGGTGCACCCTTCGACGAGGTTCCGCTCATCGACCCTCTGATGAATTGCGCCGAGCAACTGTTGGGTCGCGACTTTCTCTTGTCGTCGCTCACCGGGTTCGTGACCTACCCCGGGCAGACGCCGCAACCGATTCACGCCGACGACGCCGGCATTCCGCTGGATCGTCCTCATCGTCCTCTCGCCATCCTCGGCATCCTGGCCCTCACCGACTTCACCGCCGACAACGGCGGCACGCGCGTCGTTCCGGGTTCGCATCTCTTCGATCGCCGACCCACGGCCGACGACGACCACGACACCCTGACCGTCGAGATGAGCGCGGGCAGCATGCTCATCTACAACGGCTCGATCTGGCACGGCGGTAGCGCCAACAATTCCGACTCGAGGCGGATGGGCATCATCTGCAACTTCTGTGCGGGCTGGATCCGTCAGGAGGAGAACCTCATGTTTGGCCTCTCGCGTGATCTCGTCGCCCAGTTCGATCCACGACTTCGCAAACTCGTCGGATACAACACGTTCAAAGGACTTCGCGGGCATGTCGCCGGAGTCAACCCAATCACCTGGTTCCCCGACTGCGACGATCCCGGCATGGTCTGGGATCGCATCAAATAGAACTTCGATCAAGGAGTCACCATGCAACTCTCGCTCCCCGCGCGAGCCTTCTTCTCGTTCTCGGCGATGTCCGATCCGTCGATGCACCGTGCCTATTCACAGTGGCATCAGCTCGATCACCTTCCCGAGAATCGTGCCCTCGACGGGGTGATCTTCGGTGAGCGGTGGGTTCGCACGCCACGTTGTGTCGAGTTGTCTGGCCCGTCGGTCACCGAGATTCCCGATCCGCCGGGCGGCATCACCGGCCTTGCATCCGACTTCGGTCCACAGAGCGCGCAGTACATGACGATGTACTGGTTCGCTGAGCCGGTCGAGCAGACAGTCGCCAACTGGAACGATCTGGCGGCGCGCAGTTTCCATTGGGGTCGACGCCCCGAGATCGGCTGGACCGATCGTTGGATGGGTTTCTTCGTTCCGATCAAGGGTTACGCCAATCCTGCTGCCCTCGTCGGACCCGAAGCTCTGCCGTTCCGACCGCACACCGGTCTTCTGGTCCAGGTGTCGCACACCAGTGGAACCAATCGACAGCTGAACGAGTTGTTCTCGTGGTACGACACGGTCGACATTCCTCGGACGACGCGCCTCGACGGTGTGGCGGGTTGCTGGACCTTCGCGTCGCTCTCGCACTACGCCGGCAACCACGGTAACGAACAGCCCTACGAGGCGATTCGGGTTCACGTGTACTTCCTCGACGGTGAGGTCGAATCGACGCTGAGCGCGATCCGCAACAGCGGTTCGGCCGAGGATGCTCCGGCATCACGGTCCCAGCTCGAGAAGATCGTGCTCGACAGTCCTCTTCTGCCGATCCAACCGTGGCAGTGGAGCTGGTTCGACCAGTAACTGCCCATGTCCGAACCGCTCGCCACCGATCTCGGCCTCTTCTTCCATCCGCGCAGCATCGCGGTGGTCGGCGCCTCCGATCGCGAAGGGTCGCCCAATCGCACCTATTGGAATCTGATTCGCGCCTGGGGTGGCCGACAACGAGCCGAGGTGTTCCCCGTCAATCCCAATCGCGACACGATCGACGACGTTCCTTGCTTTGCCGATCTCACGTCATTGCCCGTGGTCCCCAACGTGGTGGCGATCCTCACCGGTGATCCGATTCCGAGTCTGCGCGAGGCGGTTGCGCTCGGCGTCGATTTCGTGGTGGTCTTCGCGTCGGGCTATGCGGAAGCGGGCGCCGACGGAGCGCGTCGTCAGCGCGAACTCAAGGACGTGCTCGCTGGTTCGCTCACTCGGCTCATCGGCCCCAACACCAACCTCAACACCTTCGAGAAGTTTCGCGACGATCTGACCGGAAAGAAGGTCGCGCTCATCACGCAGAGCGGACATCAGGGCCGGCCCATCTACCTACTTCAAGAGCTCGGCGTCCCGGTGTCGTACTGGGCTCCCACCGGGAACGAAGCCGACCTCAGTTCGGCCGATTTTCTGTCGTGGTTCGTCGACCAATCCGACATGGGAGCGGTCGCTCTCTATCTCGAGGCGATCTCGGATGGTTCAGCCTTCGTGCGCGCGGCTGTCCACGCCCGTTCGCACGACGTTCCACTTCTGGTGGTGAAGTCGGGATCGAGTGAGGCCGGAAAGAAGACGGCTCTCACGCACACCGGAAAATTGGCTGGGTCGGGCCGCATCGTCGACGCCTTCTTCGACAAGTTCAACATCATTCGCCTCGACACTCTCGAGGAATGGACCGACACGACACGTTTCATGGTGCGCACCGATCGCCCCACGGCCGATGGGTTGGCGGTGGTGTCGATCTCCGGCGGAACGAGTGCCTACTCGGCCGACCTGGTTGCGATGTTCGATCTTCGACTGGCCGAATTCGCCGCCGACACCGTGTCGACGTTGCGTACTCATGTTCCCGAACCCTTGAAGGTCGACAATCCGGTCGACACCGGTGGGCATCCGCTCGGCGACCATCGCGGTGTCGAGATTCTTCGCACCGTTCTCAACGATCCGAACGTCGGAGTCTTGGTGTGTCCTCTTGCCGCGCCGTTCCCGCCGTTGTCGACCAAGTTCTTGGGTGACTTGGCGACCTTGTCGGAGGAGTCGCCCACCCCGATTTGCGTCGTCTGGAGCAGTCCGCTCGTCGAGTCCGACGAAGTCAGGGCAATTCTCGACGGTGCGCCGCGTCTGCACTTCTTCCGGTCGTTCCGACATTGCCTCACGGCCATTGCCTCGTGGCAGCGCTACCACTCACGGCAACGACTTCCGATTCCCGAGCCGACTCTTCTCGCACCCATCGACAGCACGACTCGTTCCGAGGCGCCAATTCTCGATGAATTGGCCGCCCGATCTCTGCTGCTCGAATTCGGTCTCACCGCCCCGGCCGAGGAGCGGGTGTCGTCTCCCCAGTCGGCGGTCGATGCTGCGTCCCGCATCGGATTCCCAGTGGTGGTGAAAGGTCTGTCGGCGACGGTTCAGCACAAGATGGCCGAAGGTCTGGTCGCTCTCGACCTCGACACGACCGAGGGAGTCCGCACCGCGACCGAGCAAATTCTTCGTCGTCTGAGCGAACTCACCAACGGTGTCGACTCCGAGGTGTTGGTGGCCGAGCAGGTGACTGACGGACTCGATCTGCTGATCGGCTCGGTCGAAGACCCCGAAATCGGTCTCGCCATCGTGATCGGCCTCGGCGGCACCCATGCCGAGCTCGTATCCGACGTGACCTACCTGATTCCGCCCTTCACCACTGACGACGTGATCGCGGCGCTCGGGCAACTGAGGAACTCACGGATGGTGAGCGACTTTCTGTCGAACGTCACTGATGGCCAACTTCTCGTCGCTGCATCCGCACAACGTTTCGGCGACTTCGTGGCCCAGTATCGCGATCGCTTCACGAGCGTCGAGATCAACCCACTACGCGTCACACCCAACGGCCGAGTCGTGATGCTCGACACTCTGATCACCTGACGGAACGCGTCATGTGACGGAACGCGAAGTGGGGTGGACGGTGTGTTCACGAAACACCGTCCACCCCACTTCATGATCTCAACAGGCGGAGATCAGGACGCGCCGATGGCCTCCAAGTAGAAGGAGCGATCGACGATCTTCTCTTCCGCAACGGGAGTCGAGAAGTCGGTGATCGTGCCACTGTCGATGAACAGCTGCTGCACACGGTCGGTCGTTCCTTGACGGATCTCCCAGTCCATGACGAGGCCGGGGACCAGGCGCAGGGCGTCGACCGGACGGTCGATTTCCTTCGAGATCAGGTCCATGACGGCATCGTCCTGGTGGTAGTCGCCCTGGTAGAAGGTGTTGACCGAGCGGATGAAGGCACGGGCAACAGCAACACCGAGTTCACGGTTCTCGAGCAGACGCTTGCCGAACGAGTACTGGCCGAGCGGCTCACCAGGAGTCTGGCTGGCGGCCTGGACGTACGCGGGGTCATCGGCGATGTCGAGCCAGAACGGATCGAGCAACACCGCGCACTGCACGGCGTTGTTCTGCAGAGCCGTGAGGGCGTCAGCGTTCGGGATGGCTTCGATCACCGTGTTGCTCATGTCGAGGTCCTGACCGGTACGACGTTCGATTTCGGAAATGCTGTAGTACACCGAGACCGAACCCTTACCGACCGACGACGACCACTTCACGTTGGCGGTCTCGAGCAGATCCGGATCCTCCGGGTTCGAGAAGGCGTCACGACGACACCACAAACCGGTCTGCGGCTCGTCGTAGTTGCCAGCGAACGGCGGGTAGTAGTTACCGAGCACCATACGGACCGGAAGATCGAGGTTGCCGGCGTTGAAGAGCGCCAACTCGATACCGCCCACGGCCATGTCGATGTCACCCGAGGCCATCTGCGGAACCGAGTCCGCGTAACCAAGGTTGATGAACTCGACCTCGATGTTCTCCTTCTCGAATTCGCCCTGGCTGATCGCGAGGAGCAGCGGCGAGTTGAACTCGAGGCGGAAAGATGACGAGATCACGATCTTCTGACGCTCGGCCAGAGGTTGCGGCAGCGGGTAGCCGGGTTCGCAACGAGCGACCTGACGAGCCGGATCGATGATCGTGGGATCAGTGACTGATTCCGGTCCGCAACCCTCGACGAATCCACCTTCGGCCGGAGCCTCGGTGGTGGCCGGAGCGTCGGTCGGAGCCGTGGTTTCAGCTGCCGTCGTCTCGGCTGGTTCGCTCGAGCCTCCGTCGTCACCACCGCACGCGGCCATGACAACGAATGCCGCGGCAGTCGTCACCGCAAGAAGCTTCTTGCTGATACGTGTTTTCAATGTCTCCCCTCTCCTTTGTTGATGTGGGATCTCGACACCATGGATTCGTTCCGGGCTGTTCTCAGAGAACTGCCCGATCGTCCGAAGCCCACGGCGCGACCAATTTGCCGATCATTTTGATGAGCGACACGAACAAAGCACCCAGAATCGCGGCGACGACGAGACCCACGTACGCCTGTAGCGGGTCGAACACCGTTCGTGCGTTGTTGATGCGATAACCAATGCCCTGAAGGCCCGGTGCATACACGAATTCGGCACCGATCAGGGTGAGAACGGCCACACCGGCGGCCACTCGCAGACCCAGGAAGATCTCGGGCAGCGCGGCCGGAAAGATCACATGGCGGAAGGTCTGGATGGGTCCACTCTCGAAAGACCGGGCGGTTTCCCTCAGTTGTGCGGGTACCGACATCACGGCATGCATCGACTGCATCCAGACGAAGAAGAACACCGTCACCGCAATCACCGCGATCAGCGGCTTGTCATCGAATCCGAGGATGATGAGAAAGATGCCGATCAAAGCGAGCTTGGGCACTGTGTAGAGAGCGTTGAGAGTTGGCTCGAGGGTGGCTCGCAACTTGCGCGAGGTTCCCATGCCGACGCCGAGGGCCAGACCAGCCACCACTCCCCACGCGTAGCCCCACAACATTCGCCGAACGCTGACGCCGATGTGCACCCACCAGTTGCCCTTCGGGTTGTCCTGGAAGGTTCGCTGGATCTCTCCGATGATGTCGCTCGGCGGCGGATAGAAGCGGCGATCGATCCAACCGTTGCTTCCGGCGATCTGCCAGAGCGCGAGCAAGATCACGGGAAAGCCGACGGCGAGACTCGTTTCGACGATACGACGCCTCCGAATAAAGCCGGCCGGATCGCGGTCGGCCTGACGAGGAACTCGCTTCTCGACCCGCAAGGCATCCTTGTCGCCGGTCATCAGTGATCCTCCCCCATCGAATCGATGTCCAAGGCGTCGGCGCCCTCTGGTGTTCTCGCCCGCGTCTTCTCGACTTCGTCACGCAGCAGACGCCACAGCCGCGCAGTGACACCGGCGAACTCGGGACTTTCGCGAACCTCGGCTCGACGCGGACGCTCGAAAGGAATCTCGATGTCGGCAATGATCTTGCCGGGACGAGCCGACATGACGAGAACGCGATCACCGAGCAGAACGGCTTCTTCGAGACTGTGCGTGATGAAGAGCACCGTTCGCCGATCGGCCTGCCACAGTTCGAGGAGCTCGTCCTGCAGGATCTGACGCATCTGAGCGTCGAGAGCAGCGAAGGGTTCGTCCATCAGCAAAATTTCTGGCTCGATGGTGAGGGCACGGGCGATGGCGACGCGCTGTTTCATTCCACCCGACAGCGTGTCGGGCCACGAACGAGCCCGTTCGGCGAGGCCGAGTTTCTCCAAGTACTTGAGAGCAACCTTGTTTCCCTCTTTGCGTGGCACACCTTGGATGTCGAGGCCGTAGCGCACGTTGTCGAGCACCCGTTTCCAGGGGAAGATCGAATAGTCCTGGAACACCATGGCGGTGGGCTGCACGGATCGGCGGGTGGTGAACTCGATCTCGCCTTCGCTCGGTCGAATCAGTCCGGCGACCATCCGTAGGAACGTGGATTTGCCGCAACCTGACGGCCCGACAATGCACACGAACTCGCCGTCGCGAACGGTGATGTCGAGGGGCCCGAGGGCGTGAATCCGCTGCGATTTCTTGCCACCGAAATACCGCTCGACCCCGCGGGCAACGATCTTGTCGCTCGGCCCATCCGAGGGTCGAGCACTGTCCGCATCGTTGTTCTGCATGTGGCCCCCCTCCGACTGACCGTCACTCGTTGGAGTGTTCCCCCGGCCTCCCCTTCACACTAATCATTTAGAAGATAAGATGTCCACCGTTCAGGAAAAAGTCGGTATCCACCCGTCGAGCGCGTTGACGGGCAACCATCAGTGGGGACGGAACGAGGGGGCACGTGATCTTCAGAAGCGCGGTGGATCCCGAGTCGGCCCGGCTGTTCCGGGAACGGGGATGGTGGGGTGATGTCACCCTGGCCGATCATGTGCGTCGGCACGCCGACACCAACCCGGAGAAGGTCGCCTACTGGGCCGACCAGGGCAGTCTCACGTGGCGACAACTCGACCAGACCTCGAATCGCATTGCCAGTGTTCTGGCCGACACCCACCTCGAGGATGGTTCTCGCGTGGCGGTCTACTACCCCGACACGGCCACCATCCACGCCATCTTCTTGGGTCTCGAAAAAGCCGGCCTGGTCACGGTCGGGATCGGTTCTCGGGCCGGCCTTCGCGAAATTGCCCACATCCTGAACGTCACCGGCGCCGACACGCTGATCACTCCGCTGAGCGAGTTCCGCGGCCGTACCGCCGACCAGCTGGTGGCCGAGTTGAAGGCCTACGACATCGAATTGAAGAGAGTGATTCTCGTCGATGCACTCGAACGTGATCCGTTCGCGCCCATCGTGGTGAACGATCATCCCGAGGAAGGTTCGATCGATTTCTCGCCCACTTGCGCGATCCGTCCCGACGATCTCTTCCTCATCAACTCGACCTCGGGAACCACCAGTCTTCCAAAGTGCGTTCTGCACACTCAGAACCGCTGGATCTACTTCCATCAGTTGGCCGAACGAAACGGGGCACTCACCTCCGACGACGTGTTCTTCGGTGCGATTCCGGCTCCGTTCGGATTCGGTTTGTGGACGACGCATTTTTCGCCAATCATTCTCGGTAGCTCGACTCTGGTCACCGAACGTTTCAACAGCACGAAAGCCATCCAGGAGATCATCGAGAAGAAGATCTCGGTGCTGGGTTGCGTGAGCACGCAGTTCCTCATGTTGCTCAACGATCCACTGTTCGAGGAATCCGATCTGTCGAGTCTGCGCGTGATGTTCACCGGCGGCGAAGCCGTGCCGTCCAGCCGGGCCAAGGATTTCGAGGCCCGATCAGGTTGCAAGGTTCTCCAGTTCTACGGCTCGAACGAATCCGGGGTTCTGTCGGGCACCAAACTCACCGACTCCGACGAGGTTCGTTTCGAAACGGCGGGATACGTCGAACCCGACATGCATGTTCGTCTCTACGACGAGTCCGGCACCACGTTGGTCACCGGTTCGGGTCGTCCGGCCTGCAAGGGTCCGGCCACGTGCATCGGCTATCTCGACGCCGAAGCCAACGCCCAGCTGTTCACCGACGACGGCTGGATGCTCATGGGTGACATCTGCTCGATCGACGAGAGTGGTCTTCTGCGCGTCACCGGACGCACGTCCGACATCATCATTCGTGGCGGCAAGAACATCAGCGCCCCACAAGTGGAAGACGAGGTCTCGTCACATCCGGCCATTGCGTTGGCCGCCGCGGTCGCCAAACCCGACGAGGTGTTCGGTGAGAGGGTGTTCGTCTTCGTCGAACTCGTTCCGGGTGCGGCGCCGATCACGCTCGAACAGCTGAAGGAGTTCCTCCTCGAACGAGGAGTGTCGGTCGAATTGGTCCCAGAGGGCATGGAGATCGTCGACGAACTTCCCCGTTCGAGCGGAGGAAAGTTGGCCAAGGGAACCCTGCGCGACCGCGTGCGTGTCGCCACGCACTGACTTCGGTCAGCTCAGGACTCGAATGGCCTGGTGATTCAACCAGGCCTCGATGTCTTCGACGATCTCGGTGAAGAACTGGCGATATAGCCCGTCGGTCACGTAGCCGATGTGCGGGGTCAGAATCACCCGCGGGTGTGTGCGCGCGATTTCGCGCAGCGGATGTTCGAGTGACAGTGGCTCGTCGTCGAAGACGTCGAGTCCGGCACCCCCGATCGTCCCGTTGCGCAGTGCGTGCACGAGAGCCATCTCGTCGACGATCGGGCCCCGTGACGTGTTGATCAGCAGGGCCTTAGGTTTCATGGCGGTGAATTCGGCCGTCGACACGAGTCCTCGTGAACGATCCGACAACACGAGATGGATCGACACCACATCGGCGGTCGAGAAGAGTTCGTGTCTGGTGACGGCTCGTACACCACGCGAGGCCGCCACCTCGGCATCGAGGTTCTGGCTCCACGCAATGACGTTCATGCCGAGAGCCTGGGCCACGGCCGCGACCTCGCTGCCGATCCGACCTAGTCCGACGAGACCGAGGGTCTTGCCGCGCAGCTCGAGTCCGACTTGGGTCTGCCAGCCCCCGGAGGCCACCGAATTCGCTTCGCACACGATCGAACGCGCCACCCCCATCATGAGGGCGATGGTGAGTTCGGTGGTGGGTGAGATGTAACCGCCCGTACCGCAGACGAAAATGCCACGCTGCCATGCATACGCCACGTCGATGGCCGCATTCGACGGGCCGGTGGTGACGATGAGCTGAAGGTCTGGGAGTTGCTCGATCACCGAGGCCGTGAGACGGGTCCGCTCGCGCATGGCGACGACGATCTGAGCATCGCGGAGTTCGTCGACCAGTCGTTCTTCCGACCCGATGTGTTCGGTGAGCACTCGCACGTTCGCGAACTCGTCGATGCGCGACCAGTCGGCGAACTCTCGGGCCACGTTCTGATAATCGTCGAGAACGACGATCGTCAGCGGCTCGATTCGCTCGAATGCCCCGTCCACTCGCTCACCTCTGGATGTCGAGGCCGACATAGACCCGCTCAGGCGGAGCGACCATCAAGGCCTGCATTGCTTCGTGTGCCCGATCGAGTGGATAGACGTGAGTTCGCAGGGCACGCAGACGCGGTTCGTTACGAAGGTGCGCCAAGGCTTGTTCGTAGGCGTCATACGAGGCCGAGCGAACGCCCATCATCGTCACGCCTTTCAGTACGACCTGATCGACATCGATGTCGGCACGTCGACCTCCCTTGAGCCCGGCCATCACGATGGTGCCCTGATCTTTCACCAAGCGCACCGCCGTCTCGAGCGGCTGCACGGCTCCGGCACTGGTATCCACCACGACGTCGAAACCTGCGCCGTCGGTGATATCGAGAAGTCTGTTCTCGACATCACGGTCATCGACACAGAGGGCCAGATCGGCGCCGAGTGCGTCGGCGACTTTCAATCGTCGATGATCATTAGCGGTTCCGGTCATTCCGACCGCAGCGGCTCCAGCAGCCTTGGCGGCCGACATGGAGGCGATACCTCTCTGACCGGCACCGAGCACGAGGACCGTCTGCCCGAACGTCAACTGAGGCGCGCGAACAGCCCATTCGAATCCCGTGGCCACAGCGTTGAAGATGGATGCTTCACCCGCAGTGAGTGATGTCGGTACACGATGCACGACCGTGTTCGGATGCAGGTACATCCGCTCGGCGTAGCCACCCCACAATGACGGTGCCTGCGACACGGGAATGAAGCCGTGCGAGAACGGTCGCGTCGGCCAGCCGGCGCACGACACGTACTGCCCGTTCAGGCACTGATCGCATCGTCCACACGGGATGTTGGGTTCGACGGCCACGCGGTCGCCGACCACGAACCCTTGGGATGCCAACCCGGACGACATCTGCTCGATCACGCCGACGACTTCGTGCCCAGGCACGAGCGGTTGGTCACCCCACATCGAACCCGTGAAGTGGCCCGAGTACTGCTCGGCGTCGGTGCCGCACAGTCCACACGTTTCGACGGCGATCACCGCCCAGTCGTCGTAGCCGTCGGGGTGCGGTATGTCGACGTAGTCGATCCGCTCCGGCCCGGTGACAACGGCAGCTCGGGAAATTGTCACGTCAGAAGGTGGTCGGATCGTCGATGACTGATTGCGGAACGGTGACGCCGTACAACTCGGCGGCGTTGCGCCACGTGATGCGCTCTTTCACATCGGCCGGCAGATGTCCGATCTCGTGATGCACCACTCGCTGCGTGTTCGGCCACGTCGAATCGCAATGGGGATAGTCGGATTCGAGCAGCACGTTCTCGACGCCGATGCGATCGAGTTGCACGAACGCCGACGGATCCTCGACGGCGCAGAACCAGAAGTTGCGCTTCAGCACTTCGGCCGGTGTGAGGTCGCTCGTCCACGTTCCGTACATCTCGTGGTACGAGAGCATGTGATCGAGTCGGTCCATGAGACCGGCGACCCATCCGATGCCACCCTCGGAGAGGCAGATCTTGAGGTCGGGATACTTCACCGGATACATCGAGTAGAGCCAGTCGACGGCGGCGTTCATGGCATAGGCGAAGAAGAGCACACCCACCACGTCGGGCGGGGCGTCGAGACTCGTGGCCGGCGACTGACCCGACGAGCCGATGTGCAGATTGATCACCGTTCCTGTCTCGGCACAGGCGGCGATGAAGGGTTCCCAGTGACCCGAGTGAATCGAAGGAAGGCCCAACTTGTCAGGCGCTTCGGAGAACGTGATGGCCTTGAATCCGCGCTCGGCATTGCGGCGAACCATGTCGGCGGCTTCGTTCGGATCGGCGAGCCAGGGAATCTGGCACGGAATCATGCGACCGGGATGTCGACCAGCCCACTCGTCGATGTGCCAGTCGTTCCAGGCTTCGACGGCCGCGCGCGCCAGTTCAGGGTCGACACCCAACTGGAGGCGCTGGCCGGCGAAACCGGGGAGAAACGACGGGAAGTTGACCGACGCGTACACCCCGTTCAGGTTCATGTCGGCGATGCGGGCGTCGATGTCCCATGCACCGCGACGCATCTCGGAGAAGCGAGCCGGTTCGAACGAGTACTCCGACACCGGACGTCCGACCACGGCGTTGAATCCGACGTTGGGAATCTCCTTGCCGTCGTAGAGCCAGATCTCCTGGCCGTTCTTTTCGACCACGTGCGGTACACGATCACCGAACTTCGCCGACATGCGGCCCTCGAACGTGTGCGGAGGTTCGACGATGTGATCGTCGGCGGAGATGAGGAGGTACCGGCGTTCGGCAGACTCGGGTTCGGGAAGGAACGTGACCTTCTTTTCGCCACCCGTTGCAGCCTTGGTGAACGAGAGATCACTCGCCAGATCTTCGAGACTCTTCATGACTTCTCCTTCAGCTCAATACTTCGGGCTCGACGCGAATCAGTTGGCGCACCAGGCCGTCCCAGTACACGTCGGCTCCTCGTTCGAGGAGTGAGGTCTTCATGCCAGCGACCAAGTTCTCGTTGAGCGAACCGACTTCGGCACCGATCTTCATGAGGTCGACCGTTGTACGTGCGGCGCGCTCGAGTGACGCCGACAAGTACGTGGCCCGTTCGACGGTGTCGGCGATGACGATCACGCCGTGGCTCTTCAGGATCACGATGTTGGCCTCACCGATGCGACGAGCGAGATCGCGTCCGAGTTCGGCCGAGTCGACTTCTCCGGTGTACTCATCGACAAGGGCGATGTCGCCGGCGAACATCGACGCGGTCTGATGAACGACGCGCGGCATCTCGCCAAGGCAGGCGAGCAGGCTCGTGTAGTACGGATGGTTGTGCACGACGACGCGTGCATCGGGGCGGGCGCGATGCAGCTCGGTGTGGATGTGGAACGCCGGCGTCACGTCCCACTTCCCGGCGATCACCGATCCGTTCTCGTCGACTTCACAGATGTCACTCGCCGTGAGTTCACGCCACCACAGTCCCCAGGGGTTGATGAGCATCGACGACGAACCCGGGCGCTGCCACGTGATGTGTCCGGCGAGGTTCTCGGCAAACTCTTCGCGCGCCAACCAGCGGAACGAGATCGCCAGCTTCTGCTCGTCAGTGAGGGTGCGGCCGATTCCCGGGGTGATACTCGGTGACCAGGTGGCGTATCCGCCCTCCCGCGGCCGATCGGGTGCGTGAACCTCGGTCCCTGCCGTCACGATCCGCCCCCCAACTTCGTTGGCACCCCAGACCTCCGGCCGGAGGTCGTGGCGTCATCATGACTTAATCTTTTAGATGATTCAAGACTTTTGTGGGATCACCCGAGCCTCACGGAGGCGTTTCACCTGCTCAGGCCCATATCCGAGCAGTTCGGTGAGCACTGTTTCGGTGTGTTCCCCGTGGTTGGGGGCCCGTCGTGGCTCGGCCAGACCTTCACCGTCGAGCCGGAGTGGCACCTCCAACTGGTCGGCGCCGAGGCTCTCGCTCCCCCACCACTGGAACCGATTCACGAACTGTGGGTCGGCCATGAGGGCATCGTGCGAGTTGGCCGGGATGATCGGGACGTCGGAGTGTTCCGACACCGACATCCACTCACGCGTGGAGCGAGAAGCGAAGATCGCGCGTAGTTCGGCCTTCAGTTCGCGGTTGCCCACCGCGTGATCGCCAACTTCGGCTCCGGGCCACCGTTCGAAGAGATCGGTGCGTTGCACGGCCTCACAGAAGTTCTTCCAGAACTTGCGCTCACTCGCCATGAACAACACGTGACCGTCGCTCGTCGCGTAGAACTGGTAGCGCACCGCGCCGCGCAATCCGGCGAGCCCGGGCGCACGGCGTCGTCCATCGTCGGCCGCCACGCCGGTGACTTCGTCGTCGGGCCGTTGGTAAGCACGCGCGGTTTCGATGCGATACCAGTCGAAGTAGGCGGCCGCGTCGGACTGTGAGAGTTCGATGAAGGCGGGTCGTCCGGTGGATCGGGCGCGAATCACAGCAGCCAGTACCGCCGTGGCGGCCAGCACCGGTCCGAACGTCATGCCCACGTTCACTTGATCGGGGATCTCGAGCGATCCGTCGGGTTCGACGTCGGGGGTGATCACTCCGCACCACGCGTCGAAGCCGACGCCGTGACTGGGGAACGTCTCGTACGGGCTTCCCGTGCCGAATCCCGAGATGGAGCACATCACGATCGACGGATTGAGTTCGACCAGGCGCTCGAAAGAGAGGCCTTTGCGCTCGAGAAAACGCGGTCGCATCCCCTCGATCACGATGTCGGCCCGACGAACCAGATCTTCGAACACTGGGACCGCTTCGGGCACCGACAGATCGAGAGTGAGTGATTCCTTCGAACGGTTGACGTGCAGATGAAACAACGAGTTCGACGTCGTCTCGCCGTCGTCGTCGCGCTCGTGGACAATGGGCCAGGTGACACGGCGCAGATCGTCGCCGGTGCGCGATTCGATCTTGATGACGCGCGCCCCGAGATCGGCCAGGAGTCCACCGGCCAAGCCCGGCCCGAGGATCGAGCAGTCGAGGACCAACAACCCGTCGAGGAGTTGGGGTCGCGCGTCGGCGGTCATGGACGACCCGCCCACAACCCTTCTGGGGTGAGGCGGAGCATGCGGATGGCGTTGCCCCGCAACACTTTGGTGCGGACCTCGTGACTCAGGCTCGAGGTCTGCTCGTCGAAGATCTTGCGACTGAAGGGCCACGTCGAGTCGGTGTGCGGGTAGTCGGTCTCGAAGGTGACGGTGTCGACACCGATCTTGTGCAGGTTCTCGACACCGTGCGGGTCGCGGAAGAAGCAGCCGTAGATGTTCGACTGCCAGAAACGCGACGGCGGTTCGGGAATCACGTCGGCGACTCCGCCCCAGGCGCGGTGCTGTTCCCACACGTCGTCTGCTCGTTCGAGGATGTAGGGCACCCATCCGATCTGGCCTTCGCTGTAGGCGATCTTGAGGTTCGGGTACCGCACGAACACGCCGGAGAACATGAAGTCGCTCACCGAACTCATGGCGTTGCCGAAGCTCAGCGTGGCGGCGACGGCCGGCGGTGCATCGCTCGACGTGGACGGCATCTGGCTCGACGAGCCGATGTGCATGCAGATGATGGTGCCGGTCTCTTCGCAGGCCTGGAAGAACGGTTCCCAGTAGCCGGTGTGGATCGACGGTAGGCCGAGTTTGGCCGGAATCTCGCTGAAAGCGACTGCCGTGAAGCCGTTGGCCGCGTTGTCGCGCACGACCTGAGCGGCCAGTTCGGCGCTCCAGAGCGGCACGATGCCGAGGGGAACGAGTCGCCCCTCTCCCTGGCCGCACCACTCCTCGAGCATCCAGCGGTTGTAAGCCTCGACACAGGCGAAGGCGAGGTCCTTGTCGTGCGCTTCGCTGAAGGTCTGTCCACAGAAACGCGGGAAGGTGGGGAAACACATCGACGTCTGCACACCGTCGGCATCCATGTCGGCGAGTCGATGGATCGGGTCGTAGCAACCCGGGCGCATCTCGTCGTAGGTGATGGGCGACAGCGTCATGTCGTCACGGTCGAATCCGACCGCAGCGATATGACGCTTCAGCGGGAAGACCAGATCCTCGTAGAGCCACACGTTGCACTCGGGGCCATCGCCCGACCAGTCGATCTCGTAGGTGGTGCCGCCGCGATACACCATGCCGCCCATGCGTCGTCGCTCGACGCGCGGATGCACACCCGCTTCCTGGAATTTCTTGGGCAACCATGTCTCGAACAAGTGGGCCGGCTCGATCACGTGGTCGTCGACAGAGATGATCATGTCGGCATGCATCATGTGGGTCATCGAGCCTCCCGAATGTCGATCACGAACCGTGTCGTTCACGGAACATATCGCGCAGGACCGGCTTCAGGACCTTGCCTGCAGCGTTGAGCGGCAATGCATCGACGATTTCGACGTAGCGCGGGGCCTTGTAGTTGGCCATGTTGTCGCGACACCACGCGATGACCTCGGCCACTGACGGGCCGCCGGGACGGGTGACCACGAACGCGCACCCCACTTCGCCCATGCGTTCGTCGGGGACGCCGATCACCGACACCTGAATGATCATCGGGTGAGAGAGCATGAGGTTCTCGATCTCGGCCGGATAGGCGTTGAAGCCACCGACGATGAACATGTCCTTCTTACGATCGGTGATCTTCAGGTAGCCCTGTTCGTCCATGATGCCGATGTCGCCGGTATGCAGCCAGCCGTCGGTGTCGATCACTTCGCGTGTGGCGGCTTCGTCCTCGTAGTAGCCGACCATCACGTTGTAGCCACGGCACAGGATCTCACCGGGTTCACCGACCGGCAGTTCGCGTCCGGCATCGTCGACGATCTTCACTTCCACGTCGGGGATCGCGCAGCCCGAGGTGTTGGCCACCAATTCGTACGGATCACCGGGTCGGCAGATACTCACCATGCCGGTGGATTCGCTGAGCCCGTAGGCGGTGACGATGTTCTGGAACGAGAGCTCGCTCGCCATCTGCTTGATCATCTCGACCGGGATGGTGGCGGCACCGGTGACGGCCACCCGCAGCGATGACAGGTCGAAGTCGGCTCGTCGCTCGTAGGCGAGGATCGTGAGATACACCGTGGGTGCACCGGGTAACACGGTGATCCGCTCGGATTCGATGAGTCGCATGACTTCGTCGACATCGAACACGGGCAGCGGCACCATGGTGACACCGCGCAGGATCGACGACAACACACCGGCCTTGTAACCGAAGGTGTGGAAAAGAGGATTGACGATGAGATAGCGATCGCTCTCGATCAATCCGACGCACTCGGCCCACACGTCGAACACGCGAATGTTCTGCGAGTGGCTGGTCATCACACCTTTCGGACGTCCGGTGGTTCCCGAGGTGAAGAAGATGTCCGACACGGTGGTGGGTTCGACGGCCGCCATCGCCGTGTCGTAGTCGTCATCCGACACCGCCTCACCAGCGGCGAGGAAGGTGTCCCAGTCGAGGTCGCCCGCATCGGCGGCGCCGTCGAGGGCGATCACCCGGATGCCGTCGGTGATCCCGGGCTTGGCGGCACGCAATTCGGCCAAGTAGTCGCGGTCGAGGAAATCGCGGGTGATGAAGAGCATGGTGGGGCGGACGCGTTCGATGATGTCGATCGCTTCGAGGGTCTTGAAGCGAGTGTTGATGGGAACCATCACACCGCCGACACCCACGCAACCGAGGGAACTGAAGATCCAGCGCGGGCTGTTGGGGGCCCAGATCACGAAGCGTTCGTCGCGGCGCAGGCCGAGGGCCAGGGCAGACTTGCCGACGGATCGCAGTGTCGCCTCGAGTTCGGCGTAGGTCCAGTCGTCACCCCGGAACGACAGCGCGGTCTTGGCCGCGTGCTGTCGGCTCTGGTGTCGAATCATCGCGCCGATCGTCTCGAACTGTTGGCCACCTGACATGAGCGCATGGTAACGCTCGACCCTCGTCGGCTCTCAAATGCTCGCGACGGCCGCCACTGCGCGCTCCAGAATGTCGCGTTCGAGTGATGACGATTCGACATCGATGAAGTCGAGTCGCAGATCGGTGACGCCGGCGGCGTGCAGTCGTTCGGCTTCGCGTCGGAACACGTCCCAGTCGGGTTGTCCGGTACGGAATCCGGGTGCACCGACTCGTGTTTCAATGCGTAGATCGTTCGGATCACGTCCGACATCGGCGAGTGCCTGTCGAAGTCGTGCGATGCCGTGGCTCGGGTCGGCGATGTCGGACCCCCACGGGATCCATCCGCTACCGAAACGCACCACGCGGTCGATCGTTCGTGTCCGACTGGTGCCGGCGATCCAGAGGGGAATGCGCGGAGTTCCATCGGGCAATTCCTGAACTGGTCGCGGGAATTGGTGGATGTCGACCGGTTCGGGGGCGAAAGGACCCGTCCACTCCATGCGGCCAGCCCAGAGTGACGTGAGCGCACCCAATGTTTCATCGAGATGCGCGCCTCGCCGATCGAAATCGAGATCGCACGCGGTGTATTCCTCTCGTTGCCAGCCCACACCCACGCCGATGTCGAGGCGACCATTCGACATGACGTCGATGGTCGAGAGCTGTTTGGCCAGAACGGCCGGCCGCCGAAGTGCGGCGAGCAGGATCGAGGAGCCGAGTCGGATGCGTTCGGTGCGAGCGGCGATGAAGGTGAGGACCACGAGAGGTTCGAGCCACCAGCCATCGGGGCCAGTGGGCTGTCGTCCGCCTTCGATACCACCGAGCTTCGGATCGGCGTAGGCGTCGAGATCGTTGCCGAACACCACATGGTCCGACACCACGACCCGGTGGATACCGGCCGCATCGGCGTTGGCGGCCAGACGTGCCAACCGTTCGATGTCGACTCCGCTCTGGCCGAAGTTCTGCAGATACAGGCTGAGACGCGGCGACATCAAGGCATCATGGCACGGCCACGAGTGGCCTCAACCAACGGCGATGATGAGGATGCCGGCGACGATGCACAGAACTCCGCTCACCACGTGGAAGTCGTGCACGCGGTCCTTCCAGAGGATGCGGCTCCGGCCGACAAGAAGGCGGTAGGCCACGAAATCGGTGCGGGTCAACGCAGCG
>Ga0222714_10002386_pt1 | contig 19925 bp, 20 predicted proteins | sample C33_3DmetaG_FD_165048 | JGI IMG/M metagenome (GOLD analysis project Ga0222714, IMG submission 165048) | Estuarine water microbial communities from San Francisco Bay, California, United States - C33_3D | ecosystem: Environmental > Aquatic > Marine > Unclassified | place: USA: California...
AAAAAGATTGGCGGCAAGAAGTTCCACAATAAAAGCTTTGGCGGCGGCATCATCTTCCAATCCTACAACACCCGAACACTGGCCGAGCAAATTGTTTCACTCCAAAAACTCTGATCCTATGCAAGTTTTTTCTTTCCCCACCATAGACCAATGCGTTGAGTTCATCACCTCCCAATTGGGAGTAGCTTGGGACTGTAACAAGGAGCAAATGCTCACCCAAAAAATGTACTACAAGCACCTCGGAACCATCGTGTTCTATGACCCCGCCGACATCCTTGATGTTCCAAACTCTTCATACATCTTTAACCAACACCTCAATTGATATGCAACTCCTTGAACAACTAATGAAGTACGAGCAAGGCGATATGACCCACGAAGAAATGCTCGCACTATTCGCAAGGCTCATTGAAACTGGCATGGCGTGGACTCTCCAAGGCTCTTATGGTCGCACCGCTCGTGACCTGATCCGCAACGGATTCATTGATATGGCTGGGAATATTCTCATTGACCTACAAGAACTTGAATAATTTTTTGCGTGACCTCTTGACTTTTGAGATTCATTACACTATCTTTACCTAACACAACTAACACACCAACACTATGGAACCAAAGACCATCCTCACCAACGACATCGAGCAACTACAAGATGCGATATCTGAAGCCATTGAATATGTCGGGCAAGTAGCCGATGAGCGTTACGACCACCCGATTGTAGCACTACTACAAGAAGCACTTGACCTACTTGATTCTGTCTCACTTTAAAAGCTTGAACTATGAAACGCCAAACAAATCTTTCCAAAGCCTTTGCCCAACTCCGCAAAGATGGATACTTCGCAAAGCAAAACTTTATGTGCTGTCAATCTTGTGGGTGGGCAGAAATGTCCGAAGCCGAAGCCGAGAAAGCGGTCTTCTACCACGCACAAGATGCCGCTGATCTACGCAAAGGAGATGACCTCTACCTATGCTGGTCAGGCAACGGACACCAAATCGCTCGCACCCTTGAACACCACGGTATGGAGGTGGAATGGGATGGGACAACCTCAACACGAATCGTAGTACGTAACCGCTCAATTATTTAATTATGAAAACAGAAATGCAATTAGACCAAGCCGTTGAATACCTGATCTACATAGCCGACGGGGAGAAAGATGAACTCGCACAAGCTATTGAGGCTGTGGTTCGGGGGCTACGCACCAAGGACAGGCACTTCAATATGATACTTGCGGAACTATCCGAAGAGGAACCGGAGGACAGCCTTGAGTTTGAGATGGATGGACCAGACCTCACGTTCATAGCAACACTGTGTGACAAAGCAATTAACCTAAAATAAAATAGAGAGATGAAAAAGATTTCAATGGATGCCGCCCAAGCATTACTCGTGGGCAAGAAGTTCAAGCGGGGCAACACCGAGGTTCGAGTCCTACCAAACGTATCGGTACTCCTGCTCCACGGCAACGAGATTGCCTACCAATACAACGACCCCGAGCGCACCTTGTCGGTGACCAACGCTGGGTGGTTTAGCAACACCACCAAGGAGCGACTCAACGCTGTTGAAGGAGTGAGAATCAACCAAAAGAATTGGGTATGGTATCTCAACGGAGAAGCTTGGGACGGTAACCTCAAAGATGTCAAGCAATGAAAGTATTGTATTGGTTCGTTGGGTTAGCCCTGATCGCTCGGGGTTACGAGTACCTACGCTACGACCTGCAACGTAAGAGAAAAAAAAGACACCCCACCTCTTGACTTTTGTGATTTAATAAACTATATTTGTATAACAATTTAAACATCATTTCAACTATGCCTAACTGGATGCGCCACGCCCTTGAGATTTCGGGCGATAAGAAACAAGTAGAGAAGTTCTTCAACACCATCGGTGATGGCTTTGCCTCGGAGCAACCCATCAACTTTGAAAAGATTATCCCACCACCAGCCAACCTATTCCGGGGTAACCTCGGCAAGGAGGAGGAGGAGTATTGCAAAGCAAACAACATTCCCGATTGGTACTCTTGGAACCGAGTTAACTGGGGGACTAAATGGAATGCCGCCTACTTGGAAACCAAGTTCAACGAAGACGGTGACCGAGTCCTATTCTTTGACACGGCGTGGGCGGTACCGCTCCCAATCCTTGAGCGCATTGAAGAGATGGTCGCACAAGATTTCCCCAAGGTAAAAATCTACGGAGAGTTCCTTGAGGAAGGCTATCAATCAGGTGGGTTCTTCACCATAGATGCGAGCGGTGGATCAGTCCACTCTCTTGATGTGGGGATGGACTACAACGAGGACACCGATGACTACATCACCTATGCCCGGGATGAACACGACCAAGATTTCAAATTCAAATACCTATGAAAGAGAAACGATATATCTATTCGTTCTATAGCGGTGGATGGAACACCGAGATAGCAACCACTAAACGGCAAGCTATATCGCTGGCCAAGAAACGATGGGCAGGCACAGCCTGGTCCGACATCAACGAGCAATCGTTTGAGGTGATTAGTGACCGTGATTACAACGTATTACTTATTGATTAAACCAACCAACTATGAACAAGACCCAAAAACTTTTGAAGTTTATCCTTGAGGAGAAGCCAACTGGCCTGATCCAAATCCAAAACTTTGCGAAGGCTATCAACGGTAGCAAGTACGCAAGCTCACAAGGCTACTACACATCCAACCTCAACCGACTCCTTGAGTCCGGTCTAATAGAGCGGGTGTCCCGAGGGGAGTACGTTGTCACCAAGCTCGGTGAGCAATACATCAACGACAAGTTGTCGGTGATACGCAAGCTACGCCATAGCCGCAACGACAAGAAAGCGGAGAAGGCTATAGCTATCTTAAGGAAGTACATCCAAGCAATTCAAGATGGTGACATTATCGTGGAAGACAAAATCATAATTAGTTTAAAATGAAATCGCCATACTTCGTATCATTCAACGCTGACTATATGACCTACGATGTCATCAAGCGTAGCGATATTAAGGTAGTGCGTACGTTCTCCGACAAGGAGGCGGCAAACTCGCACGCTGAACGCCTTAATGACAGCAACAACTTGCCGACCAACAAGTTGCTCAAGTACCACAAAGAAGCCACAAGTAAACTGATCAAAGGGAATCTTCCAAGAGACAGTTACAACTTTCAGGTCTACCGTCTTGAGGCTATCGGGCGGGAACTTGAGAAAAGGTTTGGTCAGATGACAATAGATTATTAACTTTGCTAACATTCAAATTGATATGGATTATAAATTTAAAACAACCAACATCAAAGGGAAGGAATACGTTGAGGTAAACCAGCGACTCCTTTTCTTCCGCAAGGAATCCAAGTACGAAGGGTGGTCAATCCACAACGAAATCGTAGCCGTGGATTCGGAGTCGTGCATCATCAAGTGTTCCATCCTTGATCAGACAAATCGCCTGATCGCCACGGCACACGCACAAGAAGACCGCACGGCTTCACACATTAACAAGACCTCATACATTGAGAACTGTGAAACCTCGGCACTCGGTCGTGCTTTGGCTATGCTCGGTATCGGTATTGAAACTTCTATTGCTTCAAGCAACGAGGTGAATATGGCGATTGCAAAGCAAGAGCAGCAACAAAAGACCGATGCGGCAGGCACAGAGTCCGTCTTCACAAAGGCGGTGATGTACATTTCCGGTGCGCAGGATAAAGAGGAACGTGCAAATCGTTTTGAAATAACCATCAAGCACTACGGAAAGCAGCTCAATAAGAAAGAGCAAGACGAGCTACGCAAACTCCTTGACAAGTAATGGAGCTCGGCATTAAACTCTTTGAGAAGTTCAACAAGAACTACATCTCATCTTCAGCATTGAAGGAAGCACTGAAAGATGTGCGACTATTCGAGATGTATATGGCAGGACAACTCAAGAAGAAGTCCGATGCTTTAATGTTTGGCTCTCTCTACGACTGTCTTCTATTCACACCCGATGACCTTGACAAAAGTTTCTTTGTCTTGGATGCGGACTTTGATGTGGAGATATGTGCGGAGATTGGAGGCAAGGCTCCTCGTATGACCAACAAGTACAAGGAGTGGTACCAGTCGTATCTTGAAACGGCAGGAGATAAGATGGTCGTCGGTCTTGACGACATACAAAAGGCTATCGATATGATTGATAGGCTTGATGAGACAGGTCTTCGTGACACATTCCTTATGGGTGAATTCCAAAAAGAGTTTACGGTGTTTATGAATGACTGGCCGGTACGTGGATTCCTTGATGTGTTGAACGACAACTACATCACCGACTCCAAGAGTACCGTATCTATTGGTGGTTTTAAGCGTGACATATTTGTCTACAACTACGACCTCCAAGCATACATCTACAGCACAGCATTCCCTGGTCGCCCATTCTTTTGGGTGGCACAAGAGAAAGCTTATCCTTACTTGCCCGCATTGGTGCATTGTTCGGAGGAGACATTGATGTCGGGTAAGCGGAAGTTTGAACTGGCCACAAGCCGGGTGCTTCAGTACCTTGACAGCAATAGCCGCACGGAAAAGTTCTTTGCGGAGTTCACGGTTTAATTTTTAAATCAATTCACACAATGGCAGACAAAGCCCAATCCTATGACTCCGACCTGATCGGATACGTTGATGAACCCAAATACTACGAGGGTAAGCTATCATCGTGGCGCATCTCTTTGAGCGCAGCACAAATCGCAGACCTCCCAAAGTATCAAACCGAGAAGGGGAATGTGTACATCACCTTGACTTTGAGTAAGGCAGGCAAACCAATGGGTAAGATTTACAATCCCAATTCGGAGAAGGCGAAAGCCGGAGCCGCTGAATACAAGGCAAAAACCAGTGGAGCAAGCGACCTCCCTTTCTAATTTAGAAACAGGTCTGTTCTACTTACTGGCATTTGAGTGGGGGGTTGCACCTAAAGGGGTTGTGCCCCCTGCTTATGTCGGGAACTCAAAAGGTAAAGACAATACCTATTGCATCTCCATCCTCTACCATAAGGACAGTGTAATAGATATACCAGACAAAGGTCACTGCGACTACTACGTTGTGGTGATAGCGAACAAGAAAGGTGACAACCTGATCCTACTTAAGGGAGATGTTCGAGGCTCACGCCAATCCTTTGTTGAGCTTGCCCCAAAGATTTTGTGGAAGACATTAGTTGAAGTAGATGAGTATACCGATTCGCTATTTCCAAAACGTGAAACTGATAGTCCGCAAGGGCAAGCAGGTACAGCGTGCAGTGTCGTGGGTTGTGACTAAATATGCTACGGCATATGAGGTAATGACATACGATAGGAAGACAATGACACGCCTACGCTCCGAGCTATTGAAGAACTCAAGGGCAGCGGATACAAAGGTGGTAATAGAGTCCCTCGGTGAGGGAAAAATAATTGGACAAGGTATCAACGATTTAACAAATGGTAATCAATCATCTTGATTTGTTTAGTGGAATAGGCGGATTCCACCTCGGCTTTGAACGTGCCGGGTATAAGGTCAATGCTTTCTTTTCGGAGGTAGACCAACACGCCATCGCAGTTTACAAACACAAATTCCCCAACTCAACTTATGTCGGATCAGTTACAGATGTTTACGGAGGAGACCTTCCTCGAATCGACCTCATCACTTTCGGAAGTCCTTGCCAAGATTTTAGCCTTGCCGGAAAGCGAAAGGGAATGTCAGGAGAGCGGAGCTCCCTTGTCTCGGAAGCAATTAGGCTCATTGATGAGTGCCGACCAAGAGTATTTGTGTGGGAGAATGTTAAAGGAACTTTCTCCTCAAATGCTGGCGAAGATTTTGCGGCAATCATCCAAGCGTTTACCGACCTTGGGGGTTATACACTCGAATGGCAGTTGCTTAATACAGCGTGGTTTCTCCCCCAAAATCGTGAGAGAATCTACCTTGTCGGATATCTTGGAAGACCCCGCCACTATACCGGATCAGTATTTCCTATCACAGAAGCAGGTAGAAAAAATATCTCTTTGGAAGGCACAAGAGCAGCCGTTAGCAAAACTCTTACGGCAAGAGGTCAACACGACCTACACTCCGGACTCCAACTCGTAGAGGTAAAGTATCCTAGTGATGTGCGTGGTAAAGACACGATGCCTACAGTAAGAACTGGTGGACGGAGTAGCATTACTGCGAAGCACTCTTGGGATATTGTTATTGAGTCTGGTCCTCACGAGGTCAAGCAACTCAACAAGCTAAACGAATCCAACAACGGAACGCAACCCTATATGCAAAACCGTGTGTACGATGGGGATGGTATTGCTCCGGCGGTAACGCAGTTTGCAAACCAAATGAAAGTTGTTGAGCCTAACTTCACATACGAAGCGGCCAATAAGATTGTACGAGAGAACGAGTTCTATGAAGGGGAGCCGAAGGCACTTGACTTCTACAACCACTCGGTTCGTGATGACTCACCCACACTCACTGATCCCAAGCACAACAACCAAGGATTGTTTGATGGGTATCGTATCCGTAGGCTCACACCTATTGAGTGCGAACGACTGCAAGGATTCCCCGACAACCATACCAAGTACGGAATCGTGGATGGTGAAGTAAAGGAGATGGCTAACACCCACCGATACAAGCAGTGCGGCAACGCAGTAACTGTTGATGTGGTAGAGGCTGTCGCCAAGCAAATTAAAAAGAACCTATTGTTATGAGTAAAGAAAACACACCAAGTTATTACATCGGAAAGTACCACGGCATTGAGGCCATCAATGTAGTGTTTGATTTTGCCCACGATAACTACAACATAGGCACAGCCTTGACCTACCTAATGAGGGCAGGCAAGAAGCCTGGCAATCCAATGTCTCAAGACATTCAGAAAGCAATCGTCCACCTACAAAGAGAACTCGAACACCAACTACTCAATGAACAATCAAGCCAAGGCAACGATATTCCAAACGCTCTACGACAAGACCCCGTACTACCGTCCAATTGGAGAGTTACTTTCTCGTATCCAGGAAGGGAAGAGTAAGGATATTGTTGAGCGTGTACGATCAGGGGAGAAGGAACTAAAGAACGAACTCCCCATCGTATACTTTAGCGGTGAGTTTACTGGCCGTGGTGATAGCACTCTCGTTAACCACAGTGGGTTTATCGTAATTGATATTGACCACGTTAACGTAGACAAACTAAAGCCACTACTATCTACGGATGAACACACCTATGCCTGTTGGATTAGTCCATCGGGTGATGGACTCAAGTTGCTCGTAAGGATATCACATCCCGAGCGACACCGAGACCACTTCAATTCACTATCGAATTACTTTCTTAAGAACTACGGAGTAGAGATTGACTCCTCGGGAAAGAACGAAGCACGAGCGTGCTTTGAATCTTATGACTCCGAGATTATTGTCAACGAAGACTCGGCTGTATACGGGGCGTTCGCTACCGATATGGCGGTGGAGAACAAGGGAGAGATAGTCGTACAGCGTGAGCGGTACACGGACTATATGAAGCTGAACAACGCAGCTCGTATGGTTCGGCTTGCGATGGATGGTGAGAAGCACAACCAACTTCTCAAGGCTTCAGTCCTTTGTGGTGGATACATCGCCATCGGAAAGATGGAGGAGGATGAGGCTGTCCGTGTTCTTGAGCGTGAGATATCCAAGCGTGATATCGTATCGTTTGATCAGGCCAAGGACACCATTCAAAAGGGAATCCAAAAGGGCAAGGAAATGCCTGTCCGTGAAATCATTGAGGAGGAGAAGAAGTCTAAGCGTGACCTCCTTATCTATGACGGGGATATGTCGTTCGTGTCTTCGGATGATGAGGACTTCCGATGGATCAGTGACTTTGCCGAGGGCAAGATTGAGATGGGACTATCTACTGGGTCGGACAAAGTTGACAAGCACTTCCTATTTAAGAAAGAGTTCGTTGTCGTCAACGGACACAGCAATGTAGGTAAGACCACGTTTAACCTATACCTTATTGCTACCTCGGCTATGATTCACGGATGGCGTTGGTGCATCTACTCATCCGAGAACACCACTGCCTCTACCAAGATGCGCTTGATGGAGTTCGTTGCCGACCGGAGGATTAGTGAGATGTCAAGAGAGCAACGCATCCTTGCGTACCGATGGGTGAAGGAACACTTCATCGTGTTCGGCAATAGGGATATGTATTCTTACACCGACATCTTGTTGTTTGCCGAGAAGACAATGACACAGTTTAATGTAGATGCAATCTTCGTTGACCCATACAACTCGTTGAAGATTGAGATATCACAGAACAACAAGATTGGTATACACGAGTACCACTATGATGCGGCATCCGAGTTCTTATCCTTTAGCAAGAACCGCAACGTAGGGCTATGGCTTAATGCCCACGCCGTAACGGAAGCGCAACGCCGCAAGGGAGAGGACGGATTACCTGTCGCTCCGTGGGCAGAGGACACTGAGTCGGGAGGTAAGTGGGTCAACCGATGCGACTCGTTTCTCACGGTACACCGCAAGGTCCAGTCACCTGATCCGCAGATACGCAAGACCACCGAGCTTCACGTTCGTAAGGTTCGTAACGTAGAGACTGGCGGTATGCAAACACCATACAACGACCCCATCTTGTTTGAGATGAACACACAAGCCACAGGATTTCACGTTGTTGGTGATGGCTACAAGAAATTGTTTGCCCCGATTAGCAATGACTTCGACAAGTACAAAACATTCAACAAGCCAGAGCCTATGGAGATAGACCTTGGTGAACTCAAGGATATATTCTAATGGCCAAGCGAAAGACCGGAGCAATCAACCACGTCAAATCAAACTACGACGGCAAGGAGTTTAAATCAAAGCTTGAACTCTTCTGCTATAAGTTATTGAAAGACAGCAACATAGACTTCTCATACGAGGGTGAATCATTTGTGTTAGAGCAATCGTTCACCCACGTTGGGAGGTACGGTAAGAAGGGTACTAAATCTTTTGCGGTGAAGGATAAGCACCACGTTAGGGAGATTACCTACACGCCAGACTTCGTTAGCCACAAGCATAGGTTCATCATTGAGACCAAGGGGTTTGTGCCGTCTCAACATTCATTCCATATTAGGTTCAAGTTATTTCTAAAATATCTAGCCAAGAATGATATGTCCGACTACGCAGTATACATACCTAGGAATCAAGGAGATGTTAAACTTGTAATACAAGACATCATATCTCGCAAGTAATTGTTCAAAACTATTTATGTTTTTATGAACATCCTGACTTATTTTCGTACTGAAACTACACAGTATGAACAGCAAAGATTTATCATCACTATACTTCTTGGCTACGTCAAGGGCGATGGATGAACTTGCTATGCTGTATGAAGACTTGCATACGTTATCTGGAGATGTTGATACAGACATTGAAAGAGTAGCTACCCGGCAACAAGCGTGCATTCAAAAGATCAGGTACGAACTTGAGCTTGTGAAATCTAGCGTGCTTGAATACAACAAGCAGTGAAGTTTGTAAAAGAATCCTACGACAAGCACAACGACTGGGCTATTGAAAAGGTAAGCCAGTATCTTAAGCATCGGGGTTACATCATACACGACAAGTCCGAAGAGGACTTTGGTATTGATATCGTTGCCGAGAAAGACGGTAAGATTATAAACGTAGAAGCCGAGGCCAAAGAAGAATATCCTTGGCACGACATTGAAACATTTAAGTTCCCAACTGTATCATTCCTAGCAAGGAAAAGCAAGTGGAAGGATACCAACTTTTGGTACTTCATTGTGTGCAGAGAAACGGAGGCTATGCTAGTGTGCAATAGCGATGTGATATTCCGTGAAGAATATCTTGAGCGCATCCACATCAACAAGGGTGGGCGCAAGGGCGGCGATAGCTTCTATCGTGTGCCGAAAGAACTACTAATGTTTATATCAGGATACGACAAGGGGTATGAAACCTCCTATCGTCCTTGACCCCGATAAGACTTCGTATAATTCTTTGATGTCTTGAGCTGAGATGTCTTCGTCTTAGCGTGTACACCAGGGCGATTCACCTTTGGCTTGGGCTGAAATGAAGATGCTGTCTGCGCTTTTATCTTTGCCATTTATGTAAGTATCTAACTACCATAAAGATAGCAAGCAAAACCAATAGCAAGTAAAGGGTTATGTCCTTTGCCTTTTGAAACCACGAAGGCTTGACATCTATTTGAGGCGGGCATTCAACACGGACATAGTGAGGAACTACACGCTCCTTCACCTCGGTCTTTACTACAAACTTATCCTTGTACTTGGTGATGACAACACGCACCGTGTCATTGTCAATGACCGATGAATCGCCATCGTTAATTGGCACAGGGATGCTGTCAACTATTGTGATTGGCGGCAGACGCACAGTGTCCCATCGCTCTACAATTCTTTCCTTTACTATGCTCGGGTCTTTTGCTATGGCTCTCTTGAGATGCCATTGTGCCGTGCACCCAGTTAGCAATATGATTGCAAGCAAAAACTTTATTGTCGTCTTCATTGATTGTTGTATAGCCTGTCGTTAATGATACTCAACTTATAGTCGTACCATTCCATATTGAATCGCTCACCATCAACACTCACTGTGCCGTTGCTAAACGCATTGTATACATTCTTGATGAGGATTACTTTGCTCTCGGTATCAAGGTCTTTATACCAATCGCTAGTAACAAGTCCGCCAAGAACCTCGGTCCGTTGAGTGCCGAGTTGCTTCATCATCTTGTTGGCTTCTTCAGTGGTGATTTCAATCTGCGTATCTGATCCCGGTACGGTAATTCTACGAGACTGAATCTGCTGAGGCACGTTGGGGATTACGCCTGGGTCTTCGGTAGCCATAAACAAATTGTATATCTCTACCTTCACCGGATCAGTAGTTCCAATGCGACCATTCATAGGGTCAAACCAGTTGTAGTACAATGGGTTTGCACCCTCAGGAGTTTGCTTGATGTCCTCACCCCACTCGTTCACACGGATAGGAGTGTCGCCAAGTGAGCCAAACATTCTGTCGTTGACAACATTGATAAGCTTCTCGGTGATGTCGTTGCTCCGGTAGTCGGGAAGGTACTCACGCTCCGCACGGAATGCCGTTGACAATTGGTTCGGCAATGGAATTGAAACAGCGGCACGGAAGATACCTTCAATGTATCGGGTGAATGTCATAGGCTCGGGGTTGCGAAGAACCTCAAGTAGTCCATCAACACCAGCCAAGAATGATTGGTCAAGGATGTTTGACATCGTGCCCAAAGACGTAGACAAGAACTCACCTGCCACATCCATAGCGTCCTTGTTGTTTTGATCAGGCGCAGTTTCTCCGACCTCAAGAATCTCGTCTTGCTTGCGGTTGCCCTTATCAATCATCTTAAAGCCAGCAACTTGAGCGCCCATAATAGAACCACCAAGTCCCATCTTCATATAGTTGAGGAACTCATCGCCCTCTTGGAATGTGGAGTCACCACCATCAAGCCATCTGTTGAGGGCAGTAATGTTGATGGACGCAGCAGGGAATGTACTATATGACATTGCACGCTCACGAGCATCGTCTTGGTCTGCGGCTGAACTAATGATGCCTGCCTCCCACAACTTGCGTGCAGTTTGGAAGATGACAGCACTAATGAACAACTCGCCAATAGCCTCGGAGATTTCTTTTGAAGAACCTTTCTTGGCCACCAAGAAAATAATGCGAGCCGTGGGGAACAATGGGTTAGACAGCCTCAATGTTTGGTTGAGGATGTTGGCAGGAGTCTTAACGAATGGAAGGTTAGCACGAACGAATACCTTGAGCATTGCATTGTTTGTGGTTCCAAAGCCTGTCTCAAGTTGCTTGATCAGGGACTGTGCACCACGAGCCAACTTGCTGTCGTCTTGGAACGTAACCTCCATCGCTCTCTTCTGTGCTATCTCACGAGCCTCGTATGGCGGGAACTTCAAGAAGTCACGGAGGCTATCCCCGCTAAGGCCAAGTGAGCGACCTTGTTGGTACAACTCAAAGCCTTCAATGAACTGGTAGATGGGGCGGTCACCAAGCGGGAGCAGACGGAACATTACCTCAGCAGGGATACCAAACGTACCACGAACAAACATCTTCGCTCTATAGTTAAACTCCTCACGCTGGTTTTCAAAAGCCACGTTGAGTTTATCCTTGGATGCAAAGGCAGTCATTAAAGATTGCAGAGGCTTGAGTCCCATATTCATTCGGTACTCAGCATTGCCAGGCTGCACACCATAGCGTGCAATCTTGATGGCCTCACCGAATCCCTGAGCACTGCGACTAAGGCCGTGAACGAATGCACCAAATGATGGACGCACAGTAAACTCCTCACCCTTGATGCTTGAAATCATTCTGTCAAATGGAGCAGCAACGAGCAAACGAGTAGCGTACTTACCTACGTTAATCACGTTGGCGAACAAGTTGATTACCTGTGACTTGGCAGTGAGTAGGTTACCCTGCATAATCTGCGAGAGCAGGTCACCCCACGACTGAGCAAAGGTTGCATTGAACTTGTCCATTGCAAGCGTGGCCTCGAAGAGTCTATCCTCAACGGCTTTGATAAGCTCCTCATCAATCTCCTCGGTAAGAGTGCTTGAGCTTGCAACACCTTCAGCCACATCACGGTATTGGCGCTGTGCATCGTGAAGTTCTGCGGCAAGTTCCGCAAGAGTTTGTCTTGCCTCATCGGTGAGTTCAATACCTTGGCGCTCGTACAACTTGAGAATCATATGCTCAAGACCAGCGGGTGTCGAGCTCTTAAGTTCAGCGTATTGGCGCAAGGCTTGAGCAATACCAGTTCCGTATTGGAACAGGCGGTCAAGTTGCTTGATGTACTCTGCCGTGTTGCCAGAATCGTACAGGCGGTTGAGCATTTCAATGGCCGCCATAATACGGATGTCACCGTCCTTGATGTTGGTAAACCCTGATCCCGCAACACCGCTCAATGCCTCGTCAGACATACGCTCAATGAGCTCTGCCTTGGTCATCATTTGAAGCTGTGTCTCGACCTTGCTTAGGACCTGAGGCTCGTAGTAGTTGTCGGGGTTGTTGAGGATTTCATCAATCAAAGACTCTTCGCTGGTGAGCGAGGTGAATCTCTTCGCTGCGCCTCTTAACTTTCTTGAGCGTCCTGCAGGTCTTCCGGGAGCAGGGAAATCATCTCCGGGTCTGGCTGTGCGGGCACGTCGTCCGGCAGGTGCAGCAGCAGTAGTGCGTTCTCCTGGTTGTACTCCAGCCCCAGCTTCTGTAGCATCGGCTTCACCCACGAACTTGTACCACCCGGGTTGGTCGATTCCTCCACCGAGTTCAAGGAGTTGCTTTCTTGTTTCATCAATTGTGATTTCGTTGTTGTTAAACTTATTCCAGATTGCCTCGTTTGCTTCTCTATTTTTTGCGTTCTTAAACGTGTCCTTGTACAACAGGCGGATAGCCTCCCAAGTAATAGACTGCATTTCACGTGGCAGGATTCCACGCTCAACAGCGGCTAGCTTGTATGCCTCAGCAAACGCATAGTACATACCAGCGATACCATTTACATTGCTTGCACTAGAGCCAAGGTTGTGTGCAACCTCTATGCTATTACCAGAAACAATTAGAAGTTCAGCCGCACCAACAGCGTGAGTGTCCATAGTGACATCACCAAATTGTGCGTCAGGATTTACGATGTTGTTGTAGAAGTTTCTAATCTTATGCTGTGCTCCAAGAGAATCTGATATCGCCTGAGCAGAAGGATTGCTTGCAGACTTAACGGAAGAAGCAATGATTCCGTATGAAGACCAAGCAACCTTAGCAAGGTCGCCCTTGTTTGTTTTGGCTTGACCAACAACCTCACCTACAGGATTGTATTCGTTGTACGAACGAGCGTTAAACTTCTCATCGAAGTGACGAATGAATACAGCACGCTCAAGGTCATTGGTTAATTCAGAATATTTCTTGCCCAAGATTCCATCAAGCAATTGCTTATGAATAGCGACGGCCTTGTCTTTCTTAGCCTTGGCCTCGCCCTTTAGTTTAGCATATGCCTTGTCATCTCCACGCTTAACTCTTGTGGAATGCTCGTACATATCCATATCGAATGGAGTGTCGCCTGCATTCTTTATGATATCAACCACACGATATGCAAGGTCAATATTCATAAACCAATCTTTCTGCGGAGACAACGCTGCTATAACGCCAGATGCCTGCTCAAGAGTGATGTTGTATTTTGAGGCAATGTCTTGTGCAATTACGTTAGCACCATCGTACCAACGCTTGGCGTACTCACGAACCGTGTCATCAAATTGGTCGTGCAAGAACAAGAGGTTGTCCTTAGCCAAATCAATGAACGTGTTGTAAATCGTGTCAGCCTTGAGCATATTCTCATCCGAAACAACAGCATCCATACCAAGCTTCTTGCCTTTCTTTTCAACGAGGCTGTCGTCTGCTAGTCCTTTCATCATCGGGTGCTGCGTCAAGAACCAGGCATTCTTAATATAAACACTTGGATACTGACGTGCCATATCCAATGATAATTGCAGCGAACCATCAACGCCAGGAGCTGGGTCTACATTGGCAGCAGTAATTACACCTTGTCCAATGCGAGCACCTGGAACAACACGAGCCTTGAGACTGGCGACAGCCTCGGGGGTAAGTCGGCTTCGACCATTGCGCTCGGCAAGTCTTTGCTCTTTGATTGCAACAAGTGCATTGTGCAACTTCTTAATCGGAGCAGAGCCTTGACCATACTTGAGTGCTTGGTCAACCCAGTCTTGTTCTTGTATTAATACTCTACGAGTATCAATCTCGGCCGGTCTTGCAATGGGAGAGGTGCTTGACTCCTCAAGTACTGCCGACAACTCATCAACAGAAAGACCATCAGCCAATGCGCTGGCATAAGTCTCTACTTCCGCATCACTCATATTGTTGATGTTGAAATAGATTGACTTGCTCTTATCGTAAAGATTCAAAGCATTTCGCTTCCAAGGCGAAACAACAAGCATACTAGCTTCGGTTACATCTAAGTCAATTAAGAGGGGAGCAACACCAAATTTTCCATTATTGATATCAAAGGCAAGATTCGTCGGGTGAACGTCTGAATTACCTCTTATGCCTCCAACAATATTCATCTTATTAATGGATGAAACAATATCATTTAGACCACTGTACATCTCATCAATGAACTCCCTAGAAACGGATACTGTCTTATCCTTATTTACCACTATACCACCTGACTTAATGCCAATGGCGTATAAAGAATTGTCTACCTTGATTCCAGACTTATTTGCTTCCGTAAAATATAGAGTAAGTTCATCAGCCACCCTTTGGCTGCGGTCCCCAACAAGATCAGAGAAGGGAACTAGTTCGCCATTAAGATAGTATCCCTCACTAAACTCGGTCATTCCACCGAACAATTTATTTGTTAGGCCGACTAACGTGTTGAATGCAGAAGCGGCATTGGCCTTCCCCACGGGTGTGTCAACCGAAGTAGCCGCAAAATCTTTGGTAATGTATCCCAAAGTATTTTGTCTAATATGAGAATCCAACCAGTAAAGATTCTCGGTTTCTCTACTGTACTCTGGTACATTAAAGAGTTCAACATTCTCAGTGCGGATGATACCCGGCATATTACCACCGAACAATTCAACGTACCGCTTATTAACGAGGAGTTCGTTAAGGCCATAGGTTTGCTTGACAACCTTCGTTCCAGATGGAGTCTCAACCTTGTAGGCGTTTCCGAACATACCGCTACCAAGGAACTCAATGCCCTTCGGTGAGATGCCACGCTCGTTCAAGTAGTCAATCATACGAGCACGACCAGCCTTAGCACGTGCTGGAGCCTTGCTCTCGGGAACTACTTGGTTCTGATCTATAACTGGCTTAGTAATTACCACAGTGCTCTTGCCCCAGTTTCCACCTTTGGAAACCTTAGCCGTGGGTAGCAACGCTTGAACATACTCTACAAGTTCGTTACCATCAAAACCTTTTTGATATACATCAACGACCTCGCCACCTTCTCTTCTCTTGATGATGTACGACTTCTCCTCTGGACCAAGCTCAAAGTTCTTGGCTCCATCAATGTCGCCTCTAAATCCACGAGAAGATATGTAGGCTGTGCCGCCGGATGCCAACTTATCGTAGATGTCAAGCACGATAAAGTCACGCACCTCACGAGGAACTACGTTAACCACGTTCAAAGAAACGATGGTGTCAAAGCTCTTGTTTATTTGTGAACTATCAGTGTAGTCCACAGCAGCAGCGCCTTGCCAACGCTCTGGGTTAATCTCAAGCGACTCAACACGAACGCCAGCAACATCGCTCATTGCGTCCGTACCAAGGCCGAGACCTGCACCGTAGTCAAGTACGTTAGAGAACTGATTGATTCCTTTCTTGAATATCTCGGCAACCTTACGATAGCTTCCTGTCGTGGTAGCAACCTGCGTGGTTCCGCTAGCCTTCGACAAGTTCTTTCTCGTGCGTGCCTTAATCTCTTGGAATCCCTCGGGGCGAATGCTCACATTTAGTGTGCGGCCTGTTCGGTATGCAACGGCAAACTTCTCGGCTACATTGATAAACGAATCATTGCTTCCGATTGCCAACTCCTTAAGACCAAAGCGGTAGAGAACCTCGTTCAATGCTCTACGAATCTTGCCGATCAGAGATGCGTCCAACTTGTTGAGGTTGTCGGTGAAGTCAGCGAGCACCCCGATGATAGCCTCCTCTTGGGCTACAGCATTAGCCGATGTTTCACTAACTCCGAGTTCACGCTGTTGTGCACGATATGCATTGAGTCGGTCATTGATAAACTGAGCGAGCGGGGTGTTTGCAGTATTTGCAGCAAGGCGCTCAAGGCTATCAAGCATCGCCTCACGGAATGCCGTGTTCTGTGCGATAGCCTTTTGGAATCCTGCGTGAGCAAACTCTTCTTTGATGGCTTGCTCGGATGCGCTCTTTAAAAGGTGGATGGTATTGCCTCCGTCAAAGTATGCTTCGTTGGCTCCACCAGTGGCATCAGCGATAGACTCAAGCGTGTCGTGGAAGACAACAGTGATAGGCTTGTCAAGGGTAGCCTTGAAAGCGTTAGCCATCTTGTTGACAGCCGAAGCAACCTTAGCGGGGATTCCACGTGTTGCACGAACACGACCGGCCTGCACCGAAGTACGCTGGCCGCTATAGTCAACGGTAGGAGTGGGTTCGCCAATAGGCTGCTCGGTAACAGTAGGCTCTACGACTGGCTCAACAACAGGAGCGGGTGCAGGGGCAGGCATTGGAGCGGCTACAGGCTCAGCCGCAACGGTAGGTTGGACCTCGGCTTGAACAGCGGGCTGTGCTTGAGCGCCTGGACGAGTGATATCGTACGCCAAAGTATTGCCAACCTCACCACGGAATGTTCTCTTCTTACCCGTCTCGGCATCAAAGAGCGTAACGCTAACGGCCTTACCATCGGCATCACGATTAATTAATGATGCGGGGTTGTCGGTTCTAAACTCGTACCGCTTGCCGTTGATGATGTATGCATCTTCATTAGAAACCTTTTGAACCTGCCCGGCTACTGATCCTAGCTTGTACTCTTGAAGCTGTGCCTCGCCAATGTCATCTATGTTGCCGAGGTCATATAGGTTTCCGTTGTCATCTTCAACAACCAACTTGCCAGCACCTTCATCAAATAGGTATCCACCTACTACTTCACCCGATGGGGTCTCGTAGGTAACACGAGTACCCAAAGCCTCCGTGATGTTTGTCGGAACGGTAGGAGCCTCAATGACGGGAGCGGTAGCCTCGGGCACAGTAACCTCGAAAGGCGCACCAGTAGGTTGTGCAACAGGTGCTGCCTCCAAAGGCTGAACCGAAGGAGCAACAGTTTGACCACCGAGAACCGATTGCAGTTGGGTCACCTTGTTGGTGAGTTGAGCAATCAATCCCTTTTGTGCGGGAGACTTTCGCTCGGTCAACTTGATGTCCGACTTGATAGAAAGAATCTCGCTAGTGAGTTGCTGTGCTTGGGCTTGGGCTTCGGGAGAAAGATTACGTACAGCCTCAATGTTCTTGTTGAGGATTTCGTACTTAGTCTCAGTCAACGTCTTAAGTTCTCCACGCAAAGACGCACGAGTTTCACGGCTAAGTCCCTTGCTCTTTAGGGCTTCACGAACATCCGTGATTTTCTTGTCAATCGACAAAGCCTCTCCGTAGTTCATCATATATGCGGTGTTCGTCACCACGCTAGCATCTTCGCCAGCAGACTTAGCACGCACGAGGTAGTCAATGTATGCACGCTCGTTGTCACCCTTTGCGTTACGCTTAAGGGTTTCAATAGCACGGCCCGGAGCGGCAATAGCCAATTCACCGATAGCCTCAAGAGCCACATCGCCCCAACTGTATACTTGTCCTTTCTCAGAAACCTGACCAGCGATTTCACCAGTAGCACCGAGCCCAGCCTCAAGAAGAGTTTCCGCTCCTTCTGCAGTTAGCTTGCTATATCCACGCTTTACGAGCGAAGAGGTTAGCTTACCAGCAATACCCGCTGTGATGCCATCAATGATGGCAACTGGGATACCATAGTCTTGTGCACGCTTGCGTGCCTTGTCCATAATCTCCTTGTCATTGAACGCTCTATCAAGTTCAATGGCGTTGGTGGTGTCAACCCCCAACTCGTTCATAACCTCAAGAACCTTTGATGATGCGCTTAGAGCATAAGATTGCTGTCCTGTAAACGCACCACGAGCCACCATACCAACGGGGCCAGTGATAGGAGTAGCAGCTGCCGACAATATGTTTGCAAGGTCTTGAACATCACGTCCACCTTGTGCGAGGTCTTCAATTGAAACAAGTGGTGATGTTGCCGCACCAAAGCCAAGAGAAAGAACAGACTCTAATACAGGAGCAACAACGGCATCAAGAACATAGTCTTCAAACAAAACACCGCCCTTGCCAAGGAATCTTAGGTAGTCCTTGTCATCGCTATTCTTCTCAAGTGCCGACTGGTAGTGGGCAATAGCCGTGAGGTCTACGTCGTCACGTGAGATAGCATTAGAAATCTTTGTGCGAAGAACAGCCGAGTTCCAAAATCTCTTTAGACCTTGGGTGGGATCAGTGTCGTCTTCCGTATCGAACACAAACAATGGGTCATCGTACGAGAAGTCTTCCGTAAGAATATTATTTAGGGGCTTGAGTCCTGTCTTTTCGTAGATGTCGGAATTGTTCAACCCCATATTGCGGGCGTTGTCAATCATATTACCCCAAGCCGCATCGCCAAGGTTAACAATATCTTGGTACGTTTCTCTTGACTCAATGGGCACAATACCGCCATCGGCCTCTACATCCTCACGCTTGTATCCTACGTGGTATGTATTAGACCAAAGTTCTCTTGGGTCTACGTTTTGAGCAGATGCCTCGTTGTACAATGAGGCTGTCAGCTCCTGCGACTTCTCGGCAGAGTATCCTAAATACTTATACGTGTCTTGTACTTGCTTAGCAAAAGCCTCTTGGCTCTGACCAACAAACTGTTCTTGCGTAGTTGCGAGCTTTACTTTCTTCTCCTCGGGAATATCAAACTCACCAGCGGGAGTTCCACTAACGGAGTACCCTAAGCCTTGGCGGGCGTAATCAGGAACGCCTGTAGAAGCCGATGAAGAAACCTGCTTGCCCGGCTTCGAGTCGAATTCCGAAGTAGCCTGGCGATATAAATCGCTTGAGGAACTTGGGCCAGTAGGTTCTTTTTTTTTTTGACCAACCGCATTAACTGCAGCCTCTACGTCAATGTATGCATAGCCTTTGTTAATGGCCGCACGCATAGCGGCATCTTTGTCAAGTCCAGAATCAATTTGTGATTGTAGAAAAGCAATAAGTTCCTTGTCCATCTTACTTGATTAGTTCCGCACGTCTGAGGGCCGTAAGCACGCCAGCATACTCTTTTGGGTCAGTGATTATTCTGGTTGTAAAGATAGGATATTCTTGGATAGCAAGGTTATTGGCTATTGCCAATTGACCAGCCTGAGTCGAATTAACCTCATCGCCAGTTGCCTTGTTGAAATA
>Ga0222714_10002387_pt1 | contig 19923 bp, 21 predicted proteins | sample C33_3DmetaG_FD_165048 | JGI IMG/M metagenome (GOLD analysis project Ga0222714, IMG submission 165048) | Estuarine water microbial communities from San Francisco Bay, California, United States - C33_3D | ecosystem: Environmental > Aquatic > Marine > Unclassified | place: USA: California...
GCCGTTTGTAAAAGGGAGTGTCCACGCAACCATCTCTCCCTTTCCTTTCTTTTATCCTATATATGTATATGCAAATGGACATTAATAAGATATTTGACTTATTTGGTTCAGCAGAATTTGACACTCCATTAGAGAAGAAAGCCAAAGCTGCTGATGATCTTATATTGATCCAGGAAACACCTATGTTTTGGATAGGCATGCTTAAGAAAATTATCTTAAATAACCAATCCTTTTATCACCAACTCAAACATAATTTACCTACTGATTTAGTTAAGGAAATGGCAGGCCTAGATGATATGGCTGAGATGGTAACTTATTCTAGGGCTTGGTTTTATGCTTCTAAGCTTGATCTAAAACGTAGGGTAGATGTAGATGCGATATTAACATTCGCAGATGATAATTTAGTTTATGCTTTAGCTTTAACTATTAAATTCTTTGAGGGTAAAGAAGAGTACGAGAAATGTGCTCACCTCAAACAAATTCAAGATATGGTTGAAAGACTCATCAAGTAAACTTGATTCTTATATACATCTATATTATCTTATAACCCAATAAAAACATTTCATAATGAGAAATCCAGAAATCGCCATGCAAAAGCTTGAGAAGCTTGAAGGCAAACTTAAAACAATGTACGTGATGCTTACCCGTCCAGGTGTAACTGCGGACCAATACAAACAAATGTTAAACGAATCAGAAGAAATTATCGCTGATCTTAAAACTATGATTCAACGAGTAGGTTAATCTAAATAAAAAGTTATGAATCTCACAGCAGAACAAATCCAAAACAATTGGGGAGTATTTTTAGGTTTTATTAGAGAACATATCTCTTCACCTCGTAAAGAAAAACTCCTAGACTTCTATAATCAGTATGCTGATCGCTTAATGCTAATGCCTGCTGCTCATAAAAAAGAATACCACAATGCTTTTCCAGGTGGTTATGTAGAACATGTTATTCGTGTTGTGCGTTGTGCTCTTAAACAACATCAACTGTGGGCTGATGAAGGAGTAGATACAGACACATATACTATTGAAGAGCTTGTTTTTGCTGCGATCAACCATGACCTAGGTAAGATGGGTGATGAAGAAAATGAAGCTTATATTCCCCAAACTGATGAATGGAGACGAAATAAGCTAGGTGAAGATTATATGCATAATGATAAAATTGCATTTGCTTCAGTTCCTGACCGTGGTCTCTATCTTCTTCAATCTCATGGTATTCAATACACCTTCAATGAAATGGTAGGCATTCAAACTCATGATGGTTTGTATGATGAAGCAAATAAGAAGTACTTTATGGGATTCACTCCTGAAGTTAAACCACGTACTTCACTTCCTTATATTCTCCATTTTGCTGATATGATGGCTGCTCGTATTGAGTTTGAGCGTGAATGGTTACCTAGATTTAAAAATGGAACAGCTAAAGCAACTCCAATTAAAAAACCAACTAACACTCCTTCAGCTGTCAAGCAAAAAGCCCTTGGTTCAGTTAAAAGTGAAGGACTAAAAAGTTTATTAGATAGTATATGATAATTGCAATTATTATACTCTCGGTTACGGTCGTGATCTTAGGATACACGACCTTTAACCTTCTTAAGAAAAATGAAAAAGCTGAAGATGCTATTATTTCTTACCAAGAATATATTAATGGTCTAGGTAGTACTGTAGAATTTATCAATAAAAGAATTGATGAAATTGATTCTAGAGGTACTTTTAAAAGTGATGATGAAGTAGGTTTTTTCTTTGATAGACTTAAAATGTTAAATGATATGTTAAGACCTTACAACATTAAATTATGAGTGAAGAAGTAGCCCCTAAAAAGAAAAAAGGTGTACAATACTTTACTCAAGAAACAGAGGACGCTATTGTAAGATATAATAAAGCAACTAGTTCATTAGAAAAGGAAAAAATCTATCATAGATACATCCACTATCCATTCTTTAAACTTACTGAAAATATTATTCATACCTTTAAGTTTTATTATACAGAGGTAGAAAATATTGAAGATCTTCAACATGAGGTAATTACCTTCCTTTTATCTAAAATGCACTTGTATGACCAGACTAAAGGAGCTAAAGCATATTCTTATTTTGGTACAATTGCTAAACGATATCTAATTATATCCAACACGCGAAACTATAAGCGAAGAATTGATAAGGCACCTGTTGATGGTTTAGATGAAAATGAAAAATATTCCTACCAGATTGAAGAAACATTACAAGATGCTCATGATGATAAACTTTCTTATTATATAGATGAGTTTGCGGCTTACTGTACTGAAAATATTTTTGATTTATTCCCTAAAGATGAGGATGCTCAAATTGCAGATGCTATCCTAGAATTATTCCGTAAACGCGATAGTATAGATGTTTTTAATAAGAAAGCATTATATATCTACATTCGTGAACAAGTAGATGCTAAAACCCCTAAAATAACCAAAATAGCTAACCAACTATACGATATATTTAAATCTAACTATATACATTATTTAGAACACGGTTATGTAGAGTTTAAATAAATATATTTATAACCATGAGCCAGTTTGATAAAACCGTATTTGGTAAAAAGAAATTCTCTGATTTATTGGAGGAAATCTATGACAATCAAAAGAAAAAAGATAAGCAAATAAATGCTCTTATCAATGAACTAAAACCTATGATTGAAGAAATAGGTGACGCTACTCTTTTAGTTCCCTTAATTAAAGAATACCTAGAAATGGGCATCAAAAATGATGACCTATTAATTAAAATGGCAGCCCTAGCACAACGTGCTATGAATAGTGAAGCGACTGATGCTGGTTTAGGAATTTCAGATGAAGAAAAACAACAATTACTTGATGAAATAAACAAGTTTAAATCTGAGGAGTAATGGGATACCAATATGGGCAGGAGGGTAGCAATGTTATTGTAAATAATCCTAATACTAGTTATCAAACCAACTTAGGATTAGCAGTCAGCGGTCTTATCACTGTTGGTAGAGTAGTTGATATTATACTGGATGATACCCATTCTGAATATAGTACTTATGGTGAGGCTGGTATTGGACTTATAAAGTATCAACTTATAGATGCAGTTCCAGCTAATGTGGCTAATTTAAGCTCAATAGCAATACCTTTATTTACAAATATTAAAACCTATCCATTAATTAATGAGATAGTGTATATGATTGCTCTACCCACTATTATAGCTCAAGAGCAATTTGGGGCTAATACTTTATACTATTTCCCTCCAATAAACGTTTTCAATAATAACTATCTAAACGCTTTACCTTCAGCTTTAAATCCTAACACTTCTACTTCACCTTCAGAACAGAAAACATATCAGGAGGTAGATTTAGGTAGTAATTTAATTGTTACTAATACTACTCAAAGTATTAATTTAGGTAAGACATTCCCTATCATAGATAATATACATCCTCTAAAAGCATTTGAAGGAGATGTTATATATGAAGGTAGATTTGGTAATAGTATAAGATATGGTTCAACTGTATCTGGGTCTACTAATAACTGGTCTTCAACTGGTTCAAATGGTGATCCTATTACAATCCTTAGAAATGGTCAAGGTCAAGTAGAAACTGAGTTTAATTGGGATAGAATAACAGAAGATATTAATAGAGATGACTCTTCTATTTATCTTACCTCTACTCAAAACTTACCCATTAATGTTTCTAGTATTAATGATTACTTTAGTTACCCAGATGGGCAACAACCAACATCTCCTAATCAGTATGCTGGAAAACAAATAATTCTTAATTCAGGACGCTTAGTATTTAATACTACTCAAGACCATTTACTTTTTAGTTCAGCTAAATCTATTAATTTAAATGCTGTTGAGTCTATAAATTTTGACACAACAGGTCCTGTTACTTTACAAGCAGGTGAAGTTTATTTAGGATCTAAAAGTGCTACTGAGCCTGTTTTATTAGGTAATGCTACTGTTGATCTTTTATTTTCATTACTAGAAAATTTAGCTACTTTAACAGCTAACTTATCAACTCAGGTAGGAGTACCCCCAGGTGCTCCACTAGAACCTACTAGAACAGCAGCTACTCTAGTTAATAGTAATATAAATGATTTATTGTTAAATCTTGAAAGTTTAAAATCAAACTCTGTTAAGACTGTATAATGGCTACTCCTAAACAAATAGAGGAACAAAGATTACAAAGGGCTGCTGATAGAAGAGCAGCCCAACAGAGTATTGAATTAACTCAAATAGATCCGGCTTTAATCCAATCCAATACCCCAGATAATTTAAAACCTCAGGGTACGGGTAAATTAGGTAAAAAATTCTTAGATTTAGGTAAAAAGACTCTTAAACTTATTTTACCTAAACTTACCTCTTTAGCCTCAGAATTTGCCTTAGATCAATTTAATCAAGCTAAAGACCAAGCAACTAGCCCAGAAGCTATAGCTCAATTAAAAGCTCAATATTGTCCTAGCCCTCAAAGACTACAACAATTAGTCGAAATGAGAAACAATATAGTAGGTCAATTAAATACTATAGGGAACCAAGTTAGTACTCTAAATAGTAGTGTAACTAATCTACAAAGTCTAATCACTACTCTACAAAATATTATTTCAGTTGAAACATTAGCTAAAATAGGAATTTCAGCTGCTGCTAAATTTTTACCTACAGTACCTGGATTTGTACCTTCAATATTAAATGATTTGGAAACTATTGATGATGAAGTTATACCTGTTGTAGATAAAAACGCAGCTATATTTAGTGGTATTTCTTTACCATTTAGTATCTTATCAGCCATTATTAATAAAATAGTTAAAGCTTTGCAATCTTTAGATTCTTTAATTAGTTTATGTTTAGAAGGTAGTGGACTTAATCTTCAATTAGATCCTATATCTGAGGTTATACAAGTAGTATCAAATGAAGTTGATAAGGCTGCAACCAATGATGGATCTTATAAAGGATTTATTTTTAAAGTAGAAGAAGTACCTTTTAGTCCTACTGTCACTCGTAGAAGAGCTTTAGCTCTTAATCAATCAGGAATTATATTATTACAAACTGGATTATCTTTTACTACGAGTAATCAAACATTAATCGATGAACTTAAGCTAATTATTGACAGAGATAATTTAAAAGCTTACTAAATTCAATATTTATAACAGATGAAACCAAGTGAATTAAAATCATTTATCAAAGACGCAGTTAGAGAAGCTATCCAAGAGGAATTAAAAGATATCCTTTTGGAAGCAGTTCGTGCTCCTAAAGCTCCAATCATTGAAACTCCAGTTGGAGTAGGTGGTTATGGAACAGTAACTACAACACAATCCCCACAAAAATCCACAGCTGAAAAAAGAGCTATGATGGAAAGTATTATAGGAGATATGAGAAGAGGTCAAGATACTCTTTCATTTAACTCAATGGATGCTAGAGGAATGGGCATAAACCAAACAACCCTTCAAGTAGCCCCAGGTATGAATACCTCAGGTGAAGGTACATCACTCCCAGCAGGTAATGTAGGTCTAGATATGATTATGGGCTTAATGAATAAAAAATAATGGCAACTCAAATTATTCCAACGCTTAACCCAATAGATAGAAGCAAGAGAAATGCTATAGGATTTACTTTACCTTTTTATAACACTCAACCCTTTACTTCTAACTATACAACTCAACAAGCACTTAGGAATAATATCATCAATTATATGATGACTAATAAGGGAGAACGTATTTTAAATCCTAATTTTGGAGCTGATTTAAGAAGACAAGTATTTGAAGCTATGGAATTAGGAGAAACAACAGGACTAACAGATCTTATCTCTTCTCTCTTAACTAGACAGTTCCCTGAAATCAATGTAATAAGTGTTACTTCAGATCCAGATCCAAGTCAAAACTATGTAAATATTCAAATAGCATATAGTTTCCAAAATCAAGTTGAAGTACTCAACGCTAGTATATAATTAAGATGGCCATTAAAAGAAATCTAACATACCTAAATAAGGACTTTACTGAGTTCAGGAGTAGTTTAATAAACTACGCCCGTACTTATTTTCCTACAACTTATAATGACTTTAGTCCTTCATCACCTGGTATGATGTTGATTGAAATGGCTTCTTATGTAGGGGATGTAATGTCTTTCTATTTAGACAATCAGTACCAAGAAACGTTTTTACAGTATGCTAGACAAGCAAATAATGTATTTGACTTAGCTTATATGTTTGGTTACAAACCTAAAGTAACAGGTGTAGCTACTACTGATATTGATTTCTATCAAAGAATTCCAGCTTCAGGAAGTACTTATGTTCCTGATTTTAGATATGCTTTAATTGCTTCAGCCAATTCTACTATTCAATCTAATTTAAATAATAATATAAGTTTCCTAGTAGAAGACCCAGTAGATTTTACAGTTTCATCTTCAGGTGATCTTACAGAAATAACTGTATATGCTACTAATGCTGGTAATCCTTCAGAATATCTTTTAAAGAAAACTCGTAGAGCTATTTCAGCTACTATTAATACTACCACATTTACTTTTACAACTCCTCAAGAGTTTGCTACTGTATCTATTACTGATGATAATATTATAGGTATTTTAGATATAGTAGACTCAGATGGTAATGAATGGTATGAGGTTGATTACCTAGCTCAAGAAATGGTTTATACCTCTATTAAAAATACCAATGTAAATAATCCAACTTATTATACAGATGGTTCTAATACTCCATACCTCTTACAGTTAGAACAAGTACAAAGAAGATTTGTCACTCGTGTTTTAAATGAAACTACCCTTCAAATCCAATTTGGAGCTGGTACTTCAGCTGATACAGATGAGGTAATTGTACCTAACCCAAATAATGTAGGTTTAGGTTTACCATTTGAAAAAAATAAGTTAACAGCTGCTTACTCACCTACTAACTTTATTTTTAATAATACTTACGGTATTGCTCCTTATCAAACTACTTTAACAGTTAGATATTTAACAGGTGGTGGAATTAGTTCAAATGTTCAAGCAAATACTTTAACTACATTTGCCGGAACTTTAAATTTTACCACTTATAATTTATCAGGTGCTCAAACATACTTTGACTCATTTGCTGTTAATAATCCTAAAGCTGCTACTGGGGGTCAAGATGGTGATACATTAGAAGAGATTAGACAAAATGCTTCTTCTAATTTTGCATCACAGCTTCGTAATGTAACTCAAGATGATTACTTAGTTAGAGCACTTTCAATGCCTGCTAAATATGGAGTAGTTTCTAAAGCTTTTATTGAACCTACTAAAGAACAAAATGTAAGTCAAGGTGAATTACCTTCAACCTTAGATTTATATATTCTTTCTTCAAACAACCAAAATCAATTAGTTACAGGTTCAGCTGCTTTAAAACAAAATTTATCTACTTATTTATCTCAATATAGAGTTATAGGAGACACTATTAGTATTAAGGATGCCTTTATTGTAAATATTGGTGTAGATTTTGATATCATTACTCTACCTGAGTATGTTAATAGTGAAGTTCTAACTAATTGTATTTCAGAATTACAGGCTTATTTTGCTATTGATGAATGGCAAATTAATGAACCTATTGTTTTAAGAGAGTTATACCTTTTACTTGATAGAGTTGAAGGAGTTCAAACAGTAAAAAATATAGTAATATCAAATAGAGTAGGAACAATAAATGGTTATTCCCAGTATGCTTATGATGTTACAGGAGCTACTATTTCAGGAGTAATTTATCCTTCAATTGATCCTATGATTTTTGAAGTAAAATACCCTCAAAGTGATATTCGTGGTAGAGTAGTACCTTTATAATTAAGAAACAATGGCAGTATATAAAATATTCCCTACCCAAGACGCTACAATCTACTCAGCTTATCCTAGTCAAAATACAGGATTAGATGAGATATTAGATGCTTCTACTAACTTTTTAACAGGCAGTGTTCAAGTAAATGGTGAACTGCCTCAAACTTCTCGTTTCTTAATTCAATTTGCTAGTAGTGATTTATCTTATGTTTCTCAAAGTTTAATTGGAAACAAACAATGGACTGCTGATTTAAAAATATTTGTAGCTAATGCTACTTATTTACAAACAGACACTACAATTTTAACTAATGCTGTATCTGGTTCTTGGAATATGGGAACTGGTAAGTATATGGATGACCCTGAAGTACAAAATGGTGTTTCTTGGGTTTGGAGAACTTACTCAGGAAGTAATGCTTGGTTAACTGCTAGTTATGCATCAGGTACAACCGGTTCTTATGATCCTAACAATACACCAGGTGGTGGTGTTTGGTGGACTGGAAGTCAAGCTAGTCAAGTATTTTCTTATAGATCAGATCTTGATATAAACTTTGGAGTTAAAAATATAGTAGAACGATGGAATAGTGGTTCCTGGTCTAATAATGGTTTTATTGTTAGACAAGATCCATCTCAAGAGTTTGTTGATAATATTAATCAACAAATTACTTTAAAATATTTCTCAGTAGATACCCACACTATCTACCCTCCATGTCTAGAATTTAAATGGAAAGACTTTAGTTTTATTACTGGCTCATTAACCCAAATTACTGGGTCAAATCCATATGTTTCTTTAGCCAATAATCCAGGATTTTTCTATAGTGAGAGTATTCAAAGATTTAGACTAAATGTTCGTCCTCAATTCCCAGCTAGAGCATTCCAAACATCCTCTATCTATACTACAAATTACTACTTACCATCAGGTTCTTCATATTGGGCTATTAAAGACTTAGACACAAATGAATATATAGTAGAATTTGATCCAACTTATACTTTAATTAGTACAGATCCTTCTGGTAGTTACTTTGATGTTCATATGAATGGTCTTCAACCTGAAAGATACTATCAGATACTTATCCAGAGTACTATATCTGGGAATACTATAGTATTTGATAATGAGTATTATTTCAAAGTTATTAATGGATAATGGATCAACAAGTTAATTTAACTAAACAGGTATTTGAGAAAAGACAGTATGATAGAACTATCAATACGTCTTTTACTCAACTAGTATCTCCTACTTTAGACCCAACTGGGTCTAATTTACCTACAGTTGATCAATTCTTTGATTTTTATAATCAGTTATTCTTTGATATACCCAAATTTGGAGAAGTAAATTCTCATGAGTACCTTATCAAGACTAGCCAAGAATACATTGGTGCTACAGCTGTCATAACAGACGAATTACAAGCCCTAATTGATGAGGTAACTGAATTAAGGCAGGCTAATTTAGATCTAAACCAGCAAGTACTAAATCTACAGTCTAGTGTTAGTAACATCAGTAATATACAAATATGAGTGAATTAGTAAACATAACTCAAGTTAATGCGGTAGATTTTACCTACCAGGACTATTCATCCCAAGATGAAACACTAATTCCTTCTTTTGAGGTTTCTTCTAGCTTCAACCAAACCACTGACACTGTAGAGTTTTATCTGTATGATTATAACTCTAATATTATTTTCTTAGACTATAATTTCACTGATTATAGAGTTATAGATAATATTTTAGTAATCAACCCAGAACAGGATGTTTTAAATTATGTTGGTGAGGATGGACTATATTATCTCGCGTATAACTTCTTATCTAATCGTCTTAATTCATCAACTGATAACCCATACTATATTAAGGAAATCTCAACAGATAGAACGGAATTAAGACTAGACTCTAATGTTATATCCAATTTAGATATAATAACAAGCACTGCTCTTTTTACAGAAGAAATAAATTTAACTACTTATAAATTAGATTTTTATCTAAATTTTGGAGCAAATAATCTTGTTATAGCTAATAACATTTTATTAGATACTTCATCAATTGATGATCCTACAGTTCTAATTAAACTTTATGAACCACTACCTCAACAGTTTGGTTTAAAAGACGAGTTATGGGTTGCTATTGAAGTATCAGCTCCTTTAGCTTATGAGGCTACTTACCAGGATATTTTAGATATTCAGGAAGATATAATTCAGTTAAAAGGTCCTAATGTTAACTTAAACATTAATGACCAAATTAACAACTCAACAGATTATTTAAGTCAATCTAATCTTAAAACATCTGTCACTTCAAGTTACCAATACCAATTAAATTCATATTTAGCTGGTAGAGGATTACAGATTAATATAGATTATGATGATTTCAGTAATTTTATATTTTTCTCTTCAGCTCAAAAACGTATTGAAAACTTCTATTATAAACTTCAATTAATTGAAGAATATCAAGTTAGTAGTAGTTTATCAGGTACAACCCCATCAAATACTTTTGCTTCAGCTAGCCAAGATGTATGGCAGTTAAAGATACAAGATATTTTAGATAACTTTGACCATTACGAGTACTATTTGTACTATGAGTCAGGTTCAAGTGCTTGGCCTAAAACTAACCCAGTAACAGGTCCTCCTTACATCAATGTTACTACTAATTCAGTACTTGGATTAGCTTGGCTTACTGAGTATTTAGCTTCAGGTTCAGTATATGATAATAATAATGATAATTATCTTTATAACTCAATACCTACCTATATAAACCAAGATGTTCAAAACCAGCCTTTAGAGTTGTTTGTAGACATGCTTGCACAAAGCTTTGATGATACTTGGATTTATTTAAAAGATGTTACTAATAAATGGGATGCTGATAACCGTATCAATTATGGTGTCTCTAAAGATATTGTAGCTGATATTATTAGAGATTTAGGGGTTAAGATTTACCAAAATAACTTTAGTGTAGCTAACTTATATGAGGCTTTCTTAGGATTTGATCCTTCAGGTAGTTATACTTTCCCATATGATGCTACAGGTTCTTTACCTGTACCTACAGGATCAGGATTAGAATATGTAAACAATTACATTACTTCTTCTGCTGATGCTGTACCTCTAGATGATGTAAATAAAAGAATCTATAAGAGAATTTACCATAATTTACCTTACTTACTTAAAACTAAAGGTACATTAACTGGTCTTAATACTTTAATTGGACTATATGGTATCCCTAATACTATCTTAAGAGTAAATGAGTTTGGTGGTAAAGATAAACTTAATGTTAATGACTGGGACTACTGGCAAAGAATATTTGACTATAGTTTAAATACTAGTACAGTAGCTAGTGCTGTTTCTTCAAGTTGGAGTTTAAATAGTGCTTGGTCTTCACCTAATAATGTTCCTGCTTCTGTACAATTTAGATTTAAATTACCTTCAACTGGTTCTTCAGGAGCTGTAACTTATGCTGTAGCTAATAATGATACAGTTTTATGGTCATTAGATAGTGGTTCAAATGTAGCTGTAGTTTTAGAGTATACTGGTTCAGGATTTGCTTCAAGTTCATATTCAGGCTCTATTGTAGATCCGTTTTATCAGTACGGTACTTTAAAGTTCAGTGCAGATGGTGGTACCACATCAGCAAGTGTTTATCTACCGTTTTATAACGGAGATTGGTGGTCAGTTATGGTCACTCGTAATGGACAAAACTTTAATCTATATGCTGCCAATAGTATCTATAATGGTGATGATGGAGCTCAAATAGGATATATAGCTTCTTCTTCTTTATCAAATGCTGCTGGTGTAGCTAACTGGACTGGTAGTACTACTTCTTATTTTAGTGCTTTATCAAGTTCAATTTCTTTAGGAGGAAATACTTACACTAAAACTTCAGGCTCATACCAAGAAGTAAGATACTACACAACTACCCTCAATGTTGGTCCTTTCCAAGACTATGTAATGAATCCTCAATCAACTGAGGGTAATGGGGTTAACACTACTCCTGATACTTTAGCATTTAGAGCAGCTTTAGGAGGTGAATTATATACTTCATCAATTTCAATCCATCCTAAAGTAACAGGATCTTGGATTACTACTTCATCATTTGCTTCAAATAGTAATTTCAATATTGGTAGTGGTACTTCATTTGTAGTAAATAGAGGATATACTTTTTATGACCAACCTATAGCAGGTATTCAAAATGCTATATCAAATAAAGTTAAAACAGAAACTTTAATTTTACCTGAAGGTAATACATTATCAGCTTTTAGATCAATCCAACAAAATTCTCCATTAACAGGTAGTTACACTAGAAATGTTAATTATGTTGAAGTAGCATTTTCTCCTCAAAATGAAATAAATGAGGATATAATGGACCAGATTGGGTTCTTAAACCTAGGTGAATATATTGGTGATCCAAGACAAGTATCCTCTTCAGCTACTTCTTACCCAGACTTAGATGCTTTAAGAAATATCTATTTTGAAAAGTATGCAAGTAACTATGACATAACTGATTATATAAGACTTATCAAATATTTTGATAATTCCTTATTTAAGATGATCCAGGACTTTGTTCCTGCAAGATCAGGTCTAGCTGCTGGGGTAGTTATTAAACAACATTTACTTGAAAGAAGCAAATATCCAGTGCCCCAGCTTGATACATACACTACAACTTCTTTTGCAGGTAGTGGAAGTGGAAATATAACATGGAATGTTCCTTTTACTAGCCAAGACATAACTATAACAGGTTCAATTGAAATGGTTTACATAACTGGTAGTACAGGTGGTACTTTTAACCAGTTTAATGGCTTAACTAATGAATGGCAGGTAACTCAAAGTTGGACTGGAGTTGATGTTGGTCCTTTAGGGGATGTAGCTTTTACTCAATCTAACCAAGAGGAATTCTATAATGGTGAATTAAGTGGTTCAGATTATGTAGTTACAAATGGTGAGTTAAATGAGGCAAACATATTTAAGAATCCTAGTACAGTTCCTGTTCAATTTGATGTCTATGAATATACTGCTAACCAGGATCTATCATCTAATACTACTTCAGAGAATGCTTTCTTAGCTCTTCAACCTGGAAATGGTGAATTATATATCTATAATGCTTATGATACTTCATTAGTTCCTAATACTACATATGGTAACAAATGGATTATTATATCTAAGCAAGATGTTAATGGTTTAGACGTCACTATAAGTTTACAAGAAGTATCTGTTGTATCATTTGCTTCTTCAGTTAATGGAGCTAAAACATTTGCAGTAGTATCCATTTCTGAAAAAGCAAATTATTTTATATTACTTTTAGCTTCTGATAAGGTTAATTATAGTGTAAGTACTCAAGGACAAAATGCTGGATCATTTGTTACTGTATTAGAACCATTTAATTCATTAGTTTTCTATAATTCAGATGATAACCCACTATTTAATAATTCAATAGAAGCTAGAGAAAGTACTCACTTCTTTGGAGTTGATTATAGTAATGGTATTTTAATTCCTACTAACCAACAAGCCATTTTAAGTGGTTCAGCTGTTCCAGCTGATGTACAACAGTACAACTGGTATTTAAAACGTAGTACTTTACCACGTTATGATGGTTCTAGATTATTTGCTCAAAACTATAATACATGGAGCTTAGGTGATGAATCTTATGGTAAAGATCCTGTTATAAACTATAATGGTAATGTTGCATTTGATGTTACCTTTGTAGGAGGTACTTACCCTGAAATGATTTTAGGTACAGCCCTTAATGTAATCAGAGCAAATATCTTTACTTCAGTTTCTCAAAGCACTATAATAGACCAAAATAATCCAGAGACATTTAATTTTATGGTTGACCAATACTTAGGTTTTAGTCAATCAGCTCAAATCTTCTCTAATGATGTTTCTCCTATTAAGGATAACAATATTCAAACTGTAGATGGTACAATTGGGTGGCCTGGTAACTCAGTTTATTTTGTCCCAGCTCAACAAACATTTGGATTAATTGGATCATTTGGTAATCCTAATTTGAGTGGTTCTCTATTATCCACTACTTATGGGGGTATTGTTTGGTACAATGCTGGTTCAGGACCTGCAGGTAATCCTAGTGTTGATAGAGGTTCAGTACTTTATAAACAAGTAGTAAATGATGATGATCAATATGCTACCGGATCTGTTTTTTCTAGTGTAGCTTCTGCTTCATTTGAAATTAGTGAAAGTTTAAATGCTGGTAATAGATGGTTTGTTACTTTATATACTCAATCAAATTACCCACTTCAAACCTTTATTGAAGCCACTGAAACTGATCCTTTATATCCATTTAATAGTGGTTCAGCTTATGATCATAGTGAAGAATTTAGTTTAGCATCTCAAGGTGTTTATGAAATTGATAGTGTTATTAGTTTAGGTTCTCTTTCAGGTGGATATGATTCTCAATTATGGAGATTTAAAACAGGTTCAGGCTATCAAATTCCAGAAACTCGTCCTATTGGAATTGATGGATTAGGTAATTATCCTACAGGAAGCAGCTTAGCTGCCTTAGTATGGAGAGCTAATCCATTCCCACAACCTGTTATTTTTGAATATCGTTCAGATTATTTCCCTTCAGGTATTGGTGAACAAGGAGGATATGCCATCCCAGATGATTTTGATAATAACTTAAAAGGAGCATTGTTTGCACTTCAAACTAAAGGAGTAACACCTGTAGTGAGTAATTTCCAAGTGGTAAATACTATACCTTCAACAACTAATATTAGTACAGGAGCAGGAGCTGCTGGTGGTAGCTCAGGTCCCTTAAACCCAGATGGTAGTTTCTCATAATGTTCTATTATAAAAGAGGAATGATAGAAATAACAGATCCTTGGGAAAGGCCAAGTAAAGAAAGCTTTGAGTCTTTCCTAATGGACTTTAAACAACTTAAAGGCATTCAAAATTATCAAGTATATTTAGTTGGAGCTTTTTGTGAAAATTACTATTTAGGGACTGATAGAGAAACTTGGGACGTTGATTTAATATTAAGAGGTGATATTCAAGATTATACTGAATTAAAAAATATTTTAGATCAAGCTATAGAAATTGGATTTAAATATAATATTTTAGTAGACATATCTTGGAGAAGTAATCTTCCTAACTTAAACTTGTTTTCCCAAGAAAAAATTATTACCTACACCAGTGCAGAACAATATACTCTAGATACTGAATGGGTTCAAACAGTTGAAGGAAATATTAAAGAAATAATATCAGGGTTATACCATGTAGAATTTAATCCTGAAAGAGCATATAATAAATTTATAACTAAAAAATATACATTACCTTACAAGGAATTGGAATTATAACATATTTATAATAAAATCTAGATTAAACAAATGGGATATTTAAATAACTCAGTAGTAACCGTTGATGCTATCTTGACAACTAAAGGTCGTCAGTTATTAGCACAAAATGATGGTCAATTCAGAATTACACAGTTTGCTTTAGCAGACGATGAGATTGACTATACTCTTTACAACCCAAACCAACCTTCAGGTTCCGCTTATTACGGAGAAGCTCTTGCGAACATGCCTTTATTAGAGGCTTTTCCTAATGAGACTCAAGTAATGAAATATAAGTTGGTTACTTTACCTCGTGGTACAGCTAAAATGCCTATTCTAGATTTAGGTTACTCAGCTATTGTAATTAAACAAGGTGCTAACTTAGCAATTACTCCTCAAACTCTAAACTACACAGGTGGTAATCAGGTTGAAACTTCAGGTTACACATTCACTATCTCAGATGTTAGATTGTTTAATACTTTTGAAGCAGTAGGAATTAATAACCCAGCAGTTCAAGCCCTTAATTTAGCTAACCAAACACAAACCTTAGGTACTACAGTATCTAGAACAGTAGTAGGTACTACATTGAACATGAGAGCAACTACAGTTAATACTTTATTTGGTTCAAATTCTCAATTACAAGCTACTCTAACAGTTGAAGGTAGAGACTCAGGTGCTAGAATCACTATCCCAGTAACAGTAACTAAAGTATCTTAATTATGTCATTTAAAAGATTAGAAGCAGACGATTTTGTAGTATCAACTGATTCCATTACAGCTGGAATGTGGGTTGGTGATATAGCTACATTAACATACTTTTTTACTTCCTCTACCCAAGCAGCAGGAGCATCAGGTGATTATTACCTAAACGTTTATTCTTCATCAGCTGCAACTGATATTCAGTTTGCAATTGCTTATGCAAATGAAAAAGGTAGTGGTTCTTTAGCTTATAACACAGCTGTTAATGGATATTCTCCTACAGGTACAATTTATGGACAATACCAAAACCTTGTATTAGGTGATGAAAACGCCGCTTTCATATTTGGTAATGTTACTAGCTCAGATTTCTTTGCTTTATCAATTGAAAGAAGTAGATTTAAAGAAGCAATTTTACCAGGTTCACTTACTTTAAAAGTAGCTGGTAGTACTAGAACACTTACTTTAACAGATGATAGTGCTTACACTACAACTGTAATGTATGGTGAAGCTGGTAGAATCTATAATATTATTTCAGGATCAGCTGGTGTTAGAAATACTTCAGTAAATTCTAATGGTTGGACTTCATCCTCAGGTTCATATGGTTGGTTATTACCTGATATCGGAACTATCCTATTAAATGGTGCTGCTTTAGCTGCTCCAAGTGCCTCAGGTGGTGCTAACTTCTTATACAGTGGTTCAGCTTCAGCCTCAGCAGCTCCTAATACATCTCCTAATGTAGCTTTATATTTAGGAATTTCAGGCTCTTCAGCTAAAACATTTACTCTAAATTCTCAAGAGTCAGTTACTTCAGACTTTATCTTTGTAAGACCAAGAAGCTCAGAATTTAATTACTCAGAGAATCCATCATTTATCTCAGGTTCAACTGGTGAAGTATTGTATAGCTCATTTATCAATAATCCACAAGTGTATATTACTACAGTTGGTTTATATAATGATAATAATGAATTGTTAGCAGTAGCTAAAATGTCTAGACCACTACTTAAAGACTTCACTAAAGAAGCCCTAATCCGCGTTAAGCTAGACTTCTAATGAATGGGCATCGCTTACAAACAATTCCTAGCTTCTGATATAATAGTATCTCCATTTGAGGTAAATAAGGGGTTTTCCTTTAAACAAAGTGAATGGGGTACAAATGTTCAGATAGATAGATTTTTAGGTACTAGTGGTTCTTTTGAATTTAATCAAACTACTACAGGTACCCTATCTACACAATATCAAGTACTGGTTTATAATTCAACTAAAGAATTATATTATTCAAACTTCTTAACTCAAAGTTATGGAGATATAGCTCAAACAGCTAGTTTAGTACCTGGAAATGATACTGCTGGGGATGTTTTAGTAGGACCTACTAATTCAACAGGTAGATATTTTAATTATTTACAATCTACACTTACAGCATCAAGATATTTCCCAACAGGTTCAGGAGATGAAGTAGCAGTTGTTTCTGTATCTTCTAAACTATTTGGTAATTACATTCAACCTTATTCTTTTATCTTTGACTATTCTTCTAGCTTTAAAGCCTATGATGATGGAGAAGGTAATCTTTATAGTTCAGCTAGTTTTAGCTGGGTGTCAAATGAATTAGAATATTTTTACTATTCTGAGTCTTTAAATTTTGTATCATTTGCTGATGCTTCTCAAATTACATTAGATACACCTACATCAGTTCCTGCCGGGTATACCTTTGATTCTGCATCATGGACAGGACCTACTAACAAAACTCCGTTTAGAGACACTTCCAATATTGCATTTCAAGCAATTAATAATCAAGGAATTACTTTTGATACAGGTAGTGGTGTAATGACTACAGATGGTTCTGTTTGGACTTTCGTAGACCCATCCCCAGAAACTGGTCCTATAGTAGTAACTTGGGTATCTAGCTCATTTATAGTAAAATCAGTTTCAGCTGATGAAAATGTAGGTAATATAATTTATCCACATGGAATGGCTATTTTTACAAATCAAAATATCCCATTATCTAGTATTACTACTTTAGCAAATGCAACCTGTTCATTCTCTTCCTCACTTACAATTTACGAAACACAATACAAGTGTACTATAAGAGAAAATGAATTTAATTTTAGTCTAAATCCATCTCTAATCTCAGGTTCAACAGATGGAACAACTTACGGATATGTAACTAGTTCTTATTTTAGCCCTTATGTTACAACAGTAGGTTTATATGATGAATTTCAAAACCTTCTAGCGGTAGGAAAATTAGCCCAACCATTACCTACTACTGCAACTACGGATACAACTATTCTTATTAACTTAGACCGATAAAAAATGTGGACTTATAAAAACGAACCTATGGAGGCACTCTCCTCATTCCCTGAAGGGACCTTTGGTTTTATTTATAGGGTTGTTCATATACCAACAGGTAAAACCTACCTTGGTAAAAAAGTTTTATTCCATCAAAAGAAAGTAAAACTCACTAAAAAGGAACTACTAGAGTATACTCACGTGGCTGGCCGTAAACCAGCCTATAAGCTAGCTATGAATGAATCAGATTGGAAAACCTATTATGGTTCAAATAAGGAAATTGTAGCTATGTTAAAAGAGGGTAAGCACGATGAATTTAAACGTGAAATTTTACATTTGGCCCCCTCAAAAAAGTTATTAACTTACTACGAGACAAAATATTTGTTTGTATATTCAGTACTTGAAAAACCAGAGGAGTTCTACAACGACAATATCTTAGGCAAGTTCTTCACCAAGGATTTTTTATCCTAAATATTTATTCTTATATTTATAACAAAGTTAACTCTAGAGGAAATGGAAGAATTTAGTCGCATGCAAAAATTAGCTGGGATTCAGTTAGATGAGGCTCAGGATAAAGTTAAAATTAGCGATGAAGATATGGCGTCTTTAAAGGCGTTTAATCAAAGTATAGAAGATCTAAAAGCAGAAACTAAGTTAAAAATATCTCAATTAATAAAGCAACAAGAAGAAAAAACATCTGAGTTAGCTGATAAGTATTTAGGAGATTATGAAGGTCAAGGTGACCCTCAACAATTTGAACCTTATGTAGACTATTGGTATAAAACTATAGAATGGCGTAAAAGACCTTCAGATAGTGAAAAATATTATGCCTCAATGAGAGGATAAATTAAGCTTGGGAAACCAAGCTTTCTTTTTTATCTTACCGCGTATGGTAAATCAACTAGTTGCAAACTTAGTCAATTCAGTCCTAGGACATGGCAAACCTACTGCTCGAGGCAATCAGGCTCATACTTGTCCATTCTGCCATCACCATAAACCTAAACTAGAAATTAACCTAGATGAAAATGCCACTCACTATCAAAAGTGGCATTGTTGGGCTTGTAACAAAAAAGGAAGTAGACTCCTTAGCCTATTTAAAGCAATTGATGCCTCTATAGATAAAATAGAGGAACTAAAGTCCCTAGTTGGATCCGGGTTTAGAATTATAACCCAAGAGCAAAAGACCGATCTCAAACTACCAGAAGAATTTAAACCACTGTCCGAAATTACAGAAAAGGACATTGTAGGTAGACATGCCTTAGCTTATCTAAAGAAACGAGGCGTTAGTAAACATGATATACTTAAATACAATATAGGGTATTGTGACGGTGGTGCCTTCGACAAGATGATCGTTATACCATCGTATAATAACGAAGGTAAATTAAATTACTATGTGGCTCGCAACTTTAATCCTAACTCTAAGGTAAAGTATAAGAATCCTGCATTAAGTAAAAACATTGTACCTTTTGAACTATATATTAACTGGTCTTCACCTCTTATTTTATGTGAGGGACCATTTGATGCTCTAGCTATCAAACGAAACGCTATTCCACTATTAGGAAAACATATCCAGGATAGCTTAATGAAAAAAATTGTAACATCAACTGTAAAGCAAATCTATATTGCCCTGGATAAGGATGCTATGAAGGATGCTTTACGTTTTGCTGAATTATTATTAAACGAGGGTAAAGAGGTTTACCTCGTAGACTTAGATGAAAAAGATCCAAGTGAAATGGGTTTTGAACACTTTACAAACCTTATCCAAAACACTCAGCCTCTAAACCAATATGGTTTGATGGCTAAAAAACTCCAATTAGTATGAGTAAAAGAAATATTAAGCACTCCTATGATCGTATCTTAGAGATCTCAGAAGATGCTAAACAAATTACAATGCCAGACTCACGTTACTACAGACGTAACGGGAAATACT
>Ga0222714_10002388_pt1 | contig 19917 bp, 19 predicted proteins | sample C33_3DmetaG_FD_165048 | JGI IMG/M metagenome (GOLD analysis project Ga0222714, IMG submission 165048) | Estuarine water microbial communities from San Francisco Bay, California, United States - C33_3D | ecosystem: Environmental > Aquatic > Marine > Unclassified | place: USA: California...
CAGCACTAGACCGCTGCCACGTAGGTGGATACAACTGTTCCTACGTACCTGTAGATAGCCCTCGTGCCTTCGATGAGTCGATGTACATTCTTATGTGTGGCACTGGCGTTGGCTTCAGCGTTGAGCGTCACTGCATTGAGAAGCTACCTATGGTTAGCGAAGAGTTCCACGATACAGACACAGTAATCAAGGTAGGTGATTCACGTCCGGGTTGGGCTAAGTCACTGAAGGAATTGATTGCTATGCTGTACACTGGACAGATACCTAAGTTCGATGTCAGCGAAGTACGTCCTGCTGGCGCACGGCTAAAGACTTTTGGTGGTCGTGCATCAGGTCCACAGCCACTCATTGAACTATTTGAGTTTTGTATTCAAAAGTTCAAGGGTGCTGCTGGACGTAGGCTATACCCAATCGAATGTCACGACATCATGTGTAAGATTGGTGAGGTTGTAGTTGTCGGTGGTGTACGCCGTAGTGCTTTGATTTCATTGTCTAATCTTAATGATGACCAGATGGCACATGCCAAGTCAGGTCAGTGGTGGGAGAATGAAGGTCAACGTGCGCTGGCTAATAACTCTGTAGCGTATAAGACTAAGCCTGAGATGGGTACGTTCATGCGTGAGTGGCTATCGTTGTATGATAGTAAGTCAGGTGAGCGTGGCATATTTAATCGCCAGTCTGCTAAGAAACAGGCAGCTAAGAATGGTAGGCGTGAGACAGAACATGATTTCGGTTGCAACCCTTGCAGTGAAATTATCTTGCGTCCATATCAGTTCTGTAACTTGTCTGAAGTAGTAGTACGTGAGTCAGATACTCTTGCTACACTGAAAGAGAAGGTGCGACTAGCTACCATCTTAGGTACATTCCAAGCAACATTAACGAACTTCAAGTATCTGCGTAAGATTTGGCAGAAGAATACAGAGGAAGAACGGTTGCTTGGTGTGTCGCTGACAGGTATCATGGATAATACTTTAACATCTACCACTGGTGGTAAGCTAGAGACTGCGCTAGAGATACTACGATCAGAGGCAGTAATTGTTAACGAAGCAATGTCTAAGCAGCTTAAAATACCACAGTCTACTGCTGTTACCTGTGTGAAGCCTAGCGGCACTGTGTCGCAGCTTACTGATGCAGCCAGTGGTATTCACGCACGTCACAATCCGTACTACATTCGTACAGTACGTGGCGACAACAAAGACCCACTGACGCAGTTCTTGATTGCTGAAGGTATCCCAGCGGAGCCTGACGTAATGAAGCCTGATAGCACTACAGTGTTTAGTTTCCCAATGAAGTCACCTAAAGGTGCGGTAACACGTACTCAAATGACTGCCATTGAACAGCTTGAACTGTGGCTTACTTATCAGCGTCACTGGTGTGAACACAAGCCTTCAGTCACTATCTCAGTCAAAGAGAATGAGTGGATGGATGTGGGTGCTTGGGTTTACAAACACTTCGATGAGGTGTCAGGTATTAGCTTCCTGCCATTCAGCGAACACACATATCAGCAAGCACCTTATCAGGACATTGATGCTGAACAGTACGCTGAGTTCAAGAAGAAGATGCCTAAGAAAGTAGACTGGTCTAAGCTGAGTGACTTTGAAAAAGAGGACACAACTTCAGGTGGGCGTGAGTTAGCCTGTACTGCAGGGGTGTGTGAAATAGTTGACATCGCAGCAGCTTAGTGGTAAGTTAGTGTGGAAGCGTGGGGATGGTTGGGTACAGTTCAATCCCCCACGTAGTCACCCTAGCTATGAAGAATGGCAGAAACTTAAACAAAAACAGAAGGAGAATGAAAATGAATGACGAAAAACAAATGATTACTATTGACGGTAAAGAGTACGACTATGACGAACTAGAAAACAATGAACAATATCTAGTGAATCAGATTCGTGATTTGAATACGAAGGTTGCTCAAGCACAGTTTGGTATTGACCAGTTGCGAGCAGCACAAGACGCTTTCACCAAGATGCTAGTGGCTTCTGTGAACGAACCAAAAACTGAAACTGACTCAGGAGAGTAGTAATGTACACATGTAATTCGTGTGGTGTCCAATTAAATGAATCTAATTGGGCTGATTCATGGAAAGAAAAGGGACGTACACAATGTAAGTCCTGTTCACAACAGTACAATAATTATTCTAATAAACGGCGTATGTATATCAATGGTAAATACATACCACAAAAACATCCTTTGTGGAAACCCGGAAGATACAAGTCATTAGACGATGCATGGTCACATGAGCAAATTGAACGTACTAGTGAGGGTGAAGTATACGCTATTGTTAATCCAGCTTTTCCTGATTGGGTTAAGGTGGGCAAGGCTGTTAATGCTGACGATAGGTGTAATGGGTATCAGACATCTTCGCCTTTCCGTGACTACTCTATTATTGCCAGACTAAGTACGGACAATCGGCACGAGAAAGAGATTGAGATGCATAGGATATTTACACACTTCTCAGAAGATCGTAAGGGTGAATGGTTTAGGATTGATAAACTAAAAGCCATTAAGATTTTCAACCACCAAGCTAAGACGTTTTTCAAACAGCTATCGAAAGGATTAGAAGATGCGGCGTAACGGACTAAGTAAGTACGATGCACCATTACGGATTCAATTTGAGTGGGGACAGGAAGCCTTCAAAAAAGGTAGACTAACCTGCCCAATTGATTCCAATACAATGCAAGCAAGGGAATGGCAGCGAGGTTGGGATACTGCCTACCATGTGAATCTACAAAAGGTACAACGAGATGAACAAGCTAGAGCAAGAGGCTAAGCAGTGGATGAAGGAGAAGCAAATGAGTGGCATTACAGCAGCACTATATCAACAGAAGGCTTGTGAGACAGCCATCTTCCCAAAAGAAACAGCCCTAGCGTACTTGACGTTAGGACTGGCAGGTGAAGCAGGTGAGATTGCTAACAAGGCTAAGAAGCTGATACGTGATGGGGATAACCCAGCCAAACGTGCAGAGATTACGAAGGAGTTAGGTGATGTCTGTTGGTATATCGCTGTACTGGCACAAGAACTAGGAGTTAACCTTGGTAAAGTTATGGAAGATAATCTGGAGAAACTTGCAGACAGGAAATCTAGGGGTATGCTAGGCGGCAGTGGAGATAACCGCTAATGATAGCACTAATACTAATAGTGGTATCATATTTAATACTTATACCACTAATGACAGAGGAAGAAGGGGGCAATTAAGCCCCCTCTTTTTATAGTTTAGTTTCTTTGATATATTCTAGCATCATTCTAATGTGATCTTCATTAGCAAAGCTAGGTTTTTCATCGCCCCTACCTACTTCTTGTAATAGATTAGGTAGTGCGTTTCTTGCGGCACGTCTTTCTGCAGGCTTCATTCTACGTAGCTTTTGCTGTGCCTCAAGATAACCTTGCAGCCTTACATCAATAGGATTACCAGACTTAGGGTCTACAATACCAGTCTCTTCAGAGCCAGTTATGATAGGATCAATAGCAGCTTTATAGTCTGCTAGTATTTCTGTGATACGTCTTGTCTGCTCGTCTTTAATGAAGGCATCATCAGACTTTCTATTACGTTCTTCTGCGCTACGTTTACGTGCTTCGGTACGGTAGATGCGCATGAAGTCTGGACTAGTTACTACGTCTACCATAGTAGGTAACAACTCACGCAGTACCTTTGTTTCATAGCGTTGAAAGCCCGGTGATATTGTTTTAGTACGCATCTTGTAATCACGGAAGCCTAGCTTCTCAAGGAACTTACCAGCTTCGCTTGATTCTTTTGACAAGCCAATACCAGTAAATACTTTAAGCAATGGCATCACACGTTCACGTGTTTCACCCTTTTGAAATAGCGTTTCAGTAAGTGGTATCTTTTCTTCTTCTTCTGGTGATAGCAAAGTAGAATACCCACGTCTAGCAAAAGGTTCTGCTACTTCACGTTTAAATGATTCAATGGCTGTCTCAACACCTGTTTCACCAAGCACAGGCTCTTGACGTACATCTCTATATTCTAACCCACGTTCACCTGTACCACGCTGTGCATCAATAACTTGGTTCAATGGTGTAAGATAAGTAGCAGCGTACTCACCAAAGATAGTACCAAAGGTACTGCCTATCGTCTCACCACTCTGTGCGTCAGCAGTTTCAATCATCTTTGCAATATCATTAAAGACTGCATCACCTGCACCTGTACGCACGTTAACACCAAGGAAGGTTTCTTTAGCATCCTTGTGGTCATACCAGTTAGATAGCGTACCATCATCATATCGTTTAGCAGCTTCAGCAATCCATAGAGCCTGACGTAAGATAGGTGACTGTGGTGTTGTATCCATTAATGTGTCATCATCAGTACGCAACATCTTGTAATCTGTTGGTGCGTCTTCTTGTCCACGATACATCATAGCTGCTGGCAGTATAGCACCGACACCTATCATATTACGTGATAGTTGTTTACGTTCTTTAGCTGTAAGTGGCCCACGGCTTTTTCTTGTAACAACATCTGTAGCTTTACGTAGCAGAGGTGCTGCTGCCCCACCAGCATAGTTGCCAAATAGTTCCATGCTATTAAACATAAAGCGAGGGAACGGTGTGATAACAGTCAGACCATTGTTAGTAATGAATGATGTAATGTTCCTGAATACTTCAGTGTCTGGCTGCTTGGCATAAGTAATGTCAAGTGCTTTTTCTGTAGCGTCAGCTACAAGCTGCTTGAAAGGACGCTTATCACCAATAATATCTGGCGCATCATTGAGTAGGTCATTTAACTTTCCGGCATTGATTGTTTCAATCAAGTCAATACCGTACTCATTCTTTGACAGGCGTTCTAATTCTGCAAGAAATGAACCACGTCTTACAAGATATTCCTGCCAACGGTTAGGTGTGTTAAGTACATCTACACCATCCTCAATAAAGGTTAATGCTTTGTCTAACTTACCACCGGAACCTGCACCTGTTGCTCTGCGTACTTCGTTAATTTGATTATACATCATATCAAATTGCTGGCTCATTCCGGGGCGAGAAAGGATAAAGTCAGTGTAGCCCTTTACCTCACTCATATTCTTAGGGTTAGTCATATAACGCATGTGTCTAAAGCTATCGTTCCAGTTCGCTTTAGATACTAAAGACTTTGCACCTGCACCAATACCTTCCTGCCCCATATTATACAGAGCAGTATCCATTACGTTTTGTAATCCTTCTAGCGGCGCACGAATACCTGCTGATGATAAGTTACGTGCTGCAGTAGCAATCTGAGACACAAGCAGTCCACGCCGAATGTTCTCAGTTCTACGGACAAACTTCATAATACCATTCTGATTATCCAGCAATGCAGCATTACGTATGTTATCTATTTCGCCTTTAGGTTTAATGCGCTTAGATAGTTGTGAGAATTTCTGCAGCACTCTACCTGCATCACTAGCAGAGCCAAGTACCATAGTGGCATAGTCTTCATACGATAAGTCATATTTGTTAAGCAACTCAAGCAGTTCATCCGTCTGTACAACCTCTTGATTAACAGACATATCAAATAGATTATCTACCAAGCGTTTCTTTGGGTTGTATAATTCAGGTTTCTTGGCAATAATATCCGCAGCAGCAGCTGTAAAGGCATCTAACTTTTCAGGACGTATGACATTAATAGTAAGCGTGTCACCAGCTAAGTCTAAGAAGTCAGATACTTTATCTTCACCTTCAGCCATGTTGAGTAAGTTAATAGGCTCACCATCAATGTCTTCTAGCTTTTGTTTACCAACAGCCCGTGCTTTCTTTTCATCAATAACAAGCTGACCATTCTTTTCAACAGAGATTAGTTTGGCTTCGTCAATAACTTCGTTAATGTCATCTTTATTACGTGCGCCAATCTTCTGCTCAAACTCTTTAATATAGTCTGTAGTGATTTGTTTATTCTGCTTGGCAACATCTTTAGCCAAGGCAGCTTTCTTGTTTGCTTGCTCTTGCGACATTGCTTTAGCCATTTGCACGTTCAGTCTACGGCTTTCTCTTTCTACTTGCTTGGCAGCTTGCTTAAAGTCACTACCAAGTTTAGCACCTGTACCCAAAGCAGGCACACCTTCAAGCATAGTTAAAGTATTTTCTGACTCACGCATAAGTTTCTTTACGAATGTGTCTTTACTTACCTTACCGCCGAATACAAACTTACTTACAGTTTCATAGGTGTCTGGGTTGTTTTCAGCAAGAGATGTAACTGCGTCATCTATAAAGTCGTTATAAGCTGCAGTACCTACGTTGATAGCACCGCCTACCTTTATTAATGATTGCATAAATACTGGACCAAGCACGGGAGTAGTCATAAACTTTTTCATAAGGCTTGGGCTACCGTTTTCATCGGCATCACCGTTAGCATTTACTTTATCGGGCATACTAGGCACAACAACATCACGGATAAACTCATATTCTGACATGCCTTGCTCTGCCGCACCGCTTGCAATAGCCTCTGCAGTTTTAGCATTTTCTTTTTTAGCACGATATGCACGTGTGGTAGTATCTACTACTTTTTCTGGTGTAGCCATGCCCAGTCTTGCCATTTGATCTCTGGTCATAAACCTAAACTTGTCCGTTGGCATATCTGTTTCAGCATCAGCAGCTTCATAGTCTATAGTAGGGTCTATAGCCTCTAGTTCTTTTGCTTTTTGCTTCTCTTCTTCAGCAGCAATATCTTCTGCAGTTACACCTGTAGGCACAGACGGCCCTGTAGGCGCACTAGGTTGCGCAGCAGGGGCTATTAATGTTTCTTGTGGGGAAATAGGGGCTACAGTATCTTCACCTGCTCTACGCAGGATGCGTGGCCCTTTAACGGCAGGTTGCTGTTGCTTTGGTTCTGCTACAGGAGTGTCTTCAGCAGTATCGACAACAGGTTTGTCTTCATCCTCTTGCGCTTTATACTGCTCTTCTATTTCAGGAGATGCATACTTGAGTATCTTTACCATACTTACTACTCCAAGTAAGCCCAGTTATTACCCATCCATACAGCTGCTGTGTCTCCTACGTAAGTATTATCTTGTGGATCATAGTACTTAACCATGCTAATGTCTCCTATGTTAAATAGGGGATTACCCTGCGCATCTGTAGTTGCGCTAGGCTCAACAGCAGGATTAGTACCAATAATTTTATCTTTCTCGCCAAATTTAAATGCTTTATTTTCAGGCACGTTTCTCTTAGAAAACTTATTGAGATATGCCTGTGTGTTTGTAGCAAAGGCACGTTGCTCTACACGCAAAAAGTTTTGTAACGTTTCATCGTTATTATACGCTGCAGTTGTTTTTTCAATCTCATCAATAACAGCAGGCTGTGAAGCAAAGTAAGACTTGTATGAATCTGTGCCAGATAGTTTAGCCATTAGTTGTTCACCAACAGATTGTGTAAACTCTGCGTCATACATTGAGTTCTTTACTTGGTTAAGAATCTTAATACCAGTACTAGGTGTTAGTGCTGTTGCATTGTCAGCATTTTCTTTTTGTTTCTTTTCTTTAAGTGTTTGCTGTGCCATATCATAATAGGCTTTACCCTGTTTATGAGCGTCAGTTCCCGGTTCATTTTTAAGCATCAACTCTTGACCATAGGCTAGTATGTTTTCTGTAGTCTTAAACTCTTGGTCTTTGTTTTTATCATACTTAGAAGCAAACTCTATAGCTTCATAGCCCTCATCGTATCTGATTTGTGCTGCAGGTATGGCTGAAGTATCACGTGGTGCCGTATACTCTTCACCTAAAGGTATAGTGCTTTCTACCTGTTCGTTTAAGTCTTTGCCTAAACGCATACCAAAAGCACCCATGATACCTTTGGTTTTTGTCATAGCTTCTGGAATCTTTACAGAGAAATCTTCATCTGGTCTAAACCGATTAAAGTTATCCACAAGAGTACGTGGGTCTTTTAATGTTTCTTCACCTGCAAAATCAATAAACTTACCGACATCAAATTTAGACCCTAGTTTTTTACGGTTTTCTTTTAGGTCTTTAACAAGTTCTGCAATAGCGTCAGCAGTACCGCCAACACCTTCAGCTGCCATAGCTGCTCTGCTGTGACTTCCTGTTAGGCTAGCAAGTTCTCTAAGATTATCTTTAAGTTCGCCACCTTTTTTTTCTGCAGCAGCAATCTTTTGCTCCCTTCTTGTGAGAGCATAAGTTTCAGCACGAGACAATCTATCCATGTTCTGTTTTAAATCAAGCTGCAGCATTTTATCAAAGCCGCTAGCTAATCCTGTTATTAAACCTGTACCAAATCCCATTTACGATCTCCGTGCCATCAAGCCTTTAGGCTCTTCTTGAATAGACATTTCTTCTTCAGTATCCGTAACTTCAGTTTCTTTTTCGTCCATTTCTTCTCGCAACTCTTTTATGATTTTAGATATTTTAGCTGGACTTACTTTATCTTTTTCAGGATTATCTAAACCAGTTACATATTTTATATCAGCACTATCTGCAATAAACATAATCATTTCAGCAATAACAGGTGATACAAGAACTCCTACGTCTATAGTATGAAGCCCTTCCATTACACTAGCTGTTTGTATAGAGTCTGCAATGTCAACTACTGATACGCCCATTTCAAGAACATCTAAAACTTGATCCATAAATTCATCGGATGTTAATCTATCCATGTAATATTTAATAGCTTCATCTACGGTTGTATATTGCGGTTTTGATTGCCACGGACGAGAGCCTAATTCCGCAGTTAAAGACTGACCCGGAATTGGCGCATCAAAATTAGGTGTAAAATCAAGAGCCATTTATATTCTCCCTACGTTCACGTATAGCTTGTAAATGTTTTTTGACACGAGTAACGGGCTGAGATAAGTCCTCATCTACAGTAATAGGCATACCATTTGTAGGAGTCAGTAATCCCCTAGTTGGTTTAGGTTTTTTTATTTCAGTTTCTTTTGCACTCATATTATAGTATGCATTAACTACAGGATTAAACTGTCTGGACATTTAACTTTTTCCTTTTACCTTCCACTACTAAATCCATAAGCTGTTTAGTACACCATTTAAGTAATGGTTTATTACTAATAAACTTAGCATATTTTTCACCATGTGTCAAGTATAGTTTGTAGAACCATCTAGGAGACTTGTGATATAACCATGTACGGAATATAAACCAACGCATATCGTTATCACCATACACTTCACGAGCAATCCAGCAACCAAACATAGCTATTGCACCTATGGTTGAAATAAGGCTACCTACAGCAGCACCAGCGGCTGATTTAGATTGTTCATCTGCAATTGCACTACGTGTTGATGCGTCTAGTTTTGCAATGGCAAGAGCATTGTTTCTATCAATTTGATTTTCTGCAGAAGTCCATGCCCACTCCATTGTGTCGCCATAAAAATTCCACAGATTATCATAAGCATTTTTACTAATGTCTAAAATAGCACTAGCGTTCAATTCATTCGCACGGTTAAGTGCTGCAGTATCCGCTGTAGCAATCTGCCTGCGCCACTGTGCATTTGCCTGTGCAATCACAAGTTGATTTTGTGCGTTAAACTGGTCACGTTGATTGTTCAACTCAGCATTAAAACGTGCAACTGTATTCGTCTGACCTGCATTAAACTGTGACTGTGCATTTTGCTGTGTCGCATTAAACTGTGCTACTTGCGCACCCAAGCTAGCAAAGAACTGGTCAACTTGATTTTGGCTAGATGCATTAAACTGACGTGCAGCATTTTCTGCAGCTTGATCTGTGAACAGTGACTGTACACGCTGTTGTGCTTTAAACAGTTCGGTCTGCTGTCTGTTAGACAAGTTAGCCATATCAATTTGCAGGAAGTTCTGTGCGTTTTGTACTGCAGACTGTTGGCGATTACTTAAATTAGCTGTGTCTAGCTGTGCTAGTGCAGACGCTTCAGCCATGACCATTGCCTGCCTGTTAGACAGGTTATTCAGGTTCATTGTATTCACAGCACGTGAGTTTTCTAGCTGTACCTGCTGTTCAGCAGTGAAGTTCATGTTAGCTATGTCACCAATACGTGCAGAGTTTTGTACACGTGACTGGAAGGCTTGGTCAAACTCCTGACCCATAAACTGCGCACGTTGTTGTGCAGCAAGCATGGCACGTTGCTGTCTGTTAGATAAGTTTTGTCCTTCAAACTGTGCCTGCACTTGAGCATCTGCTTGTGCAATAGGCAGTGCAGATTCCATTGCGGCCTGCACCATTGCCTGTCCAGCAAGGCTAGATGCACTTAAACCCCTAGCAGCCATAGCGGAAGTAACACTCCGCATAGCAGCAGCAGCCCAAGTTGGTGTGTTACCACCTTGAAACTGTTGCATCAAGTTGTTCAGTTGTCCTTGTACAGTAGCCTGTTGTGAAGGTGTTGCTTGAGCAGCCTGTATCTGTTCAGTAAACTGTGAAGCTGTTTGCGCATTGGCTACACCTGAGATTAACTCACCTGCTTGTATCTGACGTTGTACTGGGTTGTTAATAAGGAAAGCATTGCCCTGTGCGGCAGTCAAGTTTCCCACTGATGAAGTAGTTTGCTGTGCAGCGGTGATTTGCGCACGAGGGTCGTTTGGATTAGCCTGTGCAGCTTGAGTGGCGTTCATTGCACTATCTACGCCCGGTGCTGCTTGTGCTGCCTGCATTACATTAGCTTGTGTCTGTGCTGGCTGTGCTGCTTGGGCTGTAAGTGCCATAGCTGTAGGTGTAGCAACTGTACCTGTTAATTCACCTGTGCCTGCGGCAATGTCTTGTGATGCATCATAGCCAATACCTGTAGCTATTGTTTCACCACCGACAGGCACACCGGGTGCGTATGCTTGCTGTACAGTAAAGTCTGTTATACCGGGCTGACCAGTTGTAGAGGGAGCAGGTGGTGTAGCAATAGGTGTGCCAGTTACGCCTGTGTAACCTGTGCTGACTGGTTGTTGTGGTTCAGCAGGAGTAGGAGTATCAGTTGTTACGTTACCCGTAAGAATACTACCAACTGTTCCTTTGTTGGTACCTACTTGTTTAGAGAGAGCGTCCATTACCGCTTTAAGTCCGGCACTTGAAAGCACCCCACCACCTTGCATCTTTACAACGCCACCTTTAGCCATTTGCATAGCTTTATTGGTATACAAATCCATCTGTTGCTGTTGAGCAGGGTTGTTAGCTAAGTAATCTTGAAAACCTTGCATATTACCTTGATAGCCCATAGAACGTGCTATCTTTTCCATGCCACTAGGCTTAAATGCTTTAAACATTGCCATTCACTTAATCCCTACTCAATACTTTGTCCAACTTATCCTCGACACGATGCAAGGCTTCCATAACCTGCCGCATATCGTCACGTAGTTCCATGCGAGTTGCATAGTCTTCTCTTGTTTTATTCAAGAGGATTTCGATGCGCTTCTGTTCACGGGTCATACCATTAGCCCACCACGCACCACCAGCCAACACTAGGGCAAGTAACGTGTCTATTAAGCTGGTCATTTCCATCGCTTACCAACCAGCAGGTACTTTTTGTACGATAGGTGGGTTAGCAAGATTGTCAATCTGGGTGTCCAGATTTGCCTGTAAGTCAGCTTCTGTTTGACCCAGTGAAGCAAGCACCTTTTCTTTGCACCAGTCCTTTGTGATGCTGTTAAATGCAACAAAGTTATCTGGGTCTAGTTCAGGGGATGCTGTGCCGTATGATAATGCTGACAGATAGTTACCCTCTGCATCTTGCTCACTGTCACTGACAGCAGTGATGCGCCAGTGAATTGTTTTGATTACGTCTGACAAGCCATCTTCAGAAGGGGCTGTGTCTAATGTTGGGAAGTCCCATGTGTATGTGTTAGCCATTTGTTTCTCCTGTTATGCCACCCACGGCATACCTGATGCAGTATCATTATTTCTTGCAATCTGCGCATTTACCTTCGCCGTGCGGTCTGCCTCAATACGAGCCTTTGCTTCATCAGCAGTTTCATCACCTTCCATGAGGCTATCATATACCCAACCAAGCACAATTGCTTCAGTCAAGTCAGCATAGGGAATGAAATTAGGGTCAGATGGGTCAGCATTAAGAATCAGTTTACCTGCTTCTACAGCAAATTCTGAACCTGCATCATTTTGTGCTAGACATTGCCAACGCACGTCATATACGTTGCCATCACTAGCAGTTCGTTTCATGTCCAAGATAGACCAAGTTGTTGTTACAGCCATTTTAATTATCCTTTTAGATTAGCTTGCTTCTAGTGCCGTAATACGGGCTTCTAGTGTTTCAATTAAAGTTTGTTGTTCTTGTATCGCTTTAGTTAAAACAGCAACTAGTTCAATGTGCTTTAATCCTTTACGGTAAACACTTTCGTCTTTCATATAATCAGTAACAATGTTTGGAAGAACTTCTTCTACCTCTTGGGCAATAAAACCGTAAACATTGTTCTCTTGGTCTTCGTTAATCCAATCAAACTGACGTGGACGAAGCTGTTTAACCGCATCTAGTCCAACGGGCAAGTCAACAATATTTGTTTTTTCTCGTTGGTCTGATAGTGCATTTAGAGCGGTATAATTAACTGTGCCTGTGGTACTGACATAAAATGTGTAAGCTGAAGTGGCCGTATTGTAAGTGTGCCAAGTGTTGGTAGTAACCGCAGAATCCGCAGATATTGTTGCACTAGTAGTAGCCAAAAGTATTCCATTTGTAGAAACGGCGGACGTGTTTTTCCCAATATAAACGTAATTATTCCCTCCATCGACAAACAGCATATTGGCGTTGCCATCACTTTCAACACGGAAGTCTATGTCTTGGCTTGACTCATTAAAGACTGTTTCACCCGAACTATTACCGGCAATACTCATACGGCTTCTGTAGCTTACACCGTCATAGTAATACGCTGTAAGAGTTTGTCCGGCTGCTGTACCTTCACAGTCAAGCTGAAACCGTTCGCCTGAAGGCGTGTTGGGGTTGCGGAAATTAACAAGTCCAGTATTAATAGACCCTTGCGCCGACGCATCAGTAGTGCCGCCCACACGAAGGGTATTTCCAGATAAAATGTTTACATCACCGCTGCTGTCGATGCGCATACGTTCTGCGTTGTTTGTTGCGAATGAAAGTCTTTCACTGGTCCCATCATTAGTTGGAACAATAACAATACCTGTTTGCTCTATCGAATCGCCAATCCAGTTATATGTGCTAGGCGTTTGAGGCAAATAAATCTTTCCATCAGAGCCGGTTAAAGTTACGTTGCCGCTGCTGTCGATGCGCATATGTTCTGTGCCGTTAGTACGAAAACGCATTATCGCACCAGTGCCTCTAGAATCAATAGTGCCTTCACCTGTATTACCCATCCAAATAGCCATACCATCGGTATCAGTAGTACTAAATGTATCATTACCAACTACAAAAGCATAAGGGGAGGCGTTATCCGCAGTTACTTTTAGTATAACACTATTAGTAGTACCTGCGTCCTCTACTTCAAGACGTGCATTTGGCGAACTCGTCGCAATGCCCACGTCACCGTCACCGTCGATGCGCATACGTTCTGTGGGTGTGCTAAACACAATGGCAGACGCTTCTCTGTTTTGTATGACAAACTGATTGCCGCTCACATACAACTCAGAACCATCCGTAGACGTGTTACCCGTTGTGGCGTTTTTGAAATTCAAACGTGGAATGATGCTATCATATAGCGTAAGGCACTTACCGCTTGGGGTGCTAGGACTACTCGTCCCAATGCCCACGTCTCCGCTCTCGTCGATGCGCATTGCTTCTGAGCCGTTAATACTAAAAGAAAACGTACCACCGGTGCTTGCAATATTAAAGTCGTGACCAGCGTGAGCAGAGGATGTTGCAAATGTGCTTAACTCAAGGCGTCTTGTTGAGCCTGTGCCGCCACGAAAGTATACATCGCCTTGCGTGGATGAGTTAATATCAATTTTAGCCCCCGGCGAACTCGTCCCAATGCCCACGTTACCGCTGCTGTCGATGCGCATAGCTTCGGTGTTATTGGTTTTCAGGATTAAAGGATGACTTGTCGTAGTTCTTAAAATTCCACCAGAAGATTCAATTTTAAAATCTGCTGTAACGCCTAAACCACTGCTGTTAAGCCGAATTGTTGGCTCCCCACCGGCTTCCACTTGAAGACCTACTGCTGGCGAAGTCGTCCCAATACCCACGTTGGCATCTAAAACAATGTTGCCAGTGCCATTTGGGTCGATGGTGAGGTTACCATTCGTGTCGGTGCTTGAGATGGTGTTGCCGTTGAGGTTGATGTTGTCAACTTGGGCTTCAGTTACAGCAGAGTTAGTTCCAAGTGTTACACCATCAATAGCACCACTGTCGATGTCTACTTTACTAATGTCCACTTCACCTGTACCGTTAGGTGTTAGGGCAATGTTGCCATTTGTATCTGTACTGATGATGGTGTTACCATTGATGTTAATGTTGTCAACGTCTAGGTCAGTGTTAATAACTACAGTACCTGTACCATTAGGTGACAGATTAATATCACCGTTAGTATCAGTTGATGAAACAGTATTACCATTTACATTTATATTATCGACGTCTAGGTCTGTATCAATTACAACAGTACCAGTTCCATCTGGCGATATGTTAATGTCACCGTTTGTATCCGTACTGATAATAGTGTTACCATTAATGTTAATATTGTCAACGTCTAAATCACCTGTTATATTTGTTGTTGCTGTAATATTAACTGCACCAGTACCGTTTGGTGTAATGTTAATAGCACCATTAGTGTCTGTACTGATAATAGTGTTACCGTCAATGTTAATATTGTCTACATCAAGGTCACCTGTAATATTAGCAGAACCTGTAACATTAAATACTGTAGAGGTAAATGTGGTAGAGGCAGTATCAACAGTTACGGCAGTAGAGGCATCAATGTCAACTGTGGGGGCTACAAGTTCCAGTTCAACATCGGCATCAATATCAAGTTGACCATCTGCGCTTGATACAATCTTAAGTGCAGTATCACGGAAATACATATTGCCTTGCAGGTATGCATCTTTATAGAGCAAAGCTGATGTACCCAAGTCAAGTGTATTTGTCGTCTTTGGTTTAACTTCGGTGGCACTTACAACAAGGTCTTGTACTGGACCAACAACTGTGATTGCTCCACCTTCTGCAGCCGTGCCATCGTGCGTGTGACCTGTCGATGAGTTAAATGCCGCTTCAATAGCATCGTATTCATTGTCCAAATCAGCCGCATTTATTATGTTCCCTGTAGCTATATTATTAGTTACATCGGTTCTTGTGTAGCCTGTACCCATAGTGTCCTCTACCTTCTGTCATGAATACCATACTCAACTGTAATTGCATCCAGTGAAAATGGTGGGTCTGTGCCGTCTGATTCAAACTGAAATGAAACGGCAAATCCTGAACCTATAATCTGTGTTTCAAATAACTTTAACAGTTTTGTTCCGTAGGTTGTAGTCCCGAATGTTCCTACTCCGTAAAAGCCTACAACACCAGATGTGTTTGCAAAACTAATTGGGGCAGGTTGAATTGTTCCTTGTGTATCAAAATCAAGTTTAAGACTTACATCAAAGTTTACACTACCTTGTGGGTCTGTGTAAAGAAATAATTTGTAAAATGTCTTACGTACTCTTGGGTCTTGAATTGGCAGATGTGGTGTAGCAAATGTTGTTTGAATATTGTTACCATCAAAACTATTGCCTGACTCCATCTGATATAAGTAGCCATCATCATTTGCAAACAGTACAACTTCTACAGCTTCATTATAATTACTGTCTGCTACATAAGCACGTATACCACGTGTTTCTGCAAACCCTGTACCAGCACCACCTTGTTCAGCAAACTGTGTGGCAATAATGCCTTGAGCATTTTCTTGTGTAATGTTGGTGTTAAAGCCTAGTATTCTGTATTGTGACTTCTCACGAATTACACAGCTAGTAAAGTCTGTATTTGCCGCAATAAACCTAGTCATGTTTGGCTGAATAACTTTAGATACTGCGGCAAGTCCAAAGTCGCCAATTCGTTCTGTTGCACTTAATAGTCTTAATCCATCTGGTGCAAGGAACATTACATCCCCGCCAATCTCTTGTATCGTGTCACCTTCAAGGCAACCTATATCTCTTGTGATTGGCTGCAGATTAAAGTCTGCAATTGTGTTACCAAGTAACTGCTGGATGTTTTTCTCTGTAAAAATAATCAGCTGATTACGAAAAACAACCAGTCCTGTAATTGTACCACCTACATTGATGGAACCTGAACCTGCCGCTACATCAAAGCTGCTATCTGCATATGGTGCAGTAAACGATAAAACAGAACCCTTACCAAAGAACAGTGACTTCTTGTGTTCTACTACATGTGTAGCACTTACTACATCTGCTGGTGCATCATTCAGTACAATAAAGTCGTTATCATCATATAATGCAGGAGCATTTGCTCCATCTACCATTGCTATCTTTTCTGTACCACTAAAGTTATATTTAGCAAACCGTACTTTAGATGCGCCTTCTCTATTGATAGAGATAAATGTAATTACAGCATCATCTGCTGGGCTAGTTGCAAGTGCTGGGTCAATTGCTAGTGTAGCTGCCCCGCTTGTTACAACTGCATCTGCAGTTAAAGTATATACAAGGTCAATGCCTGCAATTTTAAATACATCACCAGCTTGCGGTATACCTGTAATGCCATCTACAACAAGGCTAGTTCCTGTTTGGGCTGCACCATCTACAAGTGGTGCGCCATAGTCATAGACATTTATCTTTGTAAAGCCCGTGCCTGATGTCTTAAACACATCTGCATTTTTAGCTACAACAGCTTGGTCTTCCCAACTTGCTACACCAATTGCATTATAATCAGATACAGTGCTTACAAAAGTAACTACGTCTGCATTTGATGGATTAACCACCATTGTCTGGTCTAGCGTAAGTGTTGCTCTGTTATTTGTAGCATCAAAAGATACGCCACCAGATGCTATAGTATATCTAAACGAAAGTACTGCGTTATCTGCAGGTGCTACTGTAATAGCTGGTGTAATTGTCAGAGTAGATGCTGTACCTACAAGAGCCGTTGCTGCGCTGACTGTGTATACTGTTGTGTCACCTGCAATAGTAAATGTATCGTTTGCTGATGGTGCTACATCTAAACCGTCTACATTTAAACTTGTACCTGTCTGCGCTGCACCGTCTACTTCACCACCGTCTAGTGAGAATCCATCACCTGCTACTGGTGTAGTGTGTATTGCGCCTAGTATTAAGCCAGTGCCGCTTTGTCCATCACCATGTACGACAGGCTCACCATAAGGCGGTATAATTGCTGGGTCATACTTATCGTAGCCTTCAATGCGCCTGTAACCACCCTCAATGGATGGCTCAAAGTTACGAAGAATACGAGCAGAACCGGGTGCATTTATGCCCTGTTGTAAAGGACTTAAATTTGTTACTAAACCACCACGAAATTCTACAGGATAAGTTTGCCATTTGTCCATTACAACGGAAGCCTTGAATAGCCTGTTCTACCGCCCCCACCAGTGTTTTGCACAATTAGATAAGAACGTACATAATTATAACGATTAATTAACATAGACTTCATGTGCGAAATACCTTCTTCAAACTTCTCTTTAGCAACCAAAGCATCTTGTGTGTTGCCACGGAAAAGATAGGCATAGTGCATTGCACCGTCTACAATAATATGTCTAAACCGTTCAGGAATAACTGGCACATCATCATACAATGCCAAGTCTACAGGAATACGATAATATTCATATATGAGTTTATATGCATTATTTGGTACAGGAGTTACGATATATTCAAGAGATGGTGCTTGAGATATAAACTGAGGAACACCCTGTCCTATAGTTGTTGAAGAACTATTATACTCTTGATCTACAAACTTGTCAAGATATTCTTCATAAGATAAAATAGGTAATTTGACTGTGTTGTTACCTAGTGTAGCGTCTTCTTTAATTCTAAAAGTATCAAAGTCAATTACTTTACAATCTGTAGGAAATGGATAACGTGATACACCTACAGATAGAGTGTCCTCTTGTTCTACATGATTATAGGGCCACTCATACTGTGATTGATTAATGTACCGTATAGAAGCATTGACAGCATCTTTTGCCTGCCCATAAAAACCTGCGGCAGTAGCAAAGTTTACAGACGTAAGTTCAACTTCATTTAAGCGTCTGTTAATGTCGTTTACTAGGCCAAGAAAATCATATGCCATATGTTTTACTTCTCTCTAATACGTAGCTTAATAGTACGCTCTGCTGTACTGCCTGTGCTATCTGTCATGCGACATGTAAATGTATATTCTCTATTATTTACACCACTACCCAGATTAATTGTAGCTACTGTTGATGTATTTGATTGAGAAACATTTTGAATACTGTCAGTAACTGTACCACCAGAAGCGGTTGTTAAATCTTGTCCAGAAGCAAGGAGTGTCTTGCCAATGCTGTCTGTTTGCACATACCATTGTACAGAACTAATTGTTGCAGTATCAAGAAAACGTGACCAATCAGCACTGTAGTCAAGTGTTTCATCTTTATCTTTAATAGGCCAGCGATACGACATTTATTATAACTCCGTTATCATCACAGTACGTTCAGCAGATGTAGATTGTCTTTCTATATAAACAGTTCTGCTTTCAAACTTAATCAGTACCGTTCTGTCATCTGAAGTTGTACCACGAGGAATATACACTTTCCTGCTTTCAAACGGTATATCTATTGTTCTTTCTGCTGCTGTAGTCATTATGCTGCTCGTGGTATTTTAATTGTTCTGGCACGACTGTATTGATTTGCTACAGCTTGGAAATTAAATACTACAGCAGTTTTTGTAATTGTTCCTAGTGCTGTTGTGCCTTGTACGCCTGTTAGTGCATGTGTATTACTAAAGGTAAAGTTATCACCAACTGCACCTGTAGCACTTACACTGTTTAATACTTCAGTAGGCTTTTCTTCAACTGTATTGACAGTACCTGTAGCTTGTACACCTGTTAGCGTTACTGTGTTACTATGTTCTAATGTTCCTATAGAACCTGTTGCAGTTACGCTTGCAAGTAATTCTGCTACATTTATTTGTACTACATTTACAGTACCAGTAGCACTTACACTATTTAAAACCTCTGTTGGTTTATCTTCTACAGTGTTTACAGCACCTGTGCCTTGAACACCTGTAAGTGTAACAGTATTGCTAATCGCTAGTGTGCCGATTGCACCTATAGCACTAACGCTACCTAGTATTTCTGTTACATTTACTTGTACAGTATTTACTGCACCTGTTGCACTAACACCAGCAGAAATAACTTCGCTAATGTCAATTTCAAACCCGCCAGCAACTACAGGAGCAATTGTGCCTGTTGCGCTAACACCGGAAATACCTGCAGTAGTGTTTACGGTAAGACTGCCAATACTTCCTGTTGCAGTAGCCGCATCAAGATTGTAAACAACAACTTCAATGCGTCCGTACTTTGCAGTTCCGTAAACGCCTACGCCATATACAGCGGAGTTTAGTACGGTATCTGCCACAGCTTATGTCCTTACGCTATACGAATTACAGCGTTACTTGCATCAGCGGTAGGAAATTCAATAGTCAAGTCACCAGCAGTAGCACTTACTGTGCCACCAAAGTCAATAACAGCAATTGCTTTATTACCTTGTCCTGCGTTATAAATAATACAACCGTCAGCAGACACAGTAACATCAGCAAATACTTCATCTGTAAAATCAACAATAGCGGTAGAACCGTCAAGCGAAATAGTTGCGCCATCTAGTACCTGACCGCCAGCGGTATAGTTTGTGCCAGATGCTTCATCAGAGTTACCTGTGACATCTGAATAATTAGTTGTGCTGGCATTATATGTGCCAGTCGGTGTAGCTTTAATCAAAGCAAGTTTCAAGGAGTCTGTATCCAAATCATGGACACCGCCAAGAAGTTCTGTCTTAAAGCTGTTACACATTGCAGTTGTGATTGCCATGATTTGTGCGTCCTTTATTAAATCTCATAGAAGTGAGGGGGCAAGTTGCCCTGC
>Ga0222714_10002390_pt1 | contig 19912 bp, 16 predicted proteins | sample C33_3DmetaG_FD_165048 | JGI IMG/M metagenome (GOLD analysis project Ga0222714, IMG submission 165048) | Estuarine water microbial communities from San Francisco Bay, California, United States - C33_3D | ecosystem: Environmental > Aquatic > Marine > Unclassified | place: USA: California...
CCCGCCCGGCGCGCCAAACTCTCGATCGTGGACCAGATCTTCGCCAGGGTCGGCGCCTCGGACAACATCGCGCGCGGCCAGTCCACCTTCATGGTGGAGATGCAGGAGACGGCGTCGATCCTGCACACGGCCACGTCGCGCAGCCTCGTGATCCTCGATGAAATTGGTCGCGGCACTGCGACGTTTGACGGACTCAGTCTCGCCTGGGCCGTGGCCGAACATCTCGCCACGAGCGATCGCGCGCGCCCGAAGACGATCTTCGCCACGCATTATCACGAGCTCACGGATCTTGCCGACGGCATCGCCGGTGTCGTCAACTTCCACGTTGCAGCACGCGAGTTCAAAGACGACATCGTGTTCCTGCACAAGGTCATCGAAGGCCGGTCGGATCGCTCCTACGGCATTCAGGTGGCCCGTCTCGCCGGACTGCCTCCGGCGGTCGTCCGGCGCGCGACGGAGATTCTCCGTTCCCTCGAACAGGATGAACTCCAGCGCGGCGGCCGCCCGAGCCTGTCGGGATCGCCCGCGCCCGCGCAGGCCCAGCTCGGGCTTTTCCAGGCCTCCGCAGAGCCGCACGTCGTCGTCGAGCGCCTCCGCGCGCTCAACGTGGACGCCCTGACCCCACTCGAGGCGCTCAACCTGCTCGCCGAGCTTCGGCGGGAGGCCGAACAGTGAAGCTTCAGCTTCGGCAGACCGTGGTCGCGCTGGCTCTGCTCCTTACCGGGTGCACCGCTCAACCTCCTCGTCCCACCGACGTCATTGTCGTCGGCATGACCAACAGCCCGACGAACTTCGATCCGGCGATCGGTTTGGACGAAGCGTCGCAGAAGGTGCATCAACTGCTGTACAGCTCGCTGCTGCGGATCGATGAGAACCTGCGCGTGGTGCCGGATCTTGCGACCTCGCTGGAATGGCCCGACCCGTCCACCTACGTCGTCACCATCCCGGACGGCGTGAGGTTTCATGACGGACGCGCGCTGACCGTCAAGGACGTGGCGTTTACATTCCGGCGTTTTCTTGACCCGGCGTTTGTGTCCGGCCGCAAGGGCGCCTATCGATCACTCACGGCGGTGGACATCCTCGATGACCACCGCGTGGCCTTCCGGCTCGCGGAACCGTCGGCGTCCTTCCCCGTGAATCTCGTCATGGGTCTCGTGCCGGAAGGCACCGGGGCCGAAGCCGCCCGGCAACCGATCGGTTCAGGTCCGTACAAGCTCGCGTCGTTCATTCCGGACGAGTCGACGACACTGACGCCCTTCGCGGAATACCACCGCGGAGCCCCACGGAACGCCGGACTGGTGTTGCGCGTGATCCCCGACGAGACCATGCGGGGCCTGGAGTTGCGCAAGGGATCGATTGACATGGTGGTCAACGACCTGTCGCCGGACATCGTGGCAGGCCTCCGGAAGTCCGCCGGCGTGCAGGTTGTCACCGCGCTCGGCACTGACTACGCCTACATGGGCTTCAACCTCCGCGATCCCATGCTGCAGGACCGGCGCCTGCGCCAGGCCATCGGCTACGCCGTGGACACCACCGCGATCGTCGATCACCTTCGGCAGGGACTCGCCGCCACGGCCGTCGGCATCGTTCCGCCGATGTCCTGGGCGCACAACGGCAACGCCTTCCGGTTCACGCGCAACCTCGACAAGGCACGCGCGCTGCTCGATGAGGCCGGCTACCCGGATCCGGATGGCGCCGGGCCGCAGCCGCGCCTCACGCTGAGTCTCAAGACGTCCACCGCCGAGGCGTATCGTCTGCAGGCCGCGGTGATCCAGCAGCAGCTCTCAGAGGCCGGCATCGCCCTCGAGTTGAGGTCGTACGAGTTCGCCACCCTGTTTGCGGATGTCATCCGGGGCAACGTGCAGCTCTACACGCTGCAGTGGGTCGGCGTGACCGATCCGGATATGTTGCGCCGGGTTTTTCACTCGTCGCAGGTACCGCCCGCCGGATTTAATCGGGGTTACTACAAGAACCCCGAGGCCGATCGTCTGATTGATGCCGCCACGGGCACCCTCGCGGAAGCTGATCGCGGTGCGCTCTACGGACAAGTGCAGGAGATCATCGCGAACGACGCGCCCTATATCAGTCTGTGGTACAAGACGAACGTGGTGGTCGCACAGTCGCACCTCACCGGCATCACGTTGTCACCCACCGCCGAATTCACCTTTCTTCAGTTTGTCGCGCCACGGAGCCAGTAATGCCGCAGCCCACCGATTACGACCAGTACCCCAACCTTACCTTTCTGGGCGTTCTGCCTGAGCCCCGGTCGTACGACGACTCGGCTGCCGTGATTCTCCCCTGTCCTTTTGAGAAGACCGTGTCGTACATGCCCGGCACGCGCTTCGGCCCCCGCGAGATTATCGTCGCGTCCGCCCAGGTCGAGTTGTGGGATGAAGAAGTCGGCGTGGACGTGCATCCGCGCGGCATCTTCACGATGCCGGAGATGGATCTTTCGCACGGTACCATGGACGCTGCGGTCGCGCACATTCGTCGCGTCGCGGGCGAGATCATGGACGACGGCAAGTTTCTGGTGACGCTGGGCGGTGAACATTCGATCACGCCGCCGCTGGTCGCCGCTGCCGCTGCCAGGCACGAAGGCCTCACGGTGCTGCAGATCGATGCGCACGCCGATCTCCGCGACGGCTACCAGGGCGAAGCCAACAGCCATGCGTCCGCGATGATGCGCACGCTCGACCATGTGGGATCACTCGTCCAGGTCGGCATCCGCAATATCTCGGAGGAAGAGGCCAGGGCCGTGCCCGGCCTGAACACGACGATCTTTTATGACTGGAACATGCGGGACGACCCCAGGTGGATGGACCGTGTGCTGGACTCGTTGACCGGTCCCGTGTACATCACCGTCGATCTTGATGGCCTGGAGCCCGGATTGATTTCTGCAACGGGGACACCCGAGCCCGGCGGTCTCGCCTGGCGCGAAGTGACGACGCTCTTACGCCGCACCTTCGAGCAGAAACACGTCGTCGCCTGCGACGTTGTCGAACTCTGCCCGATTCCCGGGCACTGGTCGTCGAACTTCGTCGCGGCGCGACTGGTCTACAAGTTGCTGACCTACAAGTTCGGTCTCAAGTAGGGCGCGCTGGGTTGTAGCGCGCCATCGTACGCAGGGCGCGCTGGGCTTGCGCGCGCCTAACCCAGCTTCGTCAGTTCCGTCCGCGCCTGGGGCACGAAGAGCGAATCCGGGAACTCGTCCACAATGCGTTTGAACGTCGTCCTGGCTTCGGCCGTCTTGCCGGCCTTCTGGTAGCCGCGCGCCAGTTCCATCAGCACGCCATCAACCGGCAGCATGCCGTCGCGGTCGGCCGCGAGCGTCTCAAGGATCGGCAGGCCCTTATCGAACTGTCCCGCCGCGATCAGCGTCTCGGCCTGCCCCATCTTCGCGGCCGCCGTGTAGAGATCATTCCCCGCCGCATCGATGGTGGCCTGGAAGCCCTTCTCGGCGTCGGCATACCGCCCCATGGCTGCGAGCGACGCGGCGTGATGATACCGGGCCGCCGTGCCGGCCTGCGTGGACGGATACTGGTCGATGACCTGCTGGAAGGCGGCGAGCGCGGCTTCGTTGCGGGCCTGCTCGGTCGGGAACGTGCCGGCCTGCTGCGTGGCGCCGGGCACCGTCGGCGCCGGCACGATCGGCGAGTCGTAGGTCTGCATGGCGATGGCCAGCAGCGACTCGGCCTTCGCGTCCGTCCGTCCGCTCCACCACTGATACGCGCTCGCGATGAGGACCACGGCCACCACGGCGACAACGCCGATGACGATGCGGTCGCGGTTGGCCGCGAGCACTTCGGTCGCCGACGCGACGCGCAGTGCAAAATCGTTCTGCTTCAGCTTGTGACGCTGTTCTGCCTTCATTCAATCCACTCCAAGTCCAAGACCAGACAGTTTACCGTGGAACCCCGGGACTTCGGAACCCCGGGACCTCAGAACTTCGGGAAGTTAGGACTTCGAAGATGTGGTGCGCCCGGACCGATTTGAACGGTCGCCCCCCGCCGAGCGGCCATACAATCAGCAATGCCGACCATATCTGACGCTGCGTCGGAGGGCCGGCGGATGGACGCCCGGAACATCTCCTGGATCCTGTCGGGCACGCTCGACGAGTGGTACGGGATGTGGGCGCCCCAGGCCTTCCCCGCGCCGCGGCTGGCCGCGCTGCTACGCCAGCTGCAGGCCCTCGCCCCGCGCGATCCCGCCACACGGTTCCTCGAGGCGCGGTGGTTGATGCGCAACGGCGATGTCGAAGCGGCCGAGCCATTACTTGAGGACCTGGTGGCCACCGCGGGGGACGCACGGTTCCCCTTCCCGACCAACGGCAAGTGGATTCGCCCGCCGTGGAGTTCGGTCCGGATGAAAGCCAGGCTGAACCTGGCGTTCGTGTACGACCTTCGGGGTAACCGCGCCGGCGCGTTGCGCGTGTATCACAACCTGCTCGCGTCACCCGACCTCCAGACCGAGGCCCGCGCCGCGGGCTACGCTTACGATGACATCCGGTGGTGATCGACAGTTACACCCGACAGCCGTTCACGGGACGGCCGGAGGAAGCGTTCCGTCACTATCGAGCGACGACGGCGATTCCAGCTTGCGCGCCGGCGCGGTGAGCCTCACCGCGGAATCTGTGACCAATCGCGGCCTGGCGGGGACGAGCCGCAGACGCGGGTCGTTGCGTCGTGCCAGAATCCACGCATGCTGCGAATCTCCCGCCTGACGCTGGCGGTCGTGATGTCCGGGCTGGCGCTCCGGTGTGGCGGAGACCCGCTGGCCGACGATTCCGTCGGATAAGGTCGGTTATGTCTGGGAAAGACCCACGTAATACGGACTATCGGCTGTCGGTCGAACCGGGGGGGATTCATGGATTTCAAAGTTGGAGAAAAGGTTAAATTAAGGCGAATCCGAACACGATTCACATTAAGGTCGACTTCAAGAACTCCAAGGGAGAAATCATGACACGCAAGCGAAGTGAACTTGCCAGGCTTATCCAAGAACAGATAGGTAACTCCTGAACCGTGTTCCTCTCTATTAAGAACGAAAAGGCGATCTTAAATTCCTCATTCGTCCTTTTCTCGAAACATCCTAAGGTGCTGGTCCCACTACTTCTAGTGTGGCTGGTCTATGCACCTTTTATACTCTGGTACAAGTTTTACTACGATGGATCGAACAATCTTCTTGTCGCATTCGGGATTATCGCCTTGTTTTCGTTCATTCTGTCGATGTCCTGTTCCGTCTTGCTTGAGATGATTGAAGACTTAGAGACAGGAAAGCCAATTAGCCTCATAAAAGCGTTCGGACACTCGTTTCTCCTGAACTTTCCACGTGCTCTTTTTTTGATCCTCCTTTGGACTGTGGTTTGGTTCTTATTGGCAGTGCTGCAGGCAATATTCTCCAAAAAGAAAGACGAAAATTCGGACGAATTCAATGCAGAAAACGCCGCCAGAGCTGTGGCTGGCATGGACGGGAAATTTTCAGTTAGTGCAGCATTTTTCGATGCCCTAAAAAAGGGTGTCAGGATGCTAGTCTTTCTGATCCTGCCAGCGATAGCCTGGGAAGGAAAAGGGCCTTTCAGCTCCGTGAAGCGAGGGTTAGGGATCTTCCGCACGAATCTCGCATCCTTCTCGAAGGGATTTCTCCTCACAGAGCTTACGTCCGCCCTCATCTTTCTACCTGTTGGGCTACTGTTTCTAAGTTTGGGTCTCCTAAGGAAAGTTGGAATTCCAGCTCAATTGCCGACCGAAGCATGGACAGTTGTATTCATTTATATCGCGTTTGCTTGGAGCTTTTCGATCTACCTTGAACAGATGTTTTGCGCCGAATTGTATATGTGGCATCTGAAGTGGGAATCTGCCGTAAAGGTAGCAAAAGAAAAGGGACGTAAAGGTCCGACCTCACTGTCTCAGGTAAAAAAGCCGTGTCTTCTGGATGAAGTGAACGACCTGATGTGCCTTGCTCCCAATGCACAGGTCGCGAAGACCGCGACGGTAGAGTGATCTGTCACGATCACCCCTGATTTTAATCGATGCACCATTGGTCCGGGGCTATGCGGCGTTCGCTGCCGCTCGCGTACCCCCAACGTTATCCAGGGGCGATGATGAGTCGCTCTGCGGCCTGGCTGGGTAGCATCTCGCTCCAGCCCTTTGCAAACTCATTCGGTGACTTCATCCCCAGCGAACTGTGCGGGTGAAGGCTGTTGTAGTCCTCCTGTCTCCAATTCTCGATTTTTCTTCTCGCATCATCGATATTCCGGAACACATGCCCGACCCTGTATCATGCCGTGCGCGTCAGCACAGCCGCTTCGGGCTCGCCTGCCCGTCGCACTCCGGAAGCGGCCGCTTACGGCGTCCTGACAGGAGCACCATTTGAGCGAGTATTGCGTCCACGGCGGCGATCTCTATCAGTTCATCGGCGAAGACTTCCGAGACATCGATGCGGCGCCCGAGACGCTCGCGGCCGACGTGCTGGATGCCTGGTACCCGCCCAGCCCTCGGGTGCTGACCTGCCTGCGTGACCATCTGTCGTGGGCCGGCCGTACCTCGCCACCACTGCGCGGGCAGGGGCTGAAGCGGGTGATCGGCGAGGCGTTCGGCATCCCGGAAGCGCAGATCGTGCTCGGCAACGGGTCGTCGGACCTGATTTTTCGGCTGCTGCCCGACATCTTCCGGCAGGAGGGGCCGGTGGTCATCCCGGCGCCGAGCTACGGCGAGTATGCCCATGTTCTGCAGCGTCTCTGTGGGAAGACGGTGCACTACTTCCCGACCTATGACACCGGATTCCGCATCGAACCCGCCGCCCTGGTCCGCACACTGGACGAGACCGGCGCCGGGGGATTGGTGCTCGTCAACCCGAGCAACCCCACGGGGCAGTGCCTGAGTACCGAGTCGATCCGCGCCGTCCTCGAGGCCATCGGCGGCCGCTGCCCCTGTCTCATTGACGAGACCTACTTCGGCTATCTGCCTGACGGCGACGTCTCGCTTCAGGCAGAGGTGCAGCGCCACCCGAATCTGGTGATTCTTCGCTCGCTCTCCAAGATCTACGCGCTCAGCGGACTGCGCGTCGGCTACGCCCTGGTCTCGCCCTCGTACGCCAGCGCACTGCAGGAGCGCACGCCGCCCTACACGGTCTCCACCCTGGCGCAGATGGCGGCGATCGAAGCGCTGCGCGACCCCAGCTACGCCGGGCAGATGGTAGCCGCCACACGGGAGCGCCGCGCACACCTGCGCGACGAGCTGCGCAGCATCGAGGGCCTGCGCGTGGTCGACTCGCACATCAACAGCCTGCTGCTCGATCTCGAGCAGTGCACCCTCGATGCCGGCGAACTCGTGCAGCGGCTCTCGGCCGACGGTATTCTGCTGCGCGACATCAGCAGTCAGGGCGACCGGTATCCGGGGCGATTCGTGCGCATCAGCGTGCTCGATTACGACGCGAACGCCCGCATGGTGCAGCGCCTGCGCGCACATCTGGCGCCGGCGGCCTCGGCGTCGTGAAGATTGCGCTGGCGACCACGTCGGACCCGAGCGTCCGTGCGCTGAGGGACGGCATCTGCGATGTTGCCGACAGGGCGTTTCAGGCTATTCCCCGCAGCGAGGTGCTGCGCCGCTTCGACGACTACCCGGTCATCAGTGTCGCGCTCGACGGCGCGCGCGTCCGCGGCTTTCTCTTCGCGTCGTGGCACGAGGCGCGCCCGCATCACTACATGGGATTCCGCCTGACGGCAGTCGATCCCGACTGGCAGGGACGCGGCGTGCTCAGCCGCCTCTCGACGCGCGTCTTCGTCCGCTACTACCTGCGATTCTTTACGCGGAAACTGCTGCGCCTGCGCGTGTCGGACCGGCTCTACTGCTTCGGCCGCGTCTGCAGCCCGATTGCCTACAAGACGCTCCACATCGGCCAGCGCATCTATCCGGACCTCATCGGGTGCGAGTGCGACGAACTGCCTGCCGAGGTGCGGGCGCGCTACACGGAACTCGCCGACCTCGCGGGCCTCACAGGTCTTGATGCCCGCACAGGGCTGCTGCCGGACGGCGCAGCCAATGCGGGACTGGCGCCCGGCGGCCGTGACATCTCCGTCGAGGAAGGATGGGCCACGCCGTGGAATCGCTACGTCACGCACGGGTCTGAGCTGCTGGTGCTCTTCCCTGTGGGGCTGTGCTTTCCTCTCTGGCACTGCCGGAATCTGCTGCGGATGGGGCTGCAGCGACTGAGGCGGTAGCCGTGTGGGACGCCGTGCGTGGACCGCTCGGGCTGATCGGAAGCGCGGTGGTCACGGTTGGATACGCAGCCACCGTGCGACTGCTTGCGCCGTTCCCTCGCGTGACCCTGCGGCTGATGCCGCACTGGGGACGTGCCGTGCTGTGGTGCATGGGCGTGCGCCTCGACGTGCGTGGACGTGTTCCAGACTCCACCGCCGACACGATCTGGGCGGCAGCGCACACGTCCCTGCTCGATACCTTCGCGTATCCCGCATGCCTGCCGGCTCTCACCGTCTACGTCGGCAAGCTCGAACTGGCACGGATTCCACTGCTGGCGGGCAGCTACCGTATCCTCGGGCATCTGTTCGTCGACCGGCGAGGAGGACGTGCGGCGATGCAGCGATTCTTTGACGAGGTCGCGCGTGTGCCGCGTGAACGCCCCATCTTCATGCACCCGGAAGGCACCCGCAGCTACTCGGACCGCATCGCGCCGCTCCACCGGGGCTGCGCCCGCATCGTCAGCCGCACAGGACGCACGGTTGTGCCGATCGCGTCGCAGGGCGGTGAGGCACTCTGGACAGCAGGCCGGCACTGGCCCGCACGCGGTATGCTTCGCATCGCGATCGGCGCGCCGATGGTGATGCGTCAGGACGAGGACGAGCAGGCGTTCAGCGACCGACTGCGTGCCGAGATGCAGGCACTCGCGGAGGCACTGCGCGACAGGCCTGCACGCGAACGTCTGGAAACTAGGTCGCCTCAAGGGTCACCGTCGCGGCTCGGCGCGTCTGGTGACTGGCAGGAAGTCTTCGGCAATGACGGCCCCAACCCCACGAAGCTGCAGCGGTGGCGCTCGGAGTTTGAGACGTGGCTCAGTCAGTAGGGCGCGTGCAGACCACCTCTATGGTCCGACCTCTCCGGCGCATCTGGGGGCTGGCGCTGCTGTGCTCGGCTGCTGAGCACGTCTCAAAGTACGGGTGTCCACGATAGTGATGTGTGTGATCGGCGTTGCGGTGGGGGCGTTGGTCCCCTCGGTCTGCTGCTGTGGACCAGGCACCCGGCGTGAGTGCACAACCACGGAGGCGCGTCTCCCGCATGACCATCCCGCCACCGTCGCTGACGCTTCTGAAAGTGTCTGAATATGCCGCACGAGAAAACATCTCTATTCGTACGGTGCAGCGGTGGATTGCCAAAGACCTGATCATGGTCGAGCGTGTGGGGCCGACTAAGAGGATTCGGATTTGCGTCGATCCGCTGAAACCGTGAGTCAGGCGGGCTAGCCCAACACGGCGTTGACGATGAATCGAATCTTCAAGGTTTGTGCCGATCCTGCAGCGATCACAAATCTCTGGCTGAGGCTCAGCGTGGCCGTCAGCGGGCGCTGTGATTTACGCCACAAGAAGCTTCTATCGCCTGCATGTTGCTGAGTACAGCAGAATCGACATCGCGAGAATGAATGGCTTTTCCGGCCCGTCTGCCAGCGTCGGACAAGGGCCGTTATGTCTGGGAAAGACCCACGTAATACGGACTATCGGCGCAGAAGCGAACTGCCGACACTCCGATTGTCAGTCGTATGCGCTACCAACGATAGACAACGCCGGCTCGAGCGCCGAAGACCTGAAACTCCTCATAAATCGTTCCACCGCCGAGGTCGATACGATTCAAGTGGAAATACTGTCCAGTGAGATATACAGCGGTTGCTCCGCTGATCAAGTACTGCAATCCGAGCTTTGCTTGGTACGCGAGGGCATTGCCGTTACCGCCGGGCTCGGTCCTGCTGCCAACAGCGCGAGTCCCGGTGCTGTACACGACATCGTAATCGTACCGCATGTCACTGGAGGTGACTCTCGCCACTCCCAGCCCTGCTCCCACGAACGGAACCCAGCGCGAGTGGGTCGGTAGGTCATAGTAGAGCGTCGCGAAGAACGCATGCTTGCGAAGCGTCCCGGTTATTTCGGTGTTGCCTTCGAACGTCAACGACCCGCCGTCATAGTACACGGTGCCGATGGTCGTCTCTGATACAGCTGCATGAGCCTTCAAGACGTAGGCAACCTCTGCACGGAAGTTATTCCCAAAGTTGTATCCCACGCCGGCTTCTCCCGTGCCGGCTGGCCGTAGACTCTTTACCGATTCTCTTTCGTAGGTGATGGGGACCCCGAGGCTCGCGCTCACCGTCTCATCCTTGCGAAAATTGATGATGTCAGACTCCCAGGATTCTCCAAAGCCAGCAGTGACGTAGAGGCCGGGTCGTTTCCAGCGCAAACTGACATCCGCCTGCTGCAGGGACAGCGCCGCCCGCGTCTGGGCCGTGGGGACCTTGTCCGGAAGCACGGACGGCACCTCCACACTATGCTTTGCGCTGGAGGGTGTGCCTCGTTCTCCAGCGGTCTGCGACATCGCCGATGCCGGCAGGCACAAGGTCAGCAAGGTGATGGTTATCGGGGCTACTCTCATTGGACCCTCCAGGGGTGTCGTTGATTGTGAAGATGGTGCCGAGGGGAAGAATCGAACTGCCGACACTACGATGCTCAGTCGTATGCTCTACCAACTGAGCTAACTCGGCTCCGCAACTGGTTTCGTATCAAAGCGTTACAGGGATTGGCTGTTCGCCTTGCTGCATGGGCGAGCATACTATCATGCAGATCGACATTCTATTTCAGGAAGTCGTCAGGCAGGGGACGTACCTCCGTTCTTGGTCCCCAAGGACCTCAGCAATCTACCGAGTCGCGTATAACCGCCTCAGAGCGTGTTTGGAGGCCAGAAAGCAGGGTTCACTCGAACTGCGCGACCTGACAAGGGCGAACCTCGACACATGGGTCTGCGAAATGCGCAACGATGGCCTGACTCCGGGGGGATCGAACGTCAATATCCGCTCGATAAACTCGTTCCTGTCGTGGCTTTCGACAGAAGGGCATTTGTCCTCGCCGATCAAGATGCGAACGCTTCCGAGGCGCAGTGAGGTTCTGCCGACCTTCTCAGACGCCGAGATTCGAGCGCTGCTTTCCCATCGCCCTCGGGGTATCTACGAGACACGTGCCTGGGTTCTTGTGCTGACGCTGCTCGATACGGGTATTCGAATTGACGAGGCACTCGGACTCGAACAGGCGCGAGTCGATTTCGACAGCCTCCAAATGCGTGTTCTTGGAAAGGGTAACCGCGAGCGCGTGGTGCCGTTCTCATTGGCGCTGCGTCGGCAGCTGTTCCGACTGGCAAAGAAGTCGCCGGGTCGGCTGATGTTTCAAACCTTCCGCGGTGACCGGATGAGGTACCGCGAAAGACCCACGTAATACGGACTATCGGCGAGCCTGTGCTGGGAGGGCGTAGGATGACGCGATGCGCGTGTCCCTTGGTTGCCCGAAGTGTGGCGCGTCGATGACGGCGAACCTGCCCGACACGGTGTTACCAGTACCAGCTGGCTGGCTGGTTCACCAGCAGGTGACCTGTGGCCGCTGTGGGCATGTCCTGCAGTTTGAAGACGGGGGCGCTCCTGCGGCTGTGGACGCCATCACGGCGTGGGTCTTCACGCTCACCAACTCCCGGTCTGGTGCGCTGGTCGGCGCGGCTGTCGTCTGCCTGGAGGCGCGGTATGTGTCGCTGAAGGTGCACGGCCAGCCCCGGATTGAACGACGGCCACCGGCCCAGTGGCGGCCCATTCGAGACGCCCTCGCAGCCCTGCAGGATGGCGCAATCGTGGACCGCGGCTCTGCCTTGGGGGCGCTGCTGTCGCGTGACCTGGGCGAAGCGGTGACGGTCACAGCGGTACGGCGTGAACGTCTGGACGTCCGCCCACTGGCGACAGCGACCAGCCTCGACGCCTTGCTCGTGGGGGCTGCCGAAGGCGCTAGTTAGCAGGTCTTTCCGATTCATCGGGAACCGAGACGCTCTCGGACCCACGGAATCCTGCCGCAGAACAAGAACGCGCACGCACCACCAGTGCACCACCAGCTAAATCAGGACCATTGCACCAACAACGAAAAACACTAAATAGGCCCTTATTTATTGGCCTAATTTGGTGCGCCCGACACGATTTGAACGTGTGACCCCCGCCTTAGGAGGGCGGTGCTCTATCCAGCTGAGCTACGGGCGCCTAGGGTGAAACCGTACCATACCCGCGAAGCGACATCTCGGCGCACGCGGGTGACGCCGAACGGGGCGACCCGTCTGGGGCGCAGCGTCAGCGAGCCCCAGATGGGGCTGTTTGGCGGCAGGACCCGCCTGCGCTGAACGCCTGGGGAGTTCTTAATACGCCAAGACAGCGTTGACGCGTTCGTGCACGAGCTTCGACCGCCCCCCGAGCGCCAGGAGTTCGATGAGCACCTGGACGGCGACGATGTCGGCACCGAGCCCCCGGACCAACCCGACGGTCGCGGCCGCCGTGCCGCCGGTGGCCAGCAGGTCGTCCACGATCAGCACGCGCTGCCCCGCTGACACGGCGTCCTCGTGAATCTCGAGGGAGTCGGTCCCGTATTCCAGGTCGTAGGTGGTGCGACGGGTCGTGGACGGCAACTTGCCGATCTTCCGCACGGGCGCGAAGCCGGCGCCGATCCGATCGGCGACGGCCGCGCCGAAGATGAACCCGCGGCTCTCAATGCCGACGACGACATCGACAGCGACGTCTGCGTAGGGCGCCGCCATGGCATTCACCGCCGACTTGAACCCCTGCGGGTCCTTCATCAACGTGGTGATGTCGTAAAACAGTATCCCCGGCTTTGGAAAGTCGGGGACACTGCGGATCTGTGTCTTCAATTCTTCCACGGCACCTCTTCGCGGGTTCATCGGTTCATGGTTCATGGTTCATGGTTCATCGGTGCTGGTTCGTGGTTCCGAACCCAGAACAGCACCGATGAACCATGAACCGATGGACCATGAACCACACCGGTTCTTACTTCACCACCACCGGTGCGAGCTTGGCTCCTACAGCCACCTTGTTGTAGGCCGCGAGGTCGCTCGTCAGGTTCGTCTCGATGTCCTTGAAGAGCTTGTTCGTCTCGGGCAGCAGATCGTTGTAGCGCTCAATGACGCCACGATTCGGCCACCGTTCCGTCGCCGACGCGTTGCCGTACAGCACCACCCACTGGTTGTCGAGTCGGCCGGGGAAGTTCAGCGAGTCCTGCCCGCCCTCCCCCTGCACCTGCGTGAGGATGCTCTCGTTGGCGAACAACTTGTCGTGGTAGGCCTGCGCCGCGCGACCCGCCGCGCTGGTCGCGCCCGCCGACTTGATGTGCTCCTGCAACTGGGCCTTGACGCTCCGGATACGGGCGAGCTCGTCATACAACTTCTTCGTGATTTCGCCGATGGCCACGGTCATCTTGAACTGCTCGTCGTACTGCGCATCGGTGGCACGCGGCCACCGCGGATCCGGATGCAGGTTGAACGACTGCGTCGCCGTCCACGTACCGGAGGTCACGCGCGCGGTGTACGTGCCGGGCTTGAACTTCGCGCCCTGACCGCCGCCACCACCCCACATCACGATGCCCGGAGGCACCGTGTACGGCGACGGCAGACGCGGATTCCACGTCACCGAGTTCAGGCCCTGCATCCCGGTGGCACCGCCACCGCCACCGCCGGCAAAGCCGCCCCGGCCGCCGCGCCCGCCCATACCGCCGGCACCGCGTCCACCGCGACCGGGCGCTGCCGCACCGGGAGCCGGCGGCACCGGTCGATCGGCGGGCTGACCCGTGGCCGTCCACAACACCGTGCCGGCCGCATCGAGCACCTCAACCTGCACCGGCGCCGTCGGCTTGTCCTTGAACCAGTACTGAATCGTCGGGAGCCGACCGCCCTGTCGATACGCGTCTTCAGGCTTGTAGAGAATCCCGGCGGGCGTGGTCGACGCCGGCGCCATCGACTGCAGCGGCGACAGGTTGTCCATGATCCAGTAGCCGCGGCCCTGGGTCGCGACTACGAGGTCATTGCGGTACACCTGGAGGTCGGTGATCGGCGTCCGCGGCAGGTTGTTCTGGAACGACTGCCAGTTCCGGCCGTCGTTGAACGAGATGTACATCCCGAATTCGGTGCCCGCGTACAGCAGGCCCTTCTTCTTCGGGTCCTCCTGCAGGGCGCGCGTGAAGTGGGTGTTCGGAATGCCGTTGGTGCCGTCGGCGATTCGCGTCCACGACTTGCCGTAGTCGTCGGTGCGCCAGATGTACGGCGTGAAGTCGCCCACGCGGTAGCGGTGCATCACGACGAACGCGCGCGCGGGATCATGGTCGGACGGGTCGATCGTGTTGATCGTGCCTTCCGGCCAGTCATTCGGCGTCACGTTGGTCCACGTCTTGCCGTTGTCCCGCGACAGATGCACCAGACCGTCGTCACTTCCCGCCCAGAACAGGCCGGGGGTCGTCGGCGATTCCTCGAAGGCGAAAATCGTCGCGTAGACCTCGACGCCGGTGTTGTCGCGCGTGATGCCTTCGCCGCCGGAGTACTGCTGACGGCGTTTGTCGTTGCGCGTCAAATCGGGACTGATGACGTCCCAGTTGGAACCGCCATCCGTCGTCCGGTGCACCACCTGCGAAGTCGTGTAGACCACGTCCGGTGCGTGCCAGGAGATCTTGATGGGGTTGTTCCACTGGAAGCGGTACTTCATGTCCGCGGCGCGCTGGCCGGTCTGTGAGTCCGCGTAGACACGGACGTTCTCGGAAAGCCCGTTTTCGCGATCGATGCGCTGCAACGTGCCGCCGTAGTTGCCGGCATAGTTGAGCGAGGACCGACGCGGATCCACCGCCACATAACCGGATTCGCCACCGCCCATCGAGTAGGGTTCTTCGTTGCCCTGGCTCGGCACGCCAATCGTGCTGTTATCCTGTTGGCCGCCGTACACCCAGTAGGGATACCGCGTGTCCACGGACGCCCGGTACATCTCGGACGTCGGCTGGTTGTCCTGGCCGGACCAGCCGGAGCCGGTCGAGACCGCCGCACCGCCATCGTTGCCGGTGATGATGATCTTGTTGTTGGTCGGATTGATCCACAGGTCGTGGTAGTCGCTGTGCGACTGGATGCCGGCCGATCCAAACGTCTTGCCGCCGTCGGTGGATTTGAAGGCCCCGACGTTCAGGCCGTACACCGTGTCCACGTCCACCGGGTCCGCGTGGATGTGGGTGTAGTACCACGCGCGCTGCTGGAGCGCGCGGCCGGTGAACCCACGGGTCCAGGTGAGGCCGCCATCGTTCGAGATGTAGACGCCGCCGAGGTCGCCGCCCGCTTCCACCTGCGCATACACGCGGCTGGTGTTGGCCGGGGAGATCGAGACGCCGATGCGGCCCGTCATGACCTTGTCGGGCAGCCCGCCCGCCAGTTTTGTCCACGTCGTGCCGCCGTCGGTCGAGCGGAACAGGCCACCTTCGGTGGACCCGGATTCAATGGTCCACGGCTTGCGCTCGGTGGTCCACATCGCGGCGATCAGAATATCGGGGTTCTTCGGGTCCATCGCGAGGTCGACGGCGCCGGTGCGGCTGCTGATGAAGTGCACGCGCTGCCACGACTTGCCACCGTCACGCGTCCGGAACACGCCGCGCTCGTCGCTGGGCGCGAACATGTTGCCGAGCACCGCGACGTAGGCCACATCGGGGTTGGTCGGATGAATACGTACGCGACCGATCGTGCCGGACGCCCGGAGGCCGACGTGCTGCCACGTCTTGCCGGCATCACTCGACTTGTACATGCCGACGCCGGGAGACACGTTGCCGCGCGGACACGCCGAACCGGTGCCCACATAGAGCACGCTCGGATTGGAGAGCGACACATCAATCGCACCAACCGACCCGGCTTCAAAGAAGCCGTCCGACAGGTTCGTCCACGTCTCGCCCGAATTCGTCGTCTGCCAGACGCCACCGCCGGTGTACCCGGCGTAAAACAGCGTCGGGTTTGACGGCACACCAACCACCGCCGTGGATCGGCCCCCGCGGCTGAACACCGACAGATGCCGGTACTGCATGCCGCCGAGCACCGCGGGGTCGACCTGCAGGGCCTGCGTGGCCTGTTCCGCCCAGAGCCGTGGCGACGCCACAATCCCCGAGGTCATCACGACCGCGGTCACCAGTAATGCGCTTGCGCGCCAAGTCTTTGTCATGGGTTTCCTCCTGAACACGTTCCCAACCGACCGAAGGGTATCTGACGCGGCAGGATCATTCAACCTGTGGCCTCCTGCAGCCCTGCATGTTTTGGCCTCCTACAGTTCAGGAGGCCCTACGTACGGTTCATGTCGCGATAAGCTGGACGGCCAATGCGACACTCTCTGCGACTGCGTCCGGCGCTCAGCCTCGCCGCGGCGCTTCTGCTGCCGGTCCCCGCGGCCGCCCAAACGGTGCCCCGTGTAACCAGTGACGTGGTGGTCACCGCCACGGTCACGCCCGTGCCTGCGGAGACGGTCGGCCGCACGGTCTCCACGCTGACGCGCGACGACCTGACGGCCCTTGGCGTCTCCTCACTGGTGGATGGCCTGCGGCTGCTGCCCGGCGTGGATCTCCGGGCGCGCGGCGGTCTGGGTGTGCAGACCGATTTCAGCCTTCGCGGCGCGACATTCGGCCAGGCGCTGGTGCTGATCGACGGTGTGCGCCTGAACAACGCGCAGAGCGGGCATCACAACGGCGAACTCCCCGCGCCGATCGTCGGCATCGATCGCCTTGAAGTGGTCGCCGGCCCGGCCTCGGCCGTCCATGGCGCCGACGCCTTCGGCGGCACCATCCAGATCCTGACCAGACGCGACCGTCACGCGACGGGCGAAATCAGCGGGGGTACGTTCGGCACGGCCACCGGCCAGACGTCGGTCAGCGGCTACGGGGTGCCTGCGGCGTGGACGCTGTCCGCCTGGGGGGCCCGCTCCGGCGGATTCATGTTCGACCGCGAGTACGGCATGGGTGGCGCGAGCGTGCGCGGACGCGTGCGTTCAGGCATGACGCTCGACGCGCGGCACCAGCGCCGCGCCTTCGGCGCCAACGGGTTCTACGGCAACTCCCCCTCGAAGGAATGGACGGAGGGTACCGTGGTGTCTGCGCAGTGGCACATCAGCCGATCCGCGTGGTCGGCCCAGACGCGCGTCGCCGGACGACAACACCACGACCGCTTCCGCTGGGACATCAGGCGCCCGGGCTTCGCGGAAAACACCCACACCACACAGGCGTTCGAGGCCGACGTGACAGCCAGCCGACTCGCGGGTTCGCGCCTCCGCGTCACGCTGGGCACCGGGGGCGGCGGTGACTGGATCGACTCCTCGAACCTTGGCGACCGGACGTACGGCCGGGCCTATGGCTTCCTCGAAGGACTGTGGACGCCCGCCTCCCGCGTGTCCGTCCACGGCGGCGCGCGCGTGGACCACTACTCCACCTTCGGCACCGCCTGGAGCCCCTCGCTCTCGATCAGCACAGTGGTGAACGAACGGGTGCGCCTGCGCACTTCTGCCGCCCGCGCATTCCGTATCCCGACGTTCACCGAGCGGTACTACCGGGACCCCGCGCACCAGGCCAGCGAGGTGCTGCGGCCCGAGCGCGGCTGGTCCCTCGACATCGGCGCCGATCTCAACCTCGCGGGCTGGGCCCTGAGCGTGACGCCGTTTGCGCGATGGGACGACGACGTGATCGACTGGGTCCGCGAGCGCGCCGGCGATCGCTGGCGGACGACCAACGTGCACTCGGTCACCACACGCGGCCTCGAACTGGCGGCCACCAGACGCTGGGCCGGCGCCGTGGTGCGGGCGCACTACACGGCCCTCGACCTCCACGCGGCGCGCCCACCACTCCTCTCGAAGTACGTGCTGGAATACGCCCGACAGAGCGCGGGGCTGGCGATGGCCGTTCCCACCGGATGGCGAACACACCTCGCCCTCACCTTCGACGCGCGCGACCGCGTGGATGGCCAGCAGTATGTATTGGTCGGGGGGCGAGTGACCCGTCCACTCGGCCGGGTCGCGGTCTTCATCGAGGCGGCGAACCTGCTCGACGAGACCTATCGCGAAATTGCCGGGGTTCCGATGCCAGGGCGCACCTGGTCAGTCGGCCTTCGGACCCGCTGAGTCGTCCGCGTCCTCTGCCTCTTCGCCCCACGGCGCATCGTCGCCCCAGGGCGACGCCTGTGGGCCCGGCACGATGCCCGCGATGTCCGGGTCCTCGTTGCCCATTCTGGGCGCGGCGGACTTGGGCCGATCGCGCGCTTCTTCCCGGCGCGCCAGTTTTTCCTTCTGCCGTTCCTGTCGTGCCCGCTCGCGTGCGCGCTTCTGCGCGCTGACTTTTGGATGATTTGCCAAGTGTGGTCCTTTCCCCCAGCGCCCGCCTCAGCGGCTGCCGGGCGCGAATCTCAATCCTACCAGCCCCACGACGATCAGTCCGACACAGGCCAGACGAAACCACGAGGCTGACTCCCCAAACCGAAGAATGCCGACAATGACAGTGCCGACCGCGCCGATGCCCGTCCACACCGCATAAGCCGTGCCCAGCGGGAGCGTCCGGACCGACAGAGCCAGCAGCCACACACTGCCAATCAGGGCCAGCACGGTCAGGGCCGTTGGCCCTGGTCGTGAAAACCCGTCCGTGTATTTCAGGCCTACAGCCCATGCGGTTTCCAACACCCCCGCCAGGACAAGAATCAGCCACGGCATACGCGCCTCACTGTACCCGATCAGGGCGCGGCTCCCACAGGATGACGGCCCCGGGATGCCGGGGGCTCCGCGCCTGCGCATACCGTCGCAGGTCGTCGCGGCTCCGCAATTGCTCGGGGCCCTGCCAGGCGTCATCCCGCATGTCGAGGACCACCGTGCGCCCGGCGGCGAGGTGCCCGTCCAGTGTCGCCGCGACATCGTCGGGCCAGCCCCAGCCGGGACAAATCTCGGTCCACTCCGGGGCGTGCATTCCAAGGCGCGGCTCGACCTTCACCAGTGCGCGAATCATCGGCACGGCAGGACACGCGTGGCCCGTGACGATGATGGCATCGGGGGGCACCCTCGAGAGATCGGCGGCGAGACCGGAGGAGATCGCGAGCAACTTCGCCTCGTAGGGCCGGATGATCAGCCGCGCGCCGAGTAGCGGCAGGCACAGCGCAAGCACGAGGGCCTGGCGTGTTCGCTTGCCGACCGGAGTCCCCAGGCGGCGATCGAGGAGCCACGCGGCCGGAATCGCCATGGCCGCCGGGAATGCGGTCATCAGGTAGCGCGGGCTGTACGCGATGCCCATGTAGGTCGTCATCACGCCCCACTGGAACCACGCAGGCACGACCAGACCGACCCGCCACGGGCCGGCCTCACGCCATCGCCGGATGAAGATGACGGTCAGGACAAGCGGTAGAGGCCCGAACAAGAACAGCCAGTAGACGACAAGACGCGCTTCGCGCCAATCCCAGGCTTTCAGCGCGCTGTCGTGTTCCAGTCCCTCTAGCCAGTTGTATATCGTGGCGACGTATCCGGGCTGGGTCAGATAGACCCACACCATTGGGAGGGCCACCACCAGTCCGGTCACCAGGCCGAAGACCAGCACAAGTTTCAGACGAGGACGCGGTGACGCCATCCAGCCCAGGCACAACACGGTGGCCGCGGAGAACATCGATGCTTCGCGCAGGCCGAGGGCGAGGCCGAACCACAACCCCGCCAGCGCGGCCGTGCCCGGATGGCCGTTGCGTAGTGCCCGGATCGCGACGATCCACGTGAGGAGCACAAACGTCGTCGACGGGCCATCGGTAAGCACCGTCGCACTGCTGTGTGCGAAGGCGGGAGCCGCGGCGACAAAGGCGGCGGCGAC
>Ga0222714_10002392_pt1 | contig 19901 bp, 14 predicted proteins | sample C33_3DmetaG_FD_165048 | JGI IMG/M metagenome (GOLD analysis project Ga0222714, IMG submission 165048) | Estuarine water microbial communities from San Francisco Bay, California, United States - C33_3D | ecosystem: Environmental > Aquatic > Marine > Unclassified | place: USA: California...
CATAGGCGCGGAACTCGCCAAAATACTTCGTGATCGCCGCAGTCAGCGTCGTCTTGCCGTGGTCAACGTGACCAATCGTGCCAATGTTAACGTGCGGTTTGTTACGTTCAAACTTTGCCTTAGCCATGATGGCTTCTCCTTGTTCGTTGGTGCGGGCGGCGGGGGTAGCCCCGCCCTACAGGGGTGGTAGGGCGGGGTTCACCCCGCCACACCGATTAAGCGTATTTCTTCTGGATCTCGTCCGAGATGTTCTGCGGGACGGGCTCGTAATGGTCGAACTGCATCGTGAACTGCGCACGGCCCGAGGACATCGAGCGCAGGGTGTTGATGTAGCCGAACATGTTGGCGAGCGGCACGAAGGCGTTGATCACGTTGGCATTGCCACGCGAATCCTGGCCTTGAACCATGCCCCGACGCGAGGTCAGGTCGCCGATGACGCCGCCGGTATATTCTTCCGGCGTCACGACTTCGACCTTCATGATCGGCTCGAGCAGCTTGGCGCCAGCCTTGCGCAGACCTTCACGCATACACATCCGCGATGCGATTTCGAAGGCAAGAACGCTCGAGTCGACATCGTGGAACTTGCCGTCGATGAGCGCCACCTTGAAGTCGATCACGGGGAAGCCGGCAAGCGGACCGGAGTCCATGACCGACTTGATGCCCTTTTCGACGCCAGGGATGTATTCCTTCGGAACGGCACCACCAACGATGCGCGATTCAAACGAATACCCTTCGCCCGGTTGAGTTGGCGAGATGACCAGCTTGACCTCTGCGAACTGACCCGACCCACCCGACTGTTTCTTGTGGGTGTAGGTGTGCTCCGTCTCGTGACCGATGGTCTCGCGATAGGCCACCTGCGGCGCACCGATGTTGGCCTCGACCTTGAACTCACGCTTCATGCGATCCACGAGGATGTCGAGGTGAAGTTCGCCCATGCCCTTCATGATGGTCTGGCCGCTCTCGAAGTCGGTCTCGACGCGGAAGGACGGATCCTCGGCCGCCAGACGAGCGAGGGCGATGCCCATCTTCTCCTGGTCGGCTTTGGTCTTGGGCTCGACCGCGATCTCGATCACCGGATCTGGGAAGGTCATCGTTTCGAGAACGACCGGGCCCTTTTCCGAGCACAGCGTGTCGCCGGTGGTGGTGTCCTTCAGACCGGCAAGCGCGATGATGTCGCCGGCGAAAGCCTCTTCGATCTCTTCGCGGTTGATGGCGTGCATCATCATCATCCGGCCAACGCGCTCTTTCTTGCCCTTGGTCGAGTTGAGCATCGAGTCGCCCTTTTTCAGGACGCCCGAGTAGATGCGCGTAAAGGTCAGCGAGCCGACGAAGGGGTCGTTCATGATCTTGAACGCCAGCGCCGAGAACGGCTCTGAATCGTCAGCATGGCGCTCGATGTTGCGGGTTTCGGTTTCGTCGCCCGGTGTGAAACCGACATAGGCCGGCACGTCGAGCGGCGAGGGAAGGAAATCCACAACCGCGTTGAGAAGCGGCTGAACGCCTTTGTTCTTGAAGGCGGAACCGGCGGTGACCGGAACAAACGCCAGTGCCAGCGTGCCCTTGCGGATCAGCGCGCGGAGCGTTTCCTCGTCGGGCTCGTTGCCCTCGAGGTAGGCTTCCATGGCGGCGTCGTCCATGTCGACGGCGATTTCGATCAGGTTGGCGCGCATTTCTTCGGCGCGGGCCTGCAGATCGGCGCGGATCGGCTGACGGACCCAGGAGGCGCCAAGGTCTTCACCCTGCCAAACCCACTCTTCCATCTTGATCAGATCGACGATGCCTTCGAGCTTGTCTTCTGCGCCGATCGGAAAAGCGATCGGGGCGGGGATCGCACCGGTCCGGTCCTTGATCATGCGAACACAGTTGTCAAAATCTGCGCCGATCTTGTCCATCTTGTTGACGAAGACGATACGCGGAACCTTGTAGCGGTCGGCCTGACGCCAGACGGTTTCGGTCTGGGGTTCGACACCGGCGTTGGCGTCGAGCAGGCAGACAGCACCATCGAGAACCGCAAGCGAACGCTCGACTTCGATGGTGAAGTCAACGTGGCCGGGGGTGTCGATGATGTTGAAACGGATCTTGGTGTCCGAGGTGCCTTCGGCGGTCGGGTCTTCCTGGCGCTGCCAGAAAGTGGTCGTGGCAGCCGAGGTGATCGTGATGCCGCGTTCCTGTTCTTGCTCCATCCAGTCCATGGTCGCGGCGCCGTCGTGGACTTCGCCGATCTTGTGGGACTTGCCGGTGTAATAGAGGATCCGCTCGGTCGTGGTGGTCTTGCCCGCATCGATGTGGGCCATGATCCCGAAGTTCCGATACCGGCGAAGGGGGTATTCGCGTGCCATGTGTCGGGCTCCTTACCAGCGGTAATGGCTGAACGCTTTGTTCGCGTCGGCCATCTTGTGGGTGTCTTCCCGCTTCTTCACCGCGGTGCCGCGACCGTTGACTGCATCGAGCAGCTCGCCGGCAAGGCGCTCTTCCATGGTGTTTTCGTTGCGGTTCTTGGCAGCCGTGATCAGCCAGCGGATCGCAAGGGCCTCACGGCGCTCGGGGCGGACTTCGACGGGGACCTGATAGGTGGCACCACCAACCCGGCGCGAACGAACTTCGACGCTCGGTTTGATGTTGTCGAGGGCTTCGTGGAACACCTCGACCGGGGCTTTCTTCAGGCGGCTCTCGACGCGTTCGAAAGCGCTGTAGACGATGCGCTCGGCGACAGATTTCTTGCCGTCGATCATCAGGTTGTTCATGAATTTCGAAACCACGCGATCGCCATATTTGGCATCGGGCAGGATTTCGCGTTTTTCGGCGGCGTGACGACGCGACATTGCGGTCTCTCCTTACTTCGGACGCTTGGCGCCGTATTTCGAACGACGCTGCTTACGGTTCTTGACACCCTGGGTATCGAGGACACCGCGCAGGATGTGATAACGGACGCCCGGAAGGTCTTTTACACGGCCGCCACGGATCAGAACCACAGAGTGTTCCTGAAGGTTGTGGCTTTCACCCGGAATGTAGCTGATGACCTCGAAACCGTTGGTCAGGCGCACCTTGGCGACTTTCCGCATGGCCGAGTTCGGCTTCTTGGGGGTGGTGGTGTAGACGCGGGTGCAGACACCACGCTTCTGGGGGCAGGACTCGAGGTGCTGCGACTTGGACTTCGTAACTTTGGGCTGCCGCGGCTTGCGGATCAGCTGCTGGATCGTTGGCATTGGGTTTTGTTCCCTATCCTACACATGTGTAGCGGCCCCGTAGGTCCGCAGTTTCGATTTGCGTGCCCTGCGCGTCCGCAACAGCACAAAAAGCCCGCAGTCGATCCCTTACCGGAGGATCGGTGCGGTGGGTTCTCAGAGGATCAAGGCAGCATTAGCCCGGATCATGACCACGACGACTCTGATATCGGGCACAGGGGGAATATCCCCGGACCCGGATGGGCGGCGTATAGGGGGAGTCGGGAGGGGTGTCAACAGCCGCGAACACGCAACACCGCGATCACCTGCGCGGGGTTTTCCCGGTGGTCCGTCCTGCCCATTTTCGCGCGGACTCCGCCATGTCCACGGCAAACCGCTCCCCAAGCAGCGCGGGGATGGCGTCGGGCGGCAAGCTGAAATCCCCAACATTGCCCAGCCTGATCTGGCTGTCATTCGTGTCGTGGCTTCCGCGCAGGAACATCGGGCTGTCCTTAAAGGTCACGGACGGCATATGGAGCCACATCTTGTGATGCATGACATCCATCACGCATTTTTCCGACCGGGGCCGCTGAACCATCGCCAGCGCCGGGGCCCAGCCCGGCACGACGACCGGCCGATAGCCGATCTGGCCTTGGCCCAAGGTCATCACCAGACCCTTCTGGAAATCAATGGCGGCGCGGTCATGTTCTTCGACAAGTGCCGCAAGAACCGGCTCGGCCATCCTCAGCCGTTCTACGAAATCGACCGACAGGGCATCATCGTCGTCGATGCGGAACTCGGCTACCAGACCTGCGGTTGTGTCGCGTTCGGCAAGGAATAGCTCGCGATACAGATCGCGGTGATTGAGCCCCGGGGGGCGGAATACCGGTTTGATCTGCGGGACATCGGTGATGGCCCCGAGTATGCGCGAACGCCAAGGTTCGGGGAAGTCCTCTCCCATCAGGAGAAGGAGCGTGAAGTCAGGATCGGTCTGGGCGCGGAGCCCCGGCAGAAGGATGTTTGCGAACAGGAAGGTTCGGGCCTCGAGCCGATCCGGCGCATAAAGCGTGGCCGTTCTTTCGGCCATGTCCTTATGGCGGGTTTGAAAGGCATTGATATTGGCCGGATAGGAAAACCGGCACAGTCCGACAACCTGCATCCCATCCCTCAAGTGCGAGCAGCGCGGGCGGCGGCCCGGCGCATCATCCTCTCACGATAAAGCGTGAAGAGACCTGTGGCCACCACAATGGCCGCGCCCACAAGGGTGATCTGGTCGGGCCAGTCGCCAAAGGCCAGAAACCCGATAACGAGCGCGACCAAGAGGCTGGCATAGCGGAACGGGGCGACGAAACCGATCTCGCCCGTGCGCATCGCGGCGACGGAGGCGACATAGCCGCCAACGACAAAGGTCATGGCGCCGGCAAGCTGCCAACCGCTTTCGACGCTGATGGGCTGCCATTCGACAGTCAGAGAACCAAGGCCCGCGAAGATCGTCACGCCAAACGCCGCGGCGAGGGCTATGAGAACGCTTGGCACCTCGCGCGACATCTTGCGGGCCGAAAGATCGCGCACCACGACGCCGACGACGGACAGCAGCGCAAAGACCGAATAGTGGGTGAACCCCTCGCCACCGGGTTTCACGATCAGGAGGACACCAAGAAAGCCGATGAAGATGGCGACAAAACGCCGCCAACCGACGGCTTCGCCCAGAAACAGAGCCGAGGCGAGGGTCACGGCCAGAGGCAAGGATTGCAGGATCGCGCTGACGTTGGCGAGAGGCATATTGTAAAGCGCGGTGATGAAGAACCAGGCCGCCATAGCTTCGGCGGCGGTTCTGAGGGCGATAAGGCCCCAATCGCGGCGCGCGAGATTGAAGCGAAGGTGGCCGAAGTGGCGGCTGATGATAATAAGAAAGGTCGTCGTCCCTACCCCGCGCAGGAACAGCGATTGAAACAACGGAAGATCATCCGAAAGGCCCTTCATGCAGGCGTCGTTCAGAGTGAACGCGGTCATCGAGATGACCATGAACAGTGCGCCGCGCAGGTTGTCGGAAAGGTTCTTCATGCGCGATCGCTACCAGCGCCGCCGAGCCGGCACCAGTGGGATTCGTCGAACAAATAAAAGGGGCCCCCGCTCTGGCGGAGGCCCCTGTTCTTTTGCCGGAAGGCGGGATTACTCCTCGCGGCTCTCAGGAGTATCGACGATCAGCGAATCGAAGTCGTCGCCGCCGACCATGTCGTCGATCAGCGGTGCGGCCAGAACGGCGGCCGCTTCGGCTTCTTCACGGCGCTCTTCGATCACTTTGTTGTCGCGCTCGGCGGCAATGCGGCGGACACGGCTTGTGGCACCACCGGTGCCGGCCGGGATCAGACGGCCAACGATGACGTTTTCCTTGAGGCCGACGAGCTTGTCGCGCTTGCCCTGAACGGCAGCCTCGGTAAGCACGCGGGTGGTCTCCTGGAACGAGGCCGCCGAAATGAACGAGCGGGTCTGGAGCGAGGCCTTGGTGATCCCCAGGAGGATCGGCTCGCCCTGAGCCGGACGGCCGCCACGGGCGATCGCCTTTTCGTTGGCTTCGTCGAACTCGGCCTTGTCGACCGTTTCGCCCTTGAGCAGAACGGTGTCGCCCGAGTCCTGGATTTCCCACTTCTGCAGCATCTGGCGCACGATCACTTCGATGTGCTTGTCGTTGATCTTCACGCCCTGCAGACGATAGACGTCCTGAACTTCGTCGATCATGTAGTCAGCCAGCGCTTCGACACCCATGATGGCAAGGATGTCATGCGGCGCGGGGTTGCCGTCCATGATGAAATCGCCCTTCTGGACGTAATCGCCTTCCTGAACCGGAATATGCTTCCCTTTGGGGATCATGTATTCCTTCTTGTCGGCGTTTTCGTCGGTCGGTTCGATCGTGATACGACGCTTGTTCTTGTAGTCCTTGCCAAAGCGGACATAGCCGTCGATTTCGGCGATGATTGCATGGTCCTTCGGACGACGGGCTTCGAACAGTTCCGCCACGCGGGGAAGACCCCCGGTGATGTCCTTGGTCTTGGCGCCTTCGCGCGGGATACGGGCCACAACCTCGCCGGCTTCGATCTGCTGGCCGTCTTCGACCGAGAGGATCGCGTCGACCGACATCGCGTAGGTGATCGGGTTGCCGGCCTCGTTACGGACCGGTTCGCCATCTTCACCAACGATGATGATCTCGGGCTTGAGATCGCTGCCGCGCGGAACAGAACGCCAGTCGGACACGATCCGCTGGGTCATGCCGGTGGCATCGTCGGTCTCTTCGCGGACGGCGATGCCGTTCACGAGGTCGACATAACGGGCCATACCGCCTTGTTCCGCGATGATCGGCAGGGTGTAGGGATCCCACTCGAACAGCTTGGCCCGGCGTTCGACCTTGGCGCCATCGGTCACGAAGACCTTGGAGCCATAGCCGACCTTGTGCTGGGCACGCTCTTCGCCGTTCTCGTCGATGACCGCGAGGACCATGTTGCGGCCCATGACAACCTGTTCGCCGGCCGAGTTCTTGAGAAGCGTGGCGTTGCGGAACTCGACCTTGCCAGCCTGAGAGGTCTCAAGGAACGACTGCTGGCCACCCTGAGCGACGCCGCCGATGTGGAAGGTCCGCATCGTCAGCTGGGTTCCGGGTTCACCGATCGACTGGGCGGCGATGATGCCGACAGCCTCACCGATGTTGACAATGGTGCCGCGAGCAAGGTCGCGGCCATAGCACATGGCGCAGACGCCATCCTCGGCCTCGCAAGTCAGCGGGCTGCGGATACGCATCTTGGCGACACCGGCGTCCTGGATCGCGTCGGCCTTGCGTTCGTCGATCAGTTCGCCAGCCGAAACAACCACCTCGTCGGTGCCGGGGCGCAGCACGTCATCGGCCGAGACGCGGCCGAGGATACGCTCGGCGAGCGAAGAGACTACCTCACCGTCGTTGACCGCAGCTTCCGCAGTGATCGCACGATCGGTGCCGCAGTCTTTCTGACGAACGATGCAGTCCTGCGCCACGTCGACAAGACGACGGGTCAGGTAGCCCGAGTTCGCGGTCTTGAGCGCGGTATCGGACAGACCCTTGCGGGCGCCGTGGGTCGAGTTGAAGTATTCAAGAACGGTCAGGCCTTCCTTGAAGTTCGAGATGATCGGCGTCTCGATGATCTCGCCCGAGGGCTTGGCCATAAGGCCGCGCATACCGCCAAGCTGCTTCATCTGGGTAACCGAACCACGGGCGCCGGAGTGGGCCATCATGTAGACCGAGTTCGGCTCTCGTTCGGCGCCGGTCTCGTCCTTCTTGCGGGCCGAGATGGTCGACATCATGGCTTCGGTGACCTTGTCGTTACACTTCGACCAGGCATCGACAACCTTGTTGTATTTTTCGCCCTGGGTGATCAGGCCGTCCATGTACTGCTGTTCGAAGTCCTTGACCTGATCGCGGGTCTCGTCGACCAACTCCCACTTCTTGTCGGGAACGACCATGTCGTCCTTGCCGAAGGAGATACCGGCCTTGAAGGCTTCGCGGAAGCCCATGCCCATGATCTGGTCGCAGAAGATGACCGACTCTTTCTGACCGCAATAGCGGTAGACGGTGTCGATTACCTGCTGAACCTCTTTCTTGCGCAGAAGGCGGTTGACGAGCTCGAACGGAGCCTTGGCGTTCTTGGGCAGAAGCACACCGAGACGCAGACGGCCTGGGGTCGTCTCGAAGCGCTCGATGATCTCGTTGCCCTCATCGTCGATCTGCGGCAGGCGCGCAGTGATCTTGGCGTGCAGGTGAACTTCACCGGCGGCCAGAGCGTGCTCGACCTCATCGACGCTGGAGAAGGCCATGCCTTCGCCCTTCATGCCTTCGCGCTCGATGGTCGTGTAGTAAAGACCAAGGATCATGTCCTGCGAAGGAACGATGATCGGCGCACCGTTGGCAGGCGACAGGACGTTGTTGGTCGACATCATCAGAACGCGCGCTTCGAGCTGGGCCTCGAGGCTCAGGGGCACGTGCACGGCCATCTGGTCGCCGTCGAAGTCGGCGTTGAAGGCCGAACAGACGAGCGGGTGCAGCTGGATCGCCTTGCCCTCGATCAGGATCGGTTCGAACGCCTGAATGCCGAGGCGGTGCAACGTCGGGGCGCGATTCAGAAGAACCGGGTGCTCGCGGATAACCTCGTCGAGGATATCCCAAACCTCGGGACGCTCTTTCTCGACAAGCTTCTTGGCCTGCTTGACCGTCGACGACAGGCCCTTGGCTTCGAGGCGCGAATAGATGAACGGCTTGAACAGCTCGAGCGCCATCTTCTTGGGCAGGCCACACTGGTGCAGCTTGAGTTCCGGACCCGTGACGATGACCGAACGGCCCGAAAAGTCGACCCGCTTGCCCAGAAGGTTCTGGCGGAAGCGGCCCTGCTTGCCCTTGAGCATATCGGAGAGCGATTTCAACGGACGCTTGTTGGCGCCCGTGATGACGCGGCCACGGCGACCGTTGTCGAACAGAGCGTCGACCGATTCCTGCAGCATCCGCTTTTCGTTGCGAACGATGATGTCGGGCGCGCGCAGTTCGATGAGGCGCTTGAGGCGGTTGTTGCGGTTGATCACGCGACGATAGAGATCGTTGAGATCCGAGGTCGCGAAACGGCCGCCGTCCAGCGGCACGAGCGGGCGCAGTTCCGGCGGGATCACCGGAATCACAGTCAGAACCATCCATTCCGGACGGTTGCCGGATTCGAGGAAGTTCTCAACGATCTTGAGGCGCTTGATGATTTTCTTGGGCTTCAGTTCGCCGGTCGCCTCTTTCAGATCCTCGCGGAGCTGTTCGGCAGTGGCTTCAAGATCAATCATCGAGAGCATTTCGCGGATCGCTTCGGCACCGATGTTGGCCTGGAATGCGTCCATGCCATAGGCATCCTGAGCATCGAGGAACTCTTCCTCGGTCATCAGCTGGCCATAGTGTAGATCGGTCAGGCCCGGTTCGATCACGACGTAGTTCTCGAAATAGAGAATACGCTCGAGGTCGCGCAGCGTCATGTCGAGCATCAGGCCGATCCGGCTCGGGAGCGACTTGAGGAACCAGATGTGCGCGACGGGCGCGGCCAGTTCGATGTGGCCCATGCGCTCGCGGCGGACTTTCTGGAGAGTCACCTCGACGCCACACTTCTCGCAGACAACGCCGCGATACTTCATGCGCTTGTATTTGCCGCAGAGGCACTCGTAGTCCTTGATCGGCCCGAAGATACGGGCGCAGAACAGGCCGTCGCGCTCGGGCTTGAAGGTCCGGTAGTTGATGGTTTCCGGCTTCTTGATTTCGCCGAAAGACCACGACAGGATCCGCTCGGGCGAAGCCAGCGAGACCTTGATCTCGTCAAAGGCCTTGGCCGGGGTGAGCGGGTTGAACGGGTTGTTGGTCAGTTCCTGGTTCATTTTGCGTCCTTACATATCAGGGGAAGGGATCAGAGTGAGGCTCGGTCGCCTCACTCGTCTTCCTCCGCATCCAGGAGTTCCATGTTGAGGCCGAGGCCCCGCACTTCCTTGACGAGAACGTTGAACGATTCCGGCACGCCGGCTTCGAAGTTGTCCTCGCCCTTGACGATCGACTCGTAGACCTTGGTCCGGCCCGCCACGTCGTCCGACTTCACCGTCAGCATTTCCTGCAGGGTGTAGGCGGCGCCGTAGGCTTCCAGAGCCCAGACTTCCATCTCGCCGAAACGCTGGCCACCGAACTGGGCCTTGCCACCAAGCGGCTGCTGGGTGACGAGGCTGTAGGGGCCGGTCGAGCGGGCGTGGATCTTGTCGTCGACGAGGTGGTGAAGCTTGAGAAGATACTTCACACCCACGGTCACGTTGCGGCTGAACTGTTCGCCGGTGCGGCCGTCGAACAACTGCGACTGGCCCGAGGTATCGAAACCAGCGCGGATCAGCGCGTCGTTCACATCGGCCTCTTTCGCACCGTCGAAGACCGGGGTCGCGATCGGAACACCACGGGTGACGTTGCCGGCGGCTTCGACGAGGCTGCCCTCATCCATACCGGCAATGCCCTCGTCGTAGACATCGGCGCCATAGGCGATCTTCATCGCGTCACGGACCAGTGTCAGGTCGCCCGAGCGGCGGTATTCCTGCAAGGCCTCGTCGATATGGATGCCAAGACCGCGCGCGGCCCAGCCCATGTGCGTTTCGAGGATCTGACCGACGTTCATCCGGCTCGGCACGCCGAGCGGGTTGAGGACGAAGTCGACCGGGGTGCCGTCGGCGAGGAAGGGCATATCCTCCATCGGAACGACCTTGGAGATAACACCCTTGTTGCCGTGACGGCCGGCCATCTTGTCGCCCGGCTGAAGCTTGCGCTTCACCGCAACGAAGACCTTGACCATCTTCATCACGCCCGGCGGCAGATCGTCGCCACGGCGGACTTTCTCGACCTTGTCTTCAAAGCGGGCATCAAGAGCACGGCGCTGGGCCTCATACTGCTCGTTCAGCGCCTCGGCGATCTGGGCGTCTTTCTCTTCCTTCAGAGCAAGCTGCCACCACTGGCCGCGGCTCAGTTCACCCAAGACCTCTTCGGTGATCTCGGTGTTGGCCTTGAAGCCTTTAGGGCCTTTCACGGCCACCTTGCCGAGGATCATCGACTTGAGGCGGGCATAGATGTTGCGGTCGAGGATCGCGAGCTCGTCGTCACGGTCGCGCGAGAGGCGCTCGACCTCTTCGCGTTCGATCTGAAGCGCGCGCTCGTCCTTGTCGACACCGTGGCGGTTGAAGACGCGGACTTCGACGATGGTGCCCGAATCCCCAGGCGGCAGGCGCAGCGAGGTATCTCGGACATCGGACGCCTTCTCCCCGAAGATGGCGCGGAGGAGCTTTTCTTCCGGCGTCATCGGGCTTTCGCCCTTCGGAGTGATCTTGCCAACGAGGATATCGCCCGGGCCAACCTCGGCGCCGATGTAAACGATGCCAGCCTCGTCGAGGTTGCGCAGCGCTTCTTCACCGACGTTCGGGATGTCGCGGGTGATTTCTTCCGGCCCAAGCTTGGTGTCGCGGGCGGCGACTTCGAATTCCTCGATGTGGATCGAGGTGAAGACGTCGTCGCGCACGATGCGCTCGGAGATCAGGATCGAGTCTTCGTAGTTGTAGCCGTTCCACGGCATGAACGCGACGACGACGTTCTTGCCAAGAGCCAGTTCGCCCATGTCGGTGGACGGGCCATCGGCGATAACTTCCAGCTTTTCAACCGTGTCGCCCACCTTCACCAGCGGACGCTGGTTAATGCAGGTGTTCTGGTTCGACCGCTGGAACTTGCGCAGGCGGTAGATGTCGACGCCGGGGTCGCCGACCTCGAGATCGGCGGTGGCGCGCACAACGATACGCTGGGCATCGACCTGGTCGATGATACCGGCGCGGCGGGCCATGATCGAGGCGCCCGAGTCGCGGGCGACAACGCCTTCGATGCCGGTGCCGACGAGCGGCGCCTCGGCCTGAAGAAGCGGAACAGCCTGACGCTGCATGTTCGAGCCCATCAAAGCGCGGTTGGCGTCGTCATTCTCGAGGAACGGAATGAGCGAGGCCGCGACCGAGACAAGCTGCTTGGGCGAGACGTCGATGAGGTCAACATTCTCGCGCGGGGCGAGAGTGTATTCGCCCGACTGACGGGTCGACACGAGGTCGTTGATGAAGTTGCCGTCCTTGTCGAGCGTCGCGTTGGCCTGGGCCACGGTGTGGCGCATTTCCTCGGTCGCCGACATATACTGGACTTCGTCCGTGACCTTGCCGCTGATCACTTTGCGATAGGGGGTCTCGATGAAGCCATATTTGTTGACGCGGGCGAAGGTGGCCAGCGAGTTGATCAGGCCGATGTTCGGGCCTTCAGGCGTTTCGATCGGGCACATCCGGCCATAGTGGGTCGGGTGCACGTCGCGCACCTCAAAGCCCGCGCGTTCGCGGGTCAGACCGCCCGGCCCGAGAGCCGAAAGGCGCCGCTTGTGGGTGACTTCCGACAGCGGGTTGGTCTGGTCCATGAACTGCGACAGCTGCGAGGAGCCGAAGAATTCGCGCACCGCGGCCGCGGCAGGTTTGGCGTTGATCAGGTCTTGCGGCATGACGGTGTCGATCTCGACCGACGACATGCGCTCCTTGATCGCGCGTTCCATGCGGAGCAGGCCGACGCGATACTGGTTTTCCATCAGCTCGCCGACCGAACGGACACGGCGGTTGCCGAGGTGGTCGATATCGTCGACCTCGCCCTTGCCGTCGCGCAGCTCGACCAGAGCCTTGACGCAGGCGACGATGTCCTCGTTGCGGAGGGTGCGCATGGTGTCGGCGGCGTCGAGATCGAGGCGCATGTTCATCTTCACGCGGCCCACGGCCGAAAGATCATAGCGCTCGCTGTCGAAGAACAGGGTGTCGAACAGGGCCGAAGCGGCGTCGACGGTCGGCGGCTCGCCCGGGCGCATGACACGGTAGATGTCCATGAGCGCGGTTTCGCGGTTCATGTTCTTGTCGGCGGCCATGGTGTTGCGCATGTAGGGGCCGACATTGATGTTGTCGATATCAAGAACCGGGATCGACTTGACGCCCGCATCGAGCAGCTCTTTCAGCGAGCCGCCGATCAGGGTGCCATCAGAATTGATCTCGGCGGTAAGCTCGTCACCGGCCTCGACATAGATCGCGCCATTTTCTTCGTTGATGATGTCTTTGGCGACGTATTTGCCAACGATATGCGTGAACGGCACGAGAAGCTCGCTGACCTTGCCCTCTTCGATCAGCTTCTTGACGGTGCGCGGGGTCACTTTCTCGCCGGCCTTGGCGATCACTTTGCCGGTCTTGGCGTCGATCAGGTCATAGGTCGGGCGGGTGCCGCGTGCGCGCTCGGGGAAGAACTTGGTGATCCAGTTCTTGCCCTTTTTCTCGAGCTTGTATTCGACGGTCTGGTAATAGGCATCCATGATGCCTTCCTGATCCATTCCGAGCGCATAAAGGAGCGTCGTCACCGGCAGCTTGCGGCGACGGTCGATGCGCGAGAACACAAGATCCTTGGCGTCAAACTCGAAATCCAACCAGGAACCGCGGTAGGGGATGATGCGGCAGGCGAAGAGGAGCTTGCCCGACGAGTGGGTCTTGCCTTTGTCGTGATCGAAGAACACGCCCGGGCTGCGGTGCATCTGGGAAACGATGACGCGCTCGGTGCCGTTGACGATGAATGTGCCGTTCGGGGTCATGAGCGGCATGTCACCCATGAACACGTCCTGCTCTTTGATGTCCTTGACCGACTTGGCGCCGGTATCCTCATCGACATCGAATACGATGAGGCGAAGCGTGACCTTCAGCGGGGCCGAATAGGTCAGATCGCGCTGCATGCATTCTTCAACGTCGAACTTGGGCTTTTCGAGCTCGTATTTCACAAACTCGAGAACGGCTGTCTCGCTGAAATCCTTGATCGGAAAGACCGACTGGAAGACACCCTTGATCCCTTCGCCGTCGGCGGGCTCGGAGGCGTCGCCAGACCGCAGGAAGAGGTCGTAGGAGGATTTCTGAACCTCGATGAGGTTCGGCATTTCAAGCACTTCACGGATTTTACCGTAATATTTGCGCAGGCGTTTCTGACCGAGGAAGGACTGAGCCATGTGCGTCGTCACCTTTCAATTCTCTACTGGGTCCATGCCGTTGGGCTGCGGCACAGCGCCCGTCTGAGAGCGGATGAGTTCCGGTCTATTCCTGGCTTCCGTCCCACCGGAAGCCTCCCGATCCGGAACCTGTCCAAGGAGGGGGCCGCATTTGCCCCCTGCTAAGACAGGTTCGGCTGGACCCGCAAATTGCGGGCCCAGCCTGTTTTTCGGGGCCCAAGACCCCTGCCAGTTGGCTTAGGCCAGTTCGACCTTGGCGCCAGCAGCTTCCAGCTTCGCCTTGATCTCTTCGGCTTCGGCCTTCGGCGCGGCTTCTTTCACCTTGCCACCGGCTTCGACGAGATCCTTGGCTTCTTTCAGACCAAGACCGGTGATCGCGCGGACTTCTTTGATCACGTTGATCTTCTGAGCGCCGGCGTCCTTGAGGACGACGTCGAACTCGGTCTTTTCTTCTTCGACAGCAGCCGCTGCACCAGCAGCCGGGCCAGCCATCATCACGGCGCCGCCGGCGGCGGGCTCGATGCCGTACTCGTCTTTCAGGATGTTTTTCAGTTCCTGGGCTTCGAGAAGGGTCAGACCCACGATCTCTTCAGCAAGTTTTTTCAGATCAGCCATTTTATGCTTTCCGTTCGTTTGATGTGTGTTCCAACGTCAGGGCCATAGGGCCCCGTCTGGTAATCAGGTTGCTTATGCAGCTTTCTCTTCGATGGTCGAAAGAATGCTCGCGATGTTCGAAGCAGGCGCGCCAATGGCACCGGCGATGTTCGAGGCGGGCGCACCGATGCAGGACACGATCTGAGCGATGAGCTCTTCACGCGACGGCATTTGTGCGACGGCTTTGACACCGGCCGGATCCAGAGCCGAGTCGCCCATTGCGCCGCCGAGGATGACGAACTTGTCGTTCGTCTTCGCATAGGCGTCGACCACCTTGGCAGCTGCCACGGGGTCTTCCGAATAGGAGAGCACGGTCATGCCCGTGAGGTAGTCGGCGATGCTTGCGCAGGGCTTACCCTCGAGGGCGATCTTGGCGAGCTTGTTCTTGGCAACGCGTACGGACCCGCCTACTTCACGCATTTTCGCGCGCAGGTCCTGCATATGTGCAACCGTCATGCCTTCGTAGTGGGCAACCACTACGACGCCAGAGCTTTCAAAGATCTGGCCGAGTTCCTCGACCACTTTCTCTTTCTGGGCTCTATCCACAGTTTCACTCCAATTAATGGAGACCGAATTTGGTCTCCGGCTCATGTTTGCCAGCAGAAAACTCTACTGGCTCTTCGGGTCCGTTTCAGGGTCCCGAGCCTTGATCGCCCGAAGGAAGCGCGGTTGCGCAACCAAACGGAAATCTCTTCTCGTTTCCCATCTCAGGAAGGACTTAGCGGGTTTCCCCCGCCCTCCGTCTCGGACAGGACGAGGCCCTTGCGAGGCCCCGTCATTCAACCCGGCCCGAAAGCCGGGGTGAAATTCCTAGTTGCCGGTCGCCGAGGCGATGTCGACCGACACGCCGGGGCCCATGGTCGAGCTGAGGGCAACCTTCTTGAGGTAGGTGCCCTTGGCGCCCGACGGCTTGGCTTTCTGCACGGCGTCAACGAAAGCGAGAAGGTTCTCTTCCAGCTTCTTGGCGTCGAACGAGGCCTTGCCGATACCGGCATGCACAACACCGGCCTTCTCGGCCTTGAACTGAACCTGGCCACCCTTGGCGGCGGCAACAGCTTCAGCCACATCGACGGTCACAGTGCCGATTTTCGGGTTCGGCATCAGGTTGCGCGGGCCAAGGACCTTGCCCAGACGGCCAACGATCGGCATCATGTCGGGGGTGGCGATGCAGCGATCGAAGTCGATCTTGCCGCTCTGGACAATTTCCATAAGGTCTTCGGCGCCAACGATGTCGGCTCCGGCTTTCTTGGCATCGTCGGCCTTGTCGCCGCGGGCGAAAACAGCGACGCGAACCGATTTTCCGGTGCCGTTCGGCAGGTTGACCGTGCCGCGGACCATCTGGTCGGCGTGGCGCGGATCGACGCCGAGATTCATCGCGATTTCTATGGTCTCGTCAAATTTGGAGGTGGCGTTAGATTTCACCAAAGAGACCGCATCGGCGACCGAAAGGTTTTCTTTGCCAACGAAGGCTTCGCGCGCGGCGCGTAGACGTTTACCAGCTTTTGCCATCACTTCACCTCGATACCCATCGACCGGGCGGAGCCCAGGATGATCTGCATGGCGCCTTCGACGGAATTCGCGTTGAGGTCCTTCATCTTGGCCTCGGCGATTTCACGAACTTGGGCGACGGTCACGGAACCCGCCATTGCCTTGCCCGGCGTCTTGGAGCCCGACGCCAGCTTGGCGGCTTTCTTGAGATAGTAGGACGCCGGCGGCGTCTTGATCTCGAAGGTGAACGACTTGTCCTGATAGTAGGTGATCACGGTCGGGCACGGAGCACCCTTTTCCATGTCCGCTGTCTTGGCGTTGAACGCCTTGCAGAATTCCATGATGTTGATGCCGCGCTGACCCAGAGCCGGGCCGACGGGGGGCGACGGCTTCGCATCGCCAGCGGCGACTTGGAGCTTCAACATGCCCATTACTTTCTTGGCCATCTGGCCTCTCCTTTTTCCAACTCCCTAAGCCACGCGTGGCCGGGAACCAAGTTGTGTGGTCCGGCTCCGGCAGCGCGCTGCCCTCGCCTCCCACGCGAGACACTCAGCCCTGCTTGGCGACCTGAGTGAATTCCAGATCGACCGGAGTAGCCCGGCCAAAAATCGAAACGGTGACCTTGAGGCGCTGATTGTCTTCGTCGACCTCTTCGACCATCCCGTCGAAATCCTCGAACGGGCCGTCGCTCACCTTGACCTTCTCGCCGATCTCGAAGTGGATCAGCGTGCGCGGCGCTTCCTGGCCCTCTTCGACGCGGCCGAGAATCGCCTGAACCTCGGCGTCGCGCATCGGCATCGGGCGGCCCTGCGGACCAAGGAATCCGGTCACGCGGTTGATCGAGTTGATCAGGTGATAGCCCTCGTCCGACATCTCCATATGCACCAGAACATAGCCCGGCATGAAGCGGCGCTCCGCGGTCACTTTCTTGCCGCGACGCATTTCGATGACCTCTTCGGTCGGCACCAGAACCTCGTCGATCTGGTCCTCGAGCCCCTGGTCAGCGACCTTGGTCCGGATCTGTTCGGCGATCTTCTTCTCGAAGTTCGAGAGCACGCTTACCGAATACCAACGTTTCGCCATGTTTCTCGACACCTCGTCGTCACCGGCCTTGCGACCGAAAGTTCCATATTCATCAAGCGGTTAGACCGCTCGTTTCCGAAAATAAAAAGCGGCGCGCAACTCGATTCGCCGCACGCCCCATCCGGAAGTCCGTGGCTCATACCCCCCGAGGCCATTGATTTCAAGGGGGAATGGCCAATTTCTTCCAGTCAGGCAAAGAGCCTGTCGGACTAGGATCCGAAGAAGTTCAAGACCCCCTGAAGGCCCGACCGGATCAGCAGATCGATCAGCGAGAAGAACACCGCAAGCAGGGTCGCCATCAGAAAGACCATGCCGGTTGTCAGAAGAACCTCGCGGCGCGCGGGCCAGACGACCTTGCCGATTTCGGCGCGGGTCTGCTGGATGAACTGGATCGGGCTGGTGCGAGCCATAGGGCTACCTCATGAATGCGTTTGCCGCGACATACGGAGTCGGACGGCGGTTTTCAACCCTGTCCGCGCGGGCTGTGCCTTCCGGCCAGGGCCAAACCGGCGAACGCAACCCTCTGCTACGGTCAAGATCGCCTTTGGATTCTGGAGAATTGGCAGGGGCAGCAGGGTTCGAACCCGCGACCTACGGTTTTGGAGACCGTCGCTCTACCAGCTGAGCTATACCCCTAAGGCCGGCCTGTCGAATAGCGGCAATCCTTGGCGCTTGCAAGACTGGCCTTGCATGAAAAGTGACCCCGCCTCTACAAGGGCGCAAACGGAAGAGAACCCAGATGTCAGACGCAACCCCCGACCAGATGCTCGTGGCGACTTCGCCGCTCGAGCTGCTGCTCGGGCGGGTCTATGCGGCCTATATCTGGTTGGTGTTTCGCACCACCCGCTGGGAGGTGCGCGGGGCCGACGAACTCCGCGCCGCAATGCAGAAGGGGCCGGTGATCTATCTTCTGTGGCACAGCAGGACCCTCATGGCGATTCCGCTCTGGCCACAGGGCCTGACGCCGATCACCGTGCCGACCGCCGACAATCGCGACGGGCGCATCAGTGCAGTCACGCACAGCCGCTTCAACGGCACACCTTTCAAGATGAGCTTTGGCCGATCGAACAAGGGCGCGTCGCGGCAGATTCTGCGCCTGATCCGGTCTGGCGCAAGCATCGGCATCACCGGCGATGGCCCCTTCGGCCCCCGGCGTGTGTTGCAGGACGCGCCGCTCGAATGGGCGCGCATATCGGGCCTGCCGGTCTTTATTCACGCCAACTCGGTGCGGCGGCAGTCGCGCCTGCCGGGCTGGGACAGGATGCTTTTCCCCTTTCCGTTTGGCAAGGGTGCGGCCGTCTACCGGCGTTGGGTGGCCGAGGTGCCGCGCCATCCGGGCGAAGACGAACGCGCGGCGCTTCAACAAAGCCTGTCCGACGCTCTTGATGCGGCCACGGCCGAGGCCGATGCTTTGGTCGGGCTGCCCGCCGGGCTTTAGCGCGCTTCCTCGGATCCGGGCCGGTAGCTCAGCAGAACCGGCAGGGCCACGACCCCGCCGATCGCCGCGCCCCAGATCACCCAAGCGACCGGGCTCCAGATCACCAGAACCGCCGCAAGCACAGAACCCGCCACGAGCGCGCCCGACTCGGTCAGATGAAAGGTTGCGTTGACGCGGCCAAGGACTTCTCTGCCCATGATCTCCTGCCGGAGGCTGACGACCATGATGAAGGCAACGGTCATGAACCCGTCGCCGACCAGTTGGGCCGAAACCAAAAGCGGAACCGCCGCCGGAGGAAAGAGCAACGAGAGCGGCACCGAGAAGTTGAATACGGTGGCAACGGCTATAGAACACACCATCGCGCGATAGGCGCCGAACCGCCGCCGCATTGCCGGGGCGGACATGGCGCCCAACACACCGCCAAGCCCCCCGACCCCGATGATCGCACCCACCGTGGTGGGCGAAAGCGCCAGAATGTCCACCGTGACAACCATATAGAGCGCCATAAAGAACCCGCCCGACAAAGACAGGACAATGGTCGCAGCCAGAATGCGCGCGATCATCGGCTGGGCGACGCTGGCCCTGACGCCGGTTCGCGCGTCGGCGAAGATATCATAGCGGCCGTGCTCTTGGCCTTGTGGTTCAACCGTTTCCTCCTTCCTGACAAACCCCAGCATCAAGGCCGACCAAAGATAGCTGACCGCATCGAAGACAAGGGCCGTCGGCGGCCCGACCAGCCCGACGAGCGCCCCGCCGATCCACGGACCGATGCCTTCCGCAACTGCATCGGAGGCTTCGAGCCGGGCATTGCCGTCGACCAACTGTTCCGCGGGCAGGACCGAGGGAAGAAATGTCTTGTCCGCGATTTCGAACAGTGACGACGCGGCCCCGGTCAGCCCTGCCACAAGATAGATCTGCCACATGGACAGAAAGCCGCTGTTGGCGGCGAGCGGTATCGACACGATGACGACCGCGCGGAAGATGTCTGCGCCGATCATGAGAGGACGTTTGGCGCGGCGATCGACTATGCCGCCCGCGAAAAGGCCGACGACCACGCTTGGCGCAAAGCTCAGGGCGGCAAGGATGGCGACCTCGGTCGGGGTGGCGTCGATCAGAAGGATCGCGATGATCGGCAACACGGTCCGGGTAATCCGCGCGCCGATGGCGCTGATGGCCTGAGCCGCCCAGAGCTTCATGAAATCCGCGTTGCGGTGAATAGCCTGCGCCACGCCCTGCCCCTTGTTCGCGTGACGATCTGTGCCGGCAAAAAGGCGATTTGGCAAAGAAAAAGGGGCCGCCCGAAGGCCGCCCCTCAATCTGGGTCTTGATCGTCGCTTAGGCGATGATTTTCGACACGACGCCGGCGCCGACGGTGCGGCCGCCTTCGCGGATGGCGAAGCGCAGGCCGTCTTCCATGGCGATCGGGGCGATCAGTTCGACAGTGAACTTCAGGTTGTCGCCCGG
>Ga0222714_10002393_pt1 | contig 19890 bp, 14 predicted proteins | sample C33_3DmetaG_FD_165048 | JGI IMG/M metagenome (GOLD analysis project Ga0222714, IMG submission 165048) | Estuarine water microbial communities from San Francisco Bay, California, United States - C33_3D | ecosystem: Environmental > Aquatic > Marine > Unclassified | place: USA: California...
GACAAAGGTGACCGCGCTGACCGAGCCATAAGCTGCAGCAACGGCGCCGGCATTCGCGACTCCGAGCGAGCGGCGGGCCAGCCAAAACACGTAAATGGGAATCAGCATGGACGACGCGACCGCCAGCCCAAAGACGGCGGTACTGTCGGGGCGAAGGGTTTCGTGGGCGAGCTCTTGACCGCCCCGGAATCCGATGGAAAGCAAAAGGTAAATTGACAAAAACTTGGACGAAGTGGGCGGAAGTTCCAAGTCGCTGCGAATGAGTGCGGCTGCGATTCCGAGTAAAAAGAAGAGCAGAGCGGGGCTGGTGAAGTTCTCGAGGAGTAAACTCATGTGCTAGAGTTAAAAAGACAGGATTGGCCGGGCGCCTGAGGGGCCCAAAGGCGTTGGTCCGCATTAAACGCTTCGCAGCCGTTGACAAACGTCGCGACCACGCGGCTGCGGAACCGCTTGCGCTCCCAGGGCGACCAGCCGCAGGCGTAGTAGCTGGTGTCGGGGCGCACTTCGGTTCCGCCGTGCGGGTCGACCAAGACAAAGTCGGCAAAGCATCCGGGGTCGAGGAATCCTCGCTCGCGCAGCCCAAAGTGGTCGGCCACCCCGTGGCTGGTCAGCTGAACCAGTTGGGGCAGCGTCCATTCGCCGTCGTGCACCCACTCAAGGGCCTGCACAAGCAGGTGCTGCACCGAGGGCGCGCCCGAGCAGCCGCAGTGGTAGGGGCCGCCCTTCTCGCTCCAGCGGTGCGGGGCATGGTCGGTGGCCAACGTGGCCATCCAGCCCTTGGCCGCGGCCTGGCGCAGGTAGTCGCGGTCGGTGCTCGCTTTGACTGAGGGGTTCCATCGAATGGCGGAACCCAGCTTGCCGTAGTCGCCCTGGCTGAACGTGGCGTGGTGCACGCAGAGCTCGGCGGTCACGGGCTGGCCTTCGGCCGCCGCGGCACGAATCAACTGAACTTCGCGCGCCGTCGAAACGTGCAGCACGTGTACAGGCCGCGGAACCGCCCGCTGCACCTCAAGCACCCGTTGGGTCGCCGTCACGCAGGCCGCTTCGTCGCGGATTTGGCTGTGCGCCCGCACGGGTAGGTCCACCCCAAAACTCCGCTGAGCCTCGAGAAGCTGGGCCTGAATGCGGACTTCGTCTTCGCAGTGCAGCGCAAGCATTTTGGGAACCTCCAGCAGGACTTTTTCGAGCACTTCGGGGTGGTTGCAGAGCAAGACGTCGCGCTCTTGCATGTACAGCCCGTCGTCAGTGTAGCCTGGAATCTGCGTCGGGTCGATGGCCAGCGCGTCCTGCCAGCGCTCGGCGTGCACACCGGCGTAGAAGGCGTAGTTGGTCCACATGCGCTTGCGGGCCCGGCGCATTTTGTCGGTCCACGACTCCTCGTCCATGGTGGGCGGAAGCGTGTTGGGCATGTCAAACACCGTCGTCACACCACCCGCCACCGCGGCGCGCGATTCGCTGTGCATGGTTCCTTTGGCCGGAAACCCCGGATCGCGAAAGTGGACGTGGCTGTCAATAACGCCCGGAAGCAGCCAGAGCCCCGCGGCGTCGATTTCGCGCGGCGAAGCCCCGGCCGGCAGCGAAATCGAGGGTTCGAGGCGTTCGACGCGGCCGCCGCGCACCCAGAGGTCGCAGACTTCGGTCCGTCCCCGGTGCGTGACCGTGGCCCCGCGTACAATCAGGTCGTTTACGGGTTGCATCGGTCGCAGTATGCGGGGTCAACCCCCATCTTTTGGTCGTCAGAATCACGGACTTCAACCTGACCGCATTCGGTGCATTCCGCCTTGAGAAGCCGGGGTCGTCGGGTGGCGGAACCGCACGCGGAACAGGGCGCGCCCGGCTCCGCCGGGCGGGCCACAAACCCGGGGAAACGGCAATTCGGGCAAAGCGCTTGAAACGTTTCAAGTGTTTTATGCGCCAAAGCGTGAAGAACCTCCCTGCGCTTGGGATTGCGGTCGGCACGCATGTCGGTCTCGACGCGCGGCGCGCCGCCCTCGGCGGCCGCGCGCCACATTCGTTCAAACTCAGTGGGATCGCTAATGCCCTTGGCAAGAACCTGACCGTTTGGATCGCGAAGAATCACATGCGCCGTCGGAAACCCCACACGAAGCGCCCACCTCTGCACCTCGGTCCACTCGGAAGCATCCGTAAATGAAAAATTGGTATCGTGGCTGCGGTGCGCCACCCAGAGTTCCTTGCACTGATGGGGCCATGACCACAGCAGCACTTCTTCGTGCAGGGGCACCCAACCGAGTACGGGATCGGGTCCAAAAGAACCTTCGGTTGCCAGCACCACATCGGCATCAGGGTGCACGGCGAGCGCCATAGAGACCTTGGCCCTAAGCGTACTGCGCACATCGCCTGGGCGGGGGACCTCGCCGCTAAAAGTTCCGAGAAGGTCAGTGTCGACGTCGGCCGCTTCAAGGCTAAGGCCCCATTGCGTGCCAAACACCGACTTCAAAACTGCGTCTTTACCGTGCTTCGTGGCTACAAATGCCCTTTGGTCAGGCGACGGAATCCAATTCACAGCGCAAAACTGCGCCGTTTTAAACTTTTATATTTATTTAGCGTTACCGAAAAGAGCATTAAATGTTTTTATGAAGTATACCCTCCACCAGCTCGAGATTTTTGTGCGCCTTTCGCGCACCCTGAGCGTCACCCAGACCGCCGAAGAGCTCAACCTTTCGCAGCCGGCGGTGTCCATTCAGCTCAAAAACTTTCAGTCCAACTTCGCGATTCCGCTGACCGAAATCGTGCACAAGCGGTTGTACTTAACCGAATTCGGAAAAACAGTTGCCGTCAAAGCGGCCGAAGTGCTACGCAGCACCGAGGGCGTCAATCAATGCCTTGCCGCCTACCAGGGCGAGATTACCGGCCCCTTGCGCATCAGCACGGTGTCTACGGGTAAGTACATTGCGCCCTACCTCCTGGCTCCGTTCATCAAGCAGCACCCTTCATTGGACATTAGCCTCAACGTTTCGAACAAAAACACGGTTCTGCAGGAGTTAACGGGCAACGAAATCGACCTCGCCCTCGTTTCGATCAAGCCAGAGCTTCGCGTTGAAGAGTACGTGCTCATGGAAAACGAATTTGTACTCGTTGGCGCCAAGCCCCCTGTTTCTGCCGAAGTCTGGTCACCCGACCGACTCGGAAGCATTCCGATTCTCTTTCGCGAACCCGGCTCGGCCACCCGACAAATGATGGAACGCTACCTTCAGCAGCACGGAATCACCGTGAAGCGCAGCCTTGAGCTCACCTCAAACGAAGCCATCAAGCAGTCGATTAAGGCCGGTCTGGGATATTCCATCATGCCCAAGGTCAGTATTTTGCCCGACCTCGAGCAAGGCAAACTGTTTATTCAGCCGGTGCGCGGTCTGCCCATTCGCAGCCAATGGTCCTTTATTTGGCCTGAGGGCAAGCAGCTGAGTCCGCAAGCCAAAGCGTTTTTAGAAAACGTCAACGAGCACGCCCACGAACACCTCGTGCGCTTTCAGTCCAAGCGCATGGTGGCGAAGCACTAACGTTCACTAAACCCAAAATAAAAACCCCGCCGTATTCGGCGGGTTTTTTTTTGTACTTGTGGAGATAGTCGTTGTACGCTCGCTGCGCTCACGTGCACCGCGGCCTCCCGAGAAGGGAATCCCAAACCTCCTCACTGCGCAAGGGTGGTTTTCTTTTTTAACAGCGACCGAACGCACGCTCTCGTCGCGTTAAAAAAGAAAACCCCGCCCTCATCGGGCGGGGTTTGGGATCATCTAGTGGAGATAGTCGGAGTCGAACCGACGACCTCTTGCATGCCATGCAAGCGCTCTAGCCAGCTGAGCTATACCCCCAAGTGGACGGCAAAGGTAATAAACGCTTGCTTACGTTGGCAACCGACTCGAAGAAAGTCGCCGTGCCAACTTGGTCCCATGAACGACGACCTCAACTACCGCCTCGCGCTCGACCGCATAGAGCGCACCAACCGCCAAAAACTGACCTGGCTGCGCCAGCTGGCGCCGAACTGGAGCGAATTCGAATCGGCCTCGGCACGGATTCCGGGGCAATGGACCAAGGTGGTGCTGCAGACCGTGCGCGAACTGCAGCGCGCCGACGAACAGCACCGGGCCCACGGAATCCAAACGCTCGTGCTGGGCAGCCCCGACTACCCGCGGCGCTTGGCTGAAATTCCAGATCCGCCCCCCGTACTTTATGTGAAGGGCCAGCTTCGAGAGGAGCCGCGCTGCCTCGCGGTGGTGGGTACCCGAAACCCCAGCCCCGACGGACTGCTGATGGCCGAGTACTGGGTGCACGAGCTGGCGCTGGCGCAGCCGTGTATTGTCAGCGGACTCGCACTGGGAATCGACGCAGCCGCCCACGAAGAAGCTCTGAGGTCGGGCCTTACGACCTGGGCGGTGCTGGCCCACGGGCTCGAGACGGCCCACCCGGGCCGCAACGCGCGCCTTGCCGAACGAATCCTGCTCGAGGGGGGCGCGTGGATTTCGGAATGGCCCTTTGGAACGCCTCCGCGGGCCGAGTTCTTCCCGCGGCGCAACCGCATCATTGCGGGTTTGAGCGACGGAGTGCTCGTAGTTGAGGCTTCGATGAAGAGTGGGGCTTCGATTACGGCCAAGGTCGCGCACGGCTACCACCGAAGCGTGTACGCGCTTCCGGGGCGCATCAGCGATGTCCACAGCCAGGGCTGCCTGAGCTTGGTGGCCGACCACATCGCCGAGCTCGCGCTGCACCCCGCACAGCTGCTGGATGGAATGAATTGGGATTCCGTGCCAAGTTCGCAGCGCACCCACCACATGGGCCCAACGGCTGACGCTTTGATGGCCCATCTCAGCAGTCCAATGCGCGCCGAAGAACTTCAGCGGCGCACGGGACTGGCCATTGAAGAAATCTTGGCGACCCTTGCCCAACTCATGTGGTCCGGCCGCGTCGCAGCGCGCAGCGGGAGCTACGTCCGAAAATCCTAAAGCAGTACGTCAGTCGTCGAGGTCCTCGGCAACGTCCTCGTCGGGCGTTGCGTCGTCGTCTGCTGACGCGTCTCTCTCGTCTTCTTCGTCCATGAAGGCCTCCATGCGGCGCTCCATTTCGATCGAAACCTTAAACAAATATTTGGTGTCGCTCGTCTCCAACGGAACCGCGCGCACGGTCTCTCCCTTGGAATTTTTGAACGAAATCATGTCCTCGGGCGCAAAACCCTCAGGGTAACGGTCGGTGATCAGCGAGAGCTGTTCCGAGGTAATGTTCTTGTAGTCAACGATAATGCGTCGCTTTTCCATGGGAGTAGATTACCATTTAAGTATCCACGCAAACATAAGCGGGGCAACGATTGTAGCATCAGACTCGACAATAAATTTTGGTGTGTCGATGTCGAGCTTGCCCCAGGTGATCTTTTCGTTCGGAACGGCTCCGCTGTACGAACCGTACGACGTGGTCGAATCCGAGATTTGGCAGAAGTATCCCCAGAACGGGATGTCCTCCATTTCCATGTCTTGGTACAGCATCGGAACCACGCAAATCGGGAAGTCGCCCGCAATGCCACCGCCAATCTGGAAGAAGCCCACCGAAGGGGCGGTCGGGTTTTTGGGATTGCGGCAGTTGGCCACGTACCAGTCAGCCAACCAGGCCATGTACTCGATGCCCGACTTCATGGTGCTCGCCTTCAACTCGTTCTTGATCACGTAGCTCGCGAAGATGTTGCCCATGGTGCTGTCCTCCCAGCCCGGAACGATGATGGGCAGGTTGCGCTCTGCGGCAGCCAGCATCCATGAATTGGCGGGGTCCACGGCAGCGTCGTACTCGGCAGCAAACTCAGGCAGACGAATCATCTGGTACATGTACTCGTGCGGAAAGTAGCGCTCGCCCTTGGCCTCGGCCGCCGACCACACCTTGTGAATGTGGTGCTGCAGCTTGCGAAACGCTTCCTCTTCGGGAATGCAGGTATCCGTTACGCGGTTGAGCCCGCGGTCGAGAAGGTCGCGCTCCTCGGACGGAGTCAAGTCGCGGTAGTGCGGCACGCGCTCGTAGTGGCTGTGGGCCACCAGGTTCATGAGGTCCTCTTCAAGGTTGGCCCCTGTGCAGCTGATGATGTCCACTTTGCCTTGGCGAATCATTTCGGCAAACGACCGGCCAAGCTCTGCAGTCGACATCGCGCCCGCGAGGGTGACCATCATTTTTCCGCCTGCGGTCAGGTGCGCTTCGTAGCCCTTGGCGGCGTCGACGAGCGCAGCCGCGTTGAAGTGCTTATAGTGGTTTTCGATGAACTGAGAAATGGGTCCGCGTGACATGGCAGAAGAGATTTAAGAGGATTGCTGAACAAACGTACGGAGCCTCGGGGGCTCCCCAAAGGCTTAGTAGCCGAGAATTTTGAGCATGGACTTGTAGCTCTGCTCCTTGGCGAACAGGCGGGTGTTCCAGTCTCCATTGGCGTCGCGGCTGATAACCACGTGCTTGGGCGCAGGGATCAGGCAGTGCTGGATTCCGCCATAGCCGGCGATCGACTCTTGGTAGGCTCCGGTATTGAAAAACCCGATGTACTGTGGCGTGTCAGACTTGAGTTTGGGCAAGAAGATCGCGTTGGAATGCTGCTCTGAATTGTAGTAGTCGTCGCTGTCGCAGGTGAGACCGCCCAAGAGCACGCGCTCGTAGTCGTGGTCCCAGTTGTTGATCGCCAGCATGATGAAGCGCTTGTTGATCGCCCAGGCGTCGGGCAGCGTGGTCATGAAGCTTGAGTCAATCATGTACCACTTCTCGCGGTCGTTCTGCTTTTTTTCGCCCATGATGCTGTAGAAGGTCGCGCCGGACTCGCCCACCGTGTAGCTGCCGAACTCGGTAAAGATGTGCGGCTCTTCGATGCCCTCGGCGTTGCAAATCTGCTTGATTTGCGAGATGATCTCTTCGGCCATGTACTCGTAGTCGTAGGCGAACGACAAGCTGTTCTTGATCGGGAATCCGCCACCGATGTTCAGGGAGTCGAGCGACGGGCAAATCTTCTTGAGCTGGATGTATACGCGCACGGCTTTGTTGAGCTCGTTCCAGTAGTAGGCGGTGTCGTTGATGCCCGTGTTGATGAAGAAGTGCAGCATCTTCAGCTCCACATTCGGAATATTTTGGATGTAGTTCTTGAACATCGGAACCACTTCCTTGTAGCCAATCCCCAAGCGGGACGTGTAGAATTCGAACTTGGGTTCTTCTTCAGCTGCGATACGTATACCCACTTTGACCGGATGCGCGTTCTCTGGATTGACCTGCTCCATGAGCAAGTCGAGCTCTTCGCGGTTGTCCAAAACCGGAATCACACTCGTCCAACCGTTGTTGATCAGGCGCGCAATGTTCTCTGTGTACTGCGCGCGCTTGTAGCCGTTGCACACGACGAACTGATCTTTGGTGATGCGTCCCTCTTCTTCGAGTGTCTCGATCAAGTTGATGTCAAAGGCCGACGAAGTCTCGAGGTGAATGTCGTTTCTAAGGGCCTCGTCAAGCACGAACTGAAAGTGCGAGGACTTGGTACAGTAGCAAAAATGGTAGTCCGCCTGGTAGTCGACCTTGGCCATCGCCACGTTGAACATGCGCTTGGCTTTTTGAATGTGCTCTGAGATCTTGGGCACGTACGACACCTTAAGCGGCGTGCCGTACTGCTTGATCAATTCCATGACCGGAATTCCGTGCCAGAGCAATTCAGAGTCCTCGGTCGAGAATTCTTGCTGGGGCCACTCAAAGGTTTGCTCGATAAGGTCTTGGTACTTGGTACGCATCGGCGAGGAGTTTAAAAGGGCGCCAAAGGTAATCCAACTTAGTTACTTTAAACTTTTTGAGTCAAAGTAACTCACTCGGATTCTGCCCGAAAACGTCGGCCACTGAATTCGTGTACATCCATCGGATTCGCTTATTTTCGGAATCCATAATATTTATGCCTACGTTCCGCCCCCAACTTCATGCTGACCTGCCCGCCTCTCTGGTGGTCTTTTTGGTTGCGCTTCCTCTTTGCCTTGGAATTGCCTTGGGCTCTGGCGCCCCGATGCTGAGCGGAATCGTGGCCGGCGTGGTGGGCGGCGTAGTCATCGGCGCCCTCAGCGGGTCGCCGTTGAGCGTTTCGGGACCTGCCGCGGGCCTCACTGCCGTGGTGCTCGCCGCAATCAGCGACCTGGGCTCGTTCGAAGTCTTCTTGGTGGCGGTCGTCCTTGCCGGTGTCGTACAAATAGTAATGGGCTTGCTCAAGTTGGGCGTGGTGGGTCACTACGTGCCCAACACCGTAATTAAAGGAATGATGGCAGCCATCGGGCTCATCCTGATTCTGAAGCAGATTCCGCACTTGGTGGGATACGATGCGGACTTTTTTGGCGACGAGGGATTTAACCAAGCAGACCACGACAACACCTTTACCGCCCTCGGCCACGCCATGGGCGCGCTCAGCCCGGGTGCCGCTGCAGTCGGAATCGCCGCGCTGCTTTGGCTGCAGCTGGCCGAAGTCATGGGCTACGCCACGACGAAGCTGGGTCGAATCATCCCGTCGGCACTCATTGCCGTGGTAGGCGGAACCCTTCTCGCCACCGCGCTACCCCAACTATTGGGCGACGCCTGGGCCGTGGCGGCCACCCACCGGGTTCAGTTGCCCCAGTTGTCGTCGGCGTCGTGGGTGGTTCCGCGCTGGGATGCGGTCAGCCAGCCCGCCGTCTGGGCCACCGCACTCACGCTGGCCCTGATTGCCAGCCTCGAAAGCCTCTTAAGCATCGAGGCCGCCGACCGCCTCGACCCGCTCAAGCGCGTCACGCCGACCAACCGCGAGCTGCTGGCTCAGGGAGCCGGCAACATGGTTTCGGGATTTTTGGGCGGGCTACCCGTGACTTCGGTCGTGGTGCGCACCAGCGTCAACGCCCAGGCTGGAGGTCAAACCCGATGGAGCGCCATTCTGCACGGCGTGATTTTGGCCCTCAGTGTCGTGCTCCTGACGAGCGTCTTGAACCAAATTCCGCTCGCTACGCTCGCGGCCATTTTGATCGCCACGGGCTACAAACTGACGCACCCCAAAAAGGTGATTGCCCCACTGGTGAAGCAGGGCGCGCTGCAGTGGGTTCCGTTCGCACTTACCGTGGTGGCGATTTTGCTCACCGACTTGCTCAAGGGCATTGCCCTGGGCCTGCTGGTCGCCACCGTATTTATTGCCTTCAACGACTTTCGCTCAAGCATTTCGCTGACCCACCTCGGAACCAACTACATCCTGCAGCTGCGCCGCAACGTGAGCTTTCTCAACAAGGGAAAGCTCAAGGAATCGCTTGAAAAGCTTCCGCGCGGATGCGACCTTTTGGTGGACATCAGCCAGGCCGACTTCATTGACCCCGACATTGTCGAGGTCATTCACGACTACGCGACGCACGCGGGCCTCAAAGGGGTCAGCGTTACGGTGCGCCGAGCCGCCCACCAGTCCCATATTCTCGAACCCTGGTCTTAATTCACAATGCGCGACATCGATCAACTCCTCTTAGCCAACAAGGCCTGGTCTGAAGGCCGTCGCTACGACGACCCCCAGTACTTCGACCGCCTGTCGAGCATTCAAACGCCCAAGTACTTGTGGATTGGGTGCAGCGACAGCCGGGTTCCGGCCGACACCATTACGGGTACTGCCCCCGGCGAAATTTTTGTGCACCGCAACATCGCCAACATGGTGGTGCACACCGACCTCAACCTGCTGTCGGTGCTCGAGTACGCCGTGCACTACCTCAAGGTCGAGCACGTCATCGTGTGCGGCCACTACGGCTGCGGCGGGGTAGCGGCCTCGCTCACCAACAATTCGTTCGGAATCATCAACAAGTGGCTGCGCAATATTAAAGATGTGCACCGCCTGCATTCCGCCGAAATTGATGTGAACGACGACCCCACCGAACGCATCAACCGCCTGGTGGAATTCAATGTGCGCGAGCAGGTTCAGAACCTGGCCAAGACCAGCGTAATCCAGCGCGCCTGGAAGGAGCGCAAGGCCCCCACCCTGCACGGATGGGTGTACGGACTCACTGATGGACTCATCAATCCGCTCTGCGAACTGCAGCACGACCACGAGCTGGATCCGCTGTACCGATTTGATAATCTGGACTAGAGGAGGCCACGTCTAGGGAAAAGCGTACCTTCGCGGCGCTTTTTACCTACCCTATGACTCCGATTCGAAATATCGCCATCATTGCCCACGTTGACCACGGCAAGACCACTTTGGTGGACAAAATCCTTCACCACTGCCAGCTGTTTCGCACCAACCAAGAGACGGGTGAACTGATTCTCGACAACAACGACCTTGAGCGCGAGCGCGGAATCACTATTCTCGCCAAGAACGTCAGCGTCAACTATAAGGGGGTAAAAATCAACATTATTGATACTCCGGGTCACGCCGACTTTGGCGGTGAGGTCGAACGCGTTCTCAACATGGCCGACGGCGTACTGCTGCTGGTCGACGCCTTTGAAGGCCCGATGCCGCAGACTCGATTCGTGCTTCAGAAGGCGCTTCAAATGGGGCTGCGCCCAATTGTGGTGGTCAACAAGGTCGACAAGCCCAACTGCGACCCCGAGCAGGCCTACGAAATGGTCTTTGACCTCATGTTCTCTCTGGACGCGACCGAAGAGCAGCTCGACTTTCCGTGTGTGTACGGTTCCGCCAAAAACAACTGGATGGGCCCCGACTGGAAGACGCAAACCGAAAACATTGAGTACCTGCTTGACGTAGTGCTCGACCACGTCCCCGCCGCCGACGTACTGGCCGGAACCCCCCAAATGCTGATCACCAGCTTGGACTACAGCAGCTACCAAGGCCGTATGGCCATTGGCCGCCTGCACCGCGGTAGCCTCAAAGAGGGCGCCAACGTATCGGTGGTCAAGCGCGACGGCAGCATCACCAAAGCCAAAATCAAGGAGCTCTTCACCTTTGAAGGCCTTGGAAAGGCAAAAGTTTCAGAGGTCCATGCGGGCGAACTGTGCGCCGTTGCCGGAATCGAAGGTTTTGAAATTGGCGACAGCATCGCCGACGCCGAGAAGCCCGAGGGACTTCCCACGATCGCCATCGACGAGCCGACGTTGAGCATGCTGTTCATGATCAACGACTCTCCGTTCTTTGGTCGCGAGGGCAAGTTTGTCACCAGCCGCCACATCAAAGACCGCCTCGAGAAGGAACTTGAAAAAAACCTTGCTCTGCGCGTGGTTCCCGGCGCCACCGCCGACTCGTTCTACGTCTACGGACGTGGCGTACTCCACCTTTCGATCCTCATCGAGACGATGCGCCGCGAGGGCTACGAGCTTCAGATTGGCCAGCCCACCGTCATCACCAAAGAGATCGACGGCGTGAAGTGCGAACCCATCGAGGAACTCATCATCGACCTTCCCGAGGCGAACAGCGGAACCGCCGTCGAAATGGCATCGCTTCGCAAAGGCGAAATGACCAATATGACGCCCAAGGGCGACCGCATGGTCATCACGTTCAATATTCCGTCGCGCGGAATCATCGGCATGCGTTCGGCGCTGCTCACCGCCACCGCAGGTGAGGCCATCATGAACCATCGATTCACCGGCTTTGAGCCGATGCGGGGCGAAATTCCGCGCCGTATGAACGGATCGCTGGTCAGCATGGAACAGGGTACCGCGTTTGCGTACTCGATCGACCGCCTGCAGGACCGCGGAATTTTCTTCATCGAGCCCGGCGAAGAAATCTACAAGTCGCAAATCGTGGGCGAGCATACGCGCGGCAACGACCTCGAAGTCAACCTGACCAAGGGCAAGAAGCTGACCAACATGCGCGCTTCGGGCAACGACGAAAAGATGCGCATTGCTCCGGCCAAGGTGCTGCGCCTTGAAGAGGCTCTTGAATACGTGCAATCCGGCGAATTCGTCGAGATCACGCCCAAGAGCATCCGCCTGCGCAAGCGCTAGATCCCGCCCCCAGCAGGTTTGTGCTACCTTTAGTCCGGTATGGGCTTAACATTTTCAACCCCCTCGGTACTCATCGCGCTGGCGCTTGTCGTCATCGTGAGCTACCTGTTTAACTTGCTTTCGCGAGCCACGCGAATCCCGAGCGTGCTCATGCTGCTCGGAATGGGGCTTGCCGTGCGCGCTCTGAGTGAGGGGCCGCTCCACGGTCGGATTCCCGACGTACAGCCGATGCTCGAAGTCTTGGGCAGCATCGGACTCATCATGATCGTCCTCGAGGCCGCGTTGGACCTCGAACTGGTGCGCGAAAACCGCAAAATGATCTTCGGCAGCCTCAACCTAACGCTCGCTGAAATGGGCGTCAGCGTGGCCTTTGTCGCCGCCGTGATGCACTATGGCCTTGGCGCTAATTGGGAGTCATCCTTCGTCTATGCGATTCCCCTCGGAATCTTAAGCTCAGCCATTATCATTCCGTCGGTCGAGCACCTGCGCAAGCATTCGGTCAAAGAATTCATGATTTACCAGTCGACCATCAGCGACATCCTCGGAATCATGCTGTTCTACTTCGTCACCGAAGGCCTTCAGCACCCCACCGGCGGCTGGCAACCCTGGCTTCAGGGGTTTTTGTGGTCGTTTGGCGGATCAATCGTGGTGTCGGCACTCTTTGCCTACTTGCTCGTGCTGCTACTGCAGCACATTCGCACTTCGCTCAAAATGTTCTTGCTCATCGCTGTGCTCATCCTCCTGTACGCCGTAGGTAAGCTGCTTCATTTGAGCAGCCTGCTCGTGATTTTGTTCTTCGGACTCATGCTGCGCAACCCCCAGCTCTTCTTTCGCGGATTTTTGCAGCGGTGGATCAACATGGACGTCGTTAAGTCGCTTTTGGGTGACTTTCAGCTTATTACGCGTGAAACGGCCTTCATCGTGCGAACCTTCTTTTTTGTGGTCTTCGGATTCTCGATTGCCCTCAGTTCGCTCACCAAGGGCTCGACCATTTTTGTCTCTGCCCTTGTAGTCATTGGCCTCCTTTACTGGCGCGGGGTGGCAGTCAAGGCCTTGATGCCCAATTCCGACCGAATCATTCGCTACATGGCGCCGCGCGGACTGATCACCATTCTATTGTTTTACTCGATTCCACCCGAACTCAGCATCGCCGGATTTGACCGCGGACTGCTGCTGTACGTCATTCTCGCCAGCAACATTTACATGGCCTGGGGCATGGTGCGGAACCGCAGTCTGTCCGAAGACAAAACTCTGCGCCAGGTGCTGCAAGAAACGGCTTCGGTCGAGCCCGGAGCTGCACCAGACTCAGTCGACCCAGTCGGCGACAAATAGGTTGGTTGCACGGGTTCCGCCGTTGTTGCGGTTGCTGCCCCACACCAAACGTTTGCCATCTGGCGAAAACATCGGAAACGAGTCAAACGCCGTGTCGTAGGTGACCTGCTCGAGGCCCGTGCCGTCGAGGTTGACCATGAACAAGTTGAACGGGAACCCCATCGGCGACGCGTGGTTGCTGCTGAACAGAATGCGCGTGCCGTCGGGCGTAAAAAACGGAGCCCAGTTGGCATTGCCCAGCTGCGTGACCTGGCGCATCTCGCTTCCGTCGACGCGGGCCACGTAGAGTTCCATGTCGGTCGGCTCCACCAGGTGCTCGGCCAAAAGACTCGTGTACTTGGCCACTGCCTCAGGAGTCCGAGGGCGCGAGGCACGCCACACCAGCCACTCGCCGTCGGGGCTAAAGAAGGCTCCGCCGTCGTAGCCCAGCGCAAAAGTCACCTGGCGCACGTCGCTTCCGTCGAGCTTCATCGTGTAGAGTTCGAGGTCGCCGCTGCGGTCGCTCGTAAACACAATGCGGTCACCTTTGGGCGAAACCGTGGCCTCGGCGTCGTAGCCCGGCGCATCCGTGAGCTGTCGGGTGATGCGGCCGTCGAGGTCCGCAGTAAACACATCAAACGTTGGGTAAATGGGCCACACGTAGCGCCCGTGGGTGCGCTCGGGCTCGGGCGGGCAGTCCGCATCCCCCTTATGGGTCGACGCATAAAGAATCTCTTGGTCGCCCGGCATAAAGTAGGCACAGGTGGTGCGGCCCATTCCGGTGCTGAGCATGCGGGGCGTGGCCTCAACCTGACCGGCATCAAAGTACAGGTAGATCTGGTCGCACTTTGCACCCCACTCAGGGTTGTTCGACTGAAATATGAGAGACTTGCTGTCAAAACTCCAGTAGGCCTCGGCGTTGTCGGCGCCAAAGGTCAGCTGGCGCACGTTTTTGAGGTGCTTCTCGCCAGTGTAGGTGAGTTTTTCGGGGTTCCAGGTGCGCGGATTCTCGGTCTTGATGGTTTGTGCGTGGGCCTGGGGTAGGACGACCAAAAGGGTCATCGCAGCGCCGAACAGGGTATGCTTCTTCATAACTCAGGGGTACTTTAGCGGACACAAACGTAGTACCATCCGCCGCATGAAAACCTTCAATGCCCCAATCCGAAGCCTGTTTGCCCTGCTAATGCCCTTAGCCTTGCTGGGGCAGTCGCCCGAGGCCGATCCCAAGGTCGCGAAGCGGCTCCGCGCCGACGTGTACACGCTGGCCGACGACGCGATGGAGGGCCGCAAGGTCGGAACCCGCGGCGAGCAAATGGCGGCCGACTACCTCACGGGGCGTATGGCGAAGCTCAAGTTGGTGCCCCATGAGCTTGCTCCGGCCTTTCGCAGCACCTTCACCGCGCAGCCCAAAGTCCACGGCGTGGCCCACGGCGCGCCCGTAACCGGAACCAACGTGCTCGGCGTCGTGCGCGGCCGTCAACCCGAACTCGCCCCGCTCGTCATCGGGGCCCACTACGACCACTGGGGCTGGGGGGGCGAGGGAAGCCTTTACCGCGGCAAGGATTCCGCAATCCACAACGGCGCCGACGACAACGCCAGCGGAGTGGCTGCCGTGCTCGAGCTGGCCTACCGACTGCAGCGCGCCAAGCCCGAGCGCAGCGTCATCGTCGTGGCCTTTTCGGGCGAAGAGCAGGGCCTTTGGGGATCAAACGACCTCGCCAAGAAGCTGGCCGCACTGCCGGTCAAGCCCGCTGCGATGGTCAATATGGACATGGTGGGTCGCCTGGGCGCCACCCGCCAACTGGCCCTCTATGGGGTCGGAACCTCGCCCGCCTGGCCCGAAGCCCTGGCGGCGGCCGGAGCCGCCGACCGCTTTCGCCTCAAAATCGATTCCAGCGGCGTGGGGCCCTCAGACCACACGTCGTTTTACCTGACCGACGTTCCGGTGCTGCACCTGTTCACCGGGCAGCACGCGGACTACCACCAGCCCAGCGACGATGCCGACAAGATCAACTTTGATGGCCTCGCCGAGGTGGTGGACCTGGTCGAAGCAGTGCTGCGCCAGCTGGACGGCCGCAACGAGGTTCCGTTCACCAAAACCAAGAGCAGCGCTAGCGACACCCCGCGATTCAAGGTGACGCTCGGCGTCGTGCCCGACTACCTCTACGACGGCCAGGGAATGCGCATTGACGGCACCACCGACGGCAAGCCCGCAGCCCGCGCAGGTCTGCAGCGCGGCGATGTAGTGGTGGCCCTTGGCGAGCACCCCGTGGCCGGCATGACGGGCTACATGGAGGCCCTGTCAAAGTTTGACACCGGCCAAGAAACCACGGTGACGGTGCTGCGCGACGGCGGAGTGCTGACGCTTCCGCTGAAGTTTTGATGAGTACCTAGTTGCTAGGAACTGGCCTCCGTGCTCGGTTATAACCGGATTTTACTTTTCGCACCGCGCACAAAACAGATATACCTCTAAATATCAATTTATTACGAAAAAACCACACTGTCTTGACGCGCTCCAGCGCGAAGCGCTCTAGCCCCGAAGGGGCCCTAGCGAGCTCGCGAGCCCCCAGCCTCTGCAACCCGCGTCACAAAGCACCTCGCCGCTTTGGGGTACTTTGCACATATGAACCGCACCGCTACCCTCTTCCTGGCGCTCGCCGCAACCGTTGCCGCGTCAGCCCAAAACTGGTTTCCGTATTCTGTGGAACTTCAGCCGGTGAGCATCAGTGGCCTGCCCGGATTGCACTCTTTTGCCCACGGCCAAATCCAGGGCGAATGGGTCATTTTGGGTGGGCGCGCCGACGGAATTCATGCGCGTCAACCGTTTGCGGCGTTTCCTGCGGCACAAAACAATTCCAACGTGTACGTGGTCAATCCGGCCAGCGGCCAAGTGTGGTCTGCCCCGCTGACGTCGCTCGCGACGGCTCTTCAGGAACAGCTTCGGTCCACCAACCCCAACTTCACCCAGCGCGGCGACAGCCTCTACGTGCTCGGCGGCTACGGCTATTCCGCCACCGCGGGGGCCCACAAAACCTACGACGGCCTAGTGGCCATCGACCTGAGCGGCCTCGCCACCGCAGTCAAGAGCGGAACCTCACTCGCCCCCCACATCGAGGCAATCAACCACCCCCGCTTTGCGGTCACGGGCGGACACTTGGCCCTACTCGGCGACCGCTTTTACCTGGTGGGCGGCCACCGCTTTGACGGCAGCTACAACCCCCACGGCCCGACGCACGGTCCGGGCTTTAGCCAGGCCTACACTAACGCCGTGCGCAGCTTTGAACTGCAGCGCCCCAACGGACAGCTGACGGTGGTCAACTACGACTCGATTGTGGATCCCTTGCATCTGCACCGCCGGGACTACAACCTCATGCCCCAGATCTACGCCAACGGCACCCCCGGCTTCATGATTTCGTCGGGCGTCTTTCAGCCGACCATTGACTTGCCGTTTCTCTACCCCGTCGAGGTGACGGCGGGCGGAATCGCTCCGCGCACCGACTTCAGCCAGTACCTCAGCCACTACCACAGTGCTTCGACTACCCTGTACGACGCAGCAACCGAGCGCAACCTCAACCTCTTTTTTGGCGGAATCTCCCAATACCACTACGTCAACGGCGTCCTAACCGACGACCAAAACGTGCCTTTTGTTTCGACGATTTCGGCCGTGGTCCGGGATTCCGACCAAAGCCTGCACGAAGTCGTCCTGCCCGTGAGCATGCCGGGACTTCAGGGCGCCTCATCTGAATTTTTGGCGAACCCTGCCGTGCCCCACAGCGCCCACGAGGTGCAGCTGCTTCCGGCCGCCTTCGACAGCCTCGTGCTGGGCCACATTGTGGGCGGAATCACTTCTCAGGCCGAAAACCCCTTCACCAACAACGCCGTAGCCTCAACGGCCGCCGCGACCACCGTGTACCGCGTCGTCCTCAAGCCCGGCAACGGCATCGGTGTCGACGAAGTACCGGCGACCCAGCCCTTCACCTTCACCGTCGTGGGCCAGGGCGCCAACGCCGTGCTTCAGCTGCCCGTCGGCCAGCCCGAAACCGGCCTGGACGTGTGGATGTACGACGCATCAGGTCGTGTGCTCTGGTCCCAAACCGTCTATGAACTGCCCCGCGACGGACGCCTTGAGCTTCCCCGTCCCGCCCGCGGAACCGTATTCGTAGTCGCCAGCTGGGACGGCCTGTACCACAGCGAAAAGGTGGTGCTTTAGCAAGGTTTGCTGTTTGCCCTTCGCGCCTGCGGCGCTCGGACTAGGGCTGCTTCGCAGCTAGGGCGCTTCGCGCTGGAGCGCCTGCGGCGCGAAGGCGGTTGCTAGTTTCTTGTTTCTAGTGCAAGCGAAGCCACGAAGCGCGGCAAGGCGTTCGGTTATAACCGGATTTTACTTTTTCTCACAACGGCTCAAAGTGTCGATGTAGCTGACTAACTGCATATTAACAAATTTCGCCACCGTGGCTCAAGCGCGGAGCGCTCAAGCTGCGAAGCAGCTCTAGCCCCGAAGGGGCCCTAGCGCGGAGCGCCGAAGGCGCGAAGCGCAAAAAGCCAACCAGCCAACCTCGCTAATGTGCCTGCAACCACGTCCGCCCCGCGCCCGTTTCGGCCACCAACGGAACCTTGAGCGCGAACGCCGATTCCATTTCGGATTTGACGAGCTCGCGGAGTGCATCGACCTCGGACGTGTAGGCGTCAAACACCAGTTCGTCGTGGACCTGAAGGATCATGGGGCTCTTGAGGCCTTCGCGCTGAAGGCGGTCGTGAATGCGGATCATCGCCAACTTGACAATGTCGGCTGCGGTGCCCTGGATGGGGGCGTTGATGGCGTTGCGCTCGGAATGTCCGCGCACCGCCTGGTTGCGCGAATCAATGTCGCGCAGGTAGCGGCGACGGCCCAGTAAGGTCTCCACGTAGCCCTTGGCGCGCGCAGCCGCAACCTGGTCGTCAATGTATTTTTTAATTCCGGGATACGTAGCAAAGTACTGCTCGATGACTTCCTTGGCCTCGGTACGCGACAAACTGCTCTGCTGGCTAAGTCCAAAGGCCGAAACGCCATAAATAATGCCGAAGTTCACCGTTTTGGCTTGCGAACGCTGCTCGCGCGTGACGTCGCCCAGCGGAACCCCAAACACCTTTGACGCCGTGGCCGCGTGAATGTCTTCTCCGCTCAAAAATGCGCCGATCATGCCCGCATCTCCGCTCATGGAAGCGATTACGCGCAGCTCGATCTGCGAATAGTCGGCGCTGAGCAGCACCCGGTCGTCGCCGCCCGCCACAAAAAGGTCGCGAACCCGCTGCCCGCGTTCGGTGCGAATCGGAATATTCTGCAGGTTCGGATTCGTCGACGACAACCTCCCTGTAGCCGCCACCGCCTGGTTAAACGTGGTGTGGATGCGTCCGGTGCGCGGATTCACCAGCTCCGGAAGCGCGTCCACGTACGTGCTTTTAAGCTTGCCCACCTGCCTCCATTCCAGGAGCTTGTCGACAATCGGGTGCTCCTTGCGAAAATTCTCGAGCACCTCTTCGCCCGTGGCGTACTGGCCCGTCTTGGTCTTTTTGGCCTTGGGGTCAAGCTTCAGGCGGTCAAACAGCACCTCGCCGAGCTGCTTGGGCGAACCGAGGTTAAAATCCACTCCGGCGAGTTCGCGAACTTCTGCTTCGAGTCGGGCGGAATCTTCGCCCAACTCCACCGAATAGCGGGCCAGGCCCTCGAGGTCCACGGCCATTCCGGCGCGTTCCATGTCGGCCAGCACGGGGACGAGCGGAGCCTCCATGCCGTGCAGCACACCTTCAAGCCCCGCCTCGGCCAACTTGGGCTTAAACGTTTCATGCAGCTGCCACGTGACGTCGGCATCTTCGGCGGCGTACTCGGCCACCTCGGCAGCGGGCACGTCGCGCATGCTTTTTTGGTTCTTACCCTTCGGGCCAATCAAGGTTTCGATCGAAATCGGAGTGTAGCCCAAGTAGTTCTGTGCGAGCGCGTCCATTCCGTGGCGCTGGTCGGGCTCAATGAGGTAGTGCGCCAGCATCGTGTCGCGCAGCGTTCCGGTCAGGCGGATCCCGTAGTTCGCAAGGATTTGGTAGTCGTACTTAAGGTTGTGGCCGATCCAGGTCACGGCGGAATCTTCCCAACGCGGGCGGAACAGCTCCAGCCAAGTCTGAGCCTCGGCCCGATCCGCCGGAAGCGCCACGTAGTAGGCCGTGTGGGCCTCCCAGCTCAGCGAGAATCCGACCATTTCAGCCTCAAGGGCATCGAGCCCGGTGGTTTCAGTGTCAAAAGCCAACTCGGTCAGGCCCTCAAGCGAACGCCCTAGGGCTTTGGCCGCCTCCATCGTGTCGATCAAGGTGTATGCGTGGGCTTGGGTTGCGGCGGAGCCGCCCGGAATGTGTGGCGCGGCGGGTTCGCTTCCTTCGCCTCCTTGGGCTCCACCGCCAAACAGGTCCATTTGGGCGGAATTAGCGCCGGTGGCGGGCCGCGGTGCGGCCGCCGCCGGCTTCACCTCGGTCGAGGGCGCAGCTGCAGCGGTATTGGGCAGCAACCGCCGGGCGAGCGAGCGGATTTCGAGCTCTTCGAGCAGGGCCCGCAGCGCTTCTTCATCGGCCGGCTCGCGCACGAGGTCGGCTTCGTCGAGCTCAATGGGGGCGTCGGTTAAAATGGTGGCCAGTACGCGAGAGAGACGCGCCATCTCGGCATGC
>Ga0222714_10002395_pt1 | contig 19886 bp, 19 predicted proteins | sample C33_3DmetaG_FD_165048 | JGI IMG/M metagenome (GOLD analysis project Ga0222714, IMG submission 165048) | Estuarine water microbial communities from San Francisco Bay, California, United States - C33_3D | ecosystem: Environmental > Aquatic > Marine > Unclassified | place: USA: California...
ATTCGGCCGTGATCTGTGGCCCCGGCGATATCGCACAGGCCCATCAGCCCGACGAATACCTCACGATCGAGCAGTTCCATGCAGGTCAGGCGTTCATGGACGACCTTCTGGCCGCGCTCTGCGCCTGATCACCGGCGGCAATCGGCCCGGCTTGCCGCGCCGACCCCCTTTGATCAAATGCCCCCTTGCAGGCAGCCGCCGCCTCGGACAGTCTTGCGCCCAACCACCCACACCAAGGAGGCTCCCTTGCCCGTCAAGAACCGCTTTGCCGAACTCTTGCCTGAAATTACCGCCTGGCGGCGGGACCTGCACGAGAACCCCGAAATCCTTTTCGAGACTCACCGCACCGCTGCGGTCGTGGCCGAAAAGCTCAACGATTTCGGCTGTGACGAGATCGTGACCGGCATCGGCCGCACTGGCGTCGTTGGCGTGATCAAAGGCAAGACCGATACCATGGGCAAGGTCGTCGGCCTGCGCGCCGATATGGACGCCCTGCCGATCCTGGAAGCCACAAACCTTCCCTATGCCTCGAAAACGCCGGGCGCGATGCACGCCTGCGGCCATGACGGCCATACCGCGATGCTGCTGGGCGCCGCCAAATACCTCGCCGAGACCCGCAATTTCGACGGCACGGTCGTGGTGATCTTCCAGCCCGCCGAAGAGGGCGGCGGCGGTGGCCGCGAGATGTGCGCCCATGGCATGATGGACCGCTGGAACATCCAGGAGGTCTATGGGATGCACAACTGGCCGGGCAAGCCGACCGGCTCCTTCGCGATCCGTTCGGGCGCCTTCTTCGCCGCGACCGACCAGTTCGAAATCTTCGTCAAGGGCAAGGGCGGCCATGCCGCCAAACCGCAAGAAACGATCGATCCCAACGTGACCGCCGCACAGGTCGTGATGATGCTTCAGACCATTTCGAGCCGCAACGCCGACCCGGTCGATCAGGTCGTCGTCTCGGTGACCTCGATGGAAAGCTCCTCCAAGGCCTTCAACGTGATCCCGCAGCAGGTCCACCTCAAAGGCACGGTGCGAACCATGTCGCGCCATATGCGCGAGCTCGCCGAGACGCGCCTGCACGCCATCGCCGAGCAGGTCTGCACCGCGATGGGCGGCGTGGCCGAAATCAAATACCACCGCGGCTACCCCTCGATGGTCAACCACGAGGCCCAGACCGAGTTCGCCGCCGAAGTGGCTCGCGCTGTCTCGGGCGGTTGCGACGACGCGCCTCTCGTCATGGGCGGCGAGGATTTCGCCTATATGCTCGAAGAGCGCCCCGGCGCCTATATCCTTGTCGGAAACGGCGACACGGCCATGGTCCACCATCCCGAATACAACTTCAACGATGACGCCATCCCCGCCGGTTGCAGCTGGTGGGCCGAAATCGTCGAACGCCGGATGCCGGCCGCCTGATCTTCTTTTGGCGGAAAATACTCCCGGGGAGCGCGAGGGGCAGGCAGCCCCTCGACTTCGCGACAGATCGTCAAGATGCCCGGGACTGATGAAGCGGAGCAATCTCCAACCGGGCAAGTCCGTCAACGTTCCCGTCGACGGCGTCAGCCTCCGGTATGGCTCATGTGGCGTGAAACGCGCCCGTCGACCGTCTGGCGGGAATAATCGAAATCATGGCCCTTGGGCTTGAGGCCGATGGCCTTGCGGATCGCATCTTCGAGCACGGCCGGATCCTCGGACGCCCGAAGCGGCGCGCGCAGATCGGAATGACCCTCCTGACCGAGGCAAGTATAGATCTCGCCGGTGCAGGTGATCCGCACCCGATTGCAGCTTTCGCAGAAATTATGCGAAAGCGGCGTGATGAAACCGATCTTCTGTCCGGTCGCTTCGATCCGCACATAGCGGGCGGGCCCGCCTGAACGTTCGGCCAGATCGGTGAGCGCGTAGCGCCCCTCAAGCTCGGCTCGCAAGTCCTTCAGCGACCAGAATTGCCCCAGCCGGTCCTCGTTGCCGATGTCGCCCATCGGCATGACCTCGATGAAGGTCAGGTCCATCTCGTTCTCGGCGCACCATTCGGCAAGGCGGAACAGCTCGTCCTCGTTGAACCCCTTGAGGGCCACGGTGTTGATCTTGACCCGAAGGCCCGCCTCGCGCGCCGCCGCGATTCCACGCAGCACCTGCGAAAGGCGGCCCCAACGGGTGATGGCCGCGAATTTGTCGGCGTCCAAAGTGTCGAGCGAGACATTGATCCGCCGCACGCCAGCGTCGAAAAGGGGGCCTGCGAATTTCTCAAGCTGGCTGCCATTCGTGGTAACCGTCAACTCTTTCAGCGCGCCGCTATCCAGATGGCGCTTCATGCCTTGGAAGAAAGTCATGATGTCGCGTCGCACCAACGGCTCGCCGCCGGTGATCCGCAGCTTTTCAACCCCGAGCCGGATGAACGAGGTGCAGAGCCGGTCAAGCTCTTCCAACGTCAGAAGCTCTTTCTTCGGCAGGAAGGTCATGTTCTCGCTCATACAATAGACGCAGCGGAAATCGCAGCGATCCGTGACCGAGACCCGCAGATAACGGATCGCACGGGCGAAAGGATCGATCAGAGGGGCGGGCGCGTCTTGCATGGAGCTTTGGTAGGCCCGATCGGGCGACGACGCAAGAGGAGGGGCGCTAGCCGCCCAGATGGCGAGGCGCCTCTTTCCTCGCAAACGGCTTCATCCGCGCACCATGGCGTTCGACGAATGCGCGGGTTCGGTCGGGGTCGTGGCGGCTCAGATCCCGCAGCCACCAGCCGATGGCTTTTTGGATGAACCAGTCCCTGTCATCGACATAGCCCGCCGCCCAGCCAAGAATGCGGTCGCGACGGGCAAGATCGTCGGGCTTGGGGTGGTTCATCTTGGTCCACGGCAGGGTGATTACCAGCGCGGCGCGGCGTGTCCACATATGCGGGCTTTGGGTCCAGCTCTCGACCTCGTCAAGCCGCAATGGATCGGCGACCATCCGCTTTTGCCCCGCGATGCAGGTGTGATCGGCCAAGGCCCAGCAATCGAAATCCGGAACCCATAAGGCAATGAGCCGCCACGCGGCCCCGTCGTCCGGGCGGATGCGGGCCTGTGCCATCAGCTTGGCCGCGGCAATGCGTGCTTCGAAAATGTCGCTGGCCCACAGGCTCTCGGCAAGGTCCAGCCGCGCCTCCAGCGTCAGGTCCGCTCGCCAGCGCCTGGTCATCCCGTCGATCTGCGGCACCGCGATGCCGAGATACTCCCGCACCACCTTGTGATAGGCGGCCGACACCGCCGCGCGTTCTGGATCGCCGGCGGCGCGCAGTTCGGCCAGGGCGTCGTCGGCCGTCATGCGCGCTATTCCACCGTCACGGATTTGGCGAGGTTGCGCGGCTGGTCCACGTCGGTGCCTTTGGCGACGGCGGTGTAGTAGGCCAGAAGCTGTGCCGGAAGTGCATAGAGGATCGGCGCGAAGAGGGCGGGCACCTCGGGCATGGTCAAGGTCTCCCAACAGCCGTGGCCGGCCTCGGTGATGCCCGTCTTGTCGGAAATGAGCAAGATCCTCCCGCCCCGCGCCATGACCTCTTGCATATTGCTCACGCTCTTGTCGAACAGCGCGTCGCGCGGCGCCATGACGATCACCGGCACCTTGTCGTCGACCAGTGCGATCGGTCCGTGCTTGAGTTCGCCCGAGGCATAGGCCTCGGCGTGGATATAGCTGATCTCCTTGAGCTTGAGCGCCCCTTCAAGTGCCAATGGGAACATCTGGCCACGACCGAGGAACAGGATATCCCGCGCTTCGGCAAGCTTGCGCGCCAGCGCCTCGCAGGCAGCGGCAATGCCAAGGGCATGGTTGAAGATGCCGGGGAGGGCCATGAGGCCCGCAAGATGATCGGCCTGTTCGGCCTCGGTGATCCGTCCCCGCTGCCGCGCGGCGTCAAGCGCCATCAGGATCAGCACGGTGAGCTGGCAGGTGAAGGCCTTGGTCGAAGCAACGCCCACCTCGACCCCGGCATGGATCGGCAAGACAAGATCGCTTTCCCGCGCGATCGAACTTTCGGTCACATTGACCACGGCGACGATCTTGTCGGCCCGCCCCGTGGCATATCGGAGCGCGGCCAACGTATCGGCTGTCTCGCCCGACTGGCTGACGAAGACGGCCACCGTCCGCGCCGGAATCGGCGGTTCGCGATAACGGAACTCGGAGGCGATATCGACATCCACGGGCAGACCCGCGATCTGCTCGAACCAGTATTTCGCCACAAGGCAGGCATATGACGCCGTGCCGCAAGCCACCATTGTCAGGCGATCGATTCTGGTGAAATCGAGACCGGGCCCGGGCAGGGCGATCTTGCCGCCGCGAATATTGGCGGCCAGCGTTTGGCCGATCACGCCCGGTTGTTCGGCGATTTCCTTGGCCATGAAGTGTTTGTAGCCGCCCTTGTCGATCCGCGTCGCATCGACCTGAACGACCTTGAGGGGCCGGTTGGCGATCCGCCCCTGCGCATCGCGGATCTCGGCGCCGGCGCGGGTGACGACCGCCCAGTCCCCTTCTTCCAGATAGGTGATCTTGTAGGTCAGCGGGGCAAGCGCGATGGCGTCGGAGCCGACAAACATCTCGCCCTCGCCGTGGCCGATGGCCAGCGGGCTGCCCTTGCGTGCGGCGATCAGCAGATCCTCTTCGCCATCGAACAGGAAACAGAGCGCATAGGCACCCTCAAGGCTGGCGATGGTCTTCTCGGCGGCGTCGCGCGGCGGCAGCCCCTGATCCATATGATACTGGGCCAGAAGGGCTACGGTTTCGGTATCGGTATCGGTCTGATGGGACACACCTTTCGATGCCAGAAACGCGCGAAGCTCGCGGAAATTCTCGATGATGCCGTTATGGACCACCGCCACACCGCCCGTCGCGTGGGGGTGGGCGTTCTTCTCGTTGGCTTCGCCGTGGGTGGCCCAGCGGGTATGGCCGATTCCCGCCTTGCCGGCGAGCGGGTTGTGCACAAGAAGGTCGGTCAGGTGCACCAGCTTGCCGACGGCCCGCCGCCGCTCCAGATGGCCGTTGTTCACGGTGGCGATGCCGGCGCTGTCATAGCCGCGATATTCAAGCCGGCGCAGCGCTTCAACGAGCTGGGGCGCGACCTCGTGATCGCCGAGAATGCCTATGATCCCGCACATCTATTTGCCCTCTTTCATCTGCGCCCTGCGCGCTCTGAGTTTGTCCATCAGCCGCACGGCAAGGCCGGGCTTGTTCACCTGCGGCGCTCGTGCGACCGCCATTGCGCCGTCAGGCACATCGGCGGTGATGACCGCGCCCGAGGCGGTCATCGAGCGGTCGCCAAGCCTGACCGGCGCGACCAGCATGGTGTTGGAGCCGACAAAGACATCGCGGCCGATGGTGGTGCGGTGCTTGAAGACGCCATCATAATTGCAGGTGATCGTGCCCGCTCCGATATTGGTCTTCTCGCCCACATCCGCATCGCCAATGTAGCTGAGGTGATTGACCTTGGCGCCTTCGGCGATCTGGGCGTTCTTGATCTCGACGAAATTGCCGACATGGACATCCTCGGCCAGCTCTGCGCCGGGGCGCAGGCGGGCGAAGGGGCCGACAATGGCGCCGCGGCTGACGTGGCAGCCTTCGAGATGCGAGAATGAGCGGATGCGCGCACCGGATTCGATCGTCACGCCGGGGGCGAAAACGACATGGGGCTCGATCACCGCATCGCGGCCGATGACCGTGTCATGGGCGAAGTGGATCGTCTCGGGGGCGATCAGCGTGACGCCATCCTCAAGCGCCTCGGCCCGCATCCGCGCCTGAAGCCGCGCCTCGGCGGCGGTCAGCTCGGCACGGGTATTGATGCCAAGGGTCTCGGCCTCGTCGCAGACGACCACCCCCGCCGAAAGCCCGCGCTCGCGGGCAAGGCCAACAACGTCGGTCAGATAGTATTCGCCCGAGGCATTGGCATTGCCGACCGCTTCGATCAGTGAAAACAGGGATGCGGCATCGGCGGCCATGACACCGGAATTGCACAGCGTGATCGCGCGTTCAGCCGCGTTTGCATCCTTGAACTCGACGATCCGCTCAAGCCGGTCGCCCGAGGTCACAAGCCGCCCATAGCGGCCCGGATCAGCGGCGGTGAAACCCAGAACCACCACGTCATGCGCGGCGCGGGCAGCGGCCAGCGCGTCGAGGGTTGCGCCCGAGATAAAGGGCGTGTCGCCGTAAAGGACGACGATATCGCCGGCAAACCCCTCCAGCGGGGCCTTCGCCTGCGCTACCGCGTGCGCCGTGCCAAGCTGTTCGGCCTGTTCGGCGATCAGCGCCTCGGGATCCCAGCCCCGCACCGCCTTGGCCACATCCGCCCCGCCGTGGCCGGTCACGACAACCGTTCGCTCCGGCGCCAGAGCGGCGCCCGACTTCAACGCATGGACAACAAGCGGCGCCCCGCCCAGCGGATGAAGAACCTTCGGCAGGTCGGAATTCATCCGTGTGCCCTGACCGGCGGCCAAAATGACCAAAGCAATGCTCATACGCGCCTCAAATCCGTTTCTTGCCGCACCTTCTATCGGGCGCGATGCGAAGCGCAAGGTTTTCGGGGTTCACAAGACCTTTCGCTTCGTTACACCGACTGTAGCAGAAGGAGCCGCCGATGCGCAGCGTGATTTTCGATCTCGACGGGACACTGGCCGACACCAGCCGCGACCTTGTCGCCGCCGCCAACGTCTGTTTTCGGGGCTTGGGCCTTGGCGATGTGCTCGATCCGGTGGGCGATGCCAGCACGGCCATGCGCGGCGGGCGGGCAATGCTGCGGCTGGGGTTTGAGCGGACAGGGCGACATGGGGCCGACGAGATCGACCGACAATACCCGATCCTTCTTGAGGCCTATGGGGCCGATCTCTCGCGCCAGAGCTTTCTCTTTCCCGGTGCGATGGAGGCGGTCGAGGCCCTGCGCAGTGGCGGATTTGCCGTGGGCATCTGCACCAACAAGCCCGAGGCGCTGGCCGACCGCCTGATGCGCGATCTGGGCGCCCGCGCGGCTTTCGCCTCGCTCGTTGGCGCCGACACCTTGTCTGTTCGCAAGCCCGATCCGGCGCCGCTGATCGAGGCGGTGCGCCGCGCCGGCGGGCGGCTTGAGCGCGCGCTCCTGGTGGGCGATACCGTGACCGACCGGGAAACGGCGCGGGCGGCCGGGGTGCCTTCGGTCCTCGTCACCTTCGGGCCGCTCGGCCAGGCGGTGCGCGACCTCGCGCCCGAAGCGGTGATCGAGGATTTCAGCGAGCTTCCAGCGGTTGCCGAGGCGCTTTTGCCTTTCTGAGCCATTGACGCCGCGAGGGGCTTGGTCAGAGTGACGGCGGAGGAGCTTCGGATGACGGCCACCACAAGACGCCCTGTGATCCTTTTGGCGATCGGCCAGACGCTCGCCTGGGCCAGCATCTATTACATCTTTCCCGCCCTCTTGCTGCGCTGGGAGCAGGATTTGGGCTGGACCAAGCCTGAAGTGACCTTGGCGATCACCCTTGGGGTTCTGACGTCTGCGCTGCTGGCGCCGATCTCGGGGCGGATCATTGATGCCGGTCGTGGGCCGCATCTCATGGCAGGGGCTTCGGTTCTTGGCGGGATCATGCTCGTGCTTCTGTCGCGCGTCGAGGCGCTGTGGCAGTTCTATGCCGTCTGGGGCGGGCTGGGCGTGGCCATGTCGGGCTCGCTTTACGAGCCCTGTTTTGCCCTCGTGACCCGTGCGAGGGGGGCAGGGGCCAAAGGCTCGATCGTCCTCATCACGCTGGTCGCCGGTTTTGCCAGCACGATTTCGTTCCCGGCGGTTCATGCCGTGACCGAAGCAAGCGGCTGGCGGGTCGCATCCCTGATGGCGGCTGCGGTTGTCATGTTCGGGTCTGCGCCGCTGCATTGGTTCGGCGCGCGCGCGCTCGAGGCGGCGCGGGTTGAAGAGCCCGCACAAGACGCCGCCGTGCATCCGCCACGCCGCGCCTTTCTGCGGAGACCGGCATTCTGGTATCTGGCGGCGGGCTTTTCGCTGGTGGCGGTGGTCCACGGCGCAACCCTGCATCACCTTCTGTCCTATCTCGACGAGAGCGGCCTCAGCCCCGAGGCGGCTGTCCTTGCCGCTTCGTTCATCGGCCCGATGCAGGTTGCGGGACGGCTGGCGATGATGATGAGCGAGAAGGTGATCTCGCATCACGGCGTGGCGCTCACGGCTTTTGCCCTGATCGGCGCCTCGGTCGCACTCCTGATGTTCGGGCATGGCGCGCCGGTGACGCTCTCGGCCTTCGTGATGCTTTTCGCGGGGGCCTATGGGACCGTTTCGATCCTGCGCCCCCTGATTGCGCGCGATATCCTGGGCGGGCGCGACTTCGGCGCGAAATCGGGGGCGTTGGCGCTGCCGTATCTGATCGGCTCGGCCAGCGCGCCGTGGCTTGGGGCGATGGTTTGGGGCATCGGGGGTTATGGGCTGATGTTCAGCCTTCTCATCGGGCTCATCGCCCTTGGTGCCCTTCTTTACCTTGCTGCCCACACCCGCGCCGGACGCGACCGGCGCAAAGCAAATGCTTGACCGGCGGGACGCAGTTTCGTATTAAATGAACATCTGTTCAATAAACGGAGCCACCGATGTTTACCGCCTCGATGAGATTCGACCTTGGCGACGAGGTGAACGCCCTGCGCGAGATGGTCCATTCCTTCGCCCAAGGGCGGATCAAGCCGATGGCGGCCGAGATTGACCGGGCCAACCTCTTTCCCACAACGCTATGGAAAGAACTCGGCGACCTCGGCCTTCTTGGCATCACTGTTGCCGAAGAATTCGGCGGGGTCGGCCTCGGGTATCTCGCGCATGTGGTGGCGGTCGAGGAAATCGCCCGCGCCTCGGCTTCGGTGAGCCTCTCCTACGGTGCCCATTCCAACCTCTGCGTCAACCAGATCAACCTCAACGGCACGCCCGAACAAAAGCGCAAATACCTGCCGGGGCTGATCTCGGGCGAGCACGTCGGCGCGCTTGCCATGTCTGAGGCGGGGGCGGGCTCGGACGTTGTTTCGATGAAGCTGAAAGCCGAGAAGAAGAACGACCACTATCGCCTGAATGGCACGAAATTCTGGATCACCAACGGCCCCGATGCCGAGACGCTGATCGTCTATGCCAAGACCGATGCCGAAGCCGGATCGAAGGGGATCACGGCCTTCATCGTCGAGAAATCCATGAAAGGCTTCTCCACCGGTCCCCATTTCGACAAGCTCGGGATGCGCGGATCGAATACGGCCGAGCTGATTTTCGAGGATGTCGAGGTTCCGTTCGAGAATGTGCTGGGCGAGGAGGGCAAGGGCGTGCGGGTCCTCATGTCGGGCCTCGACTACGAGCGCGTCGTCCTCTCGGGCATCGGCACGGGGATCATGGCCGCCTGTCTTGACGAGGTGATGCCCTATCTGGCGAGCCGCAAGCAGTTTGGCCAGCCGATCGGGAGCTTTCAGCTCATGCAAGGCAAGATCGCCGATATGTATACCAAGATGAATTCGGCGCGGGCCTATGTTTACGAGGTCGCCAAGGCTTGTGATCGTGGCGAAGTCACCCGTCAGGACGCTGCCGCCTGCGTGCTTTATGCCTCGGAAGAGGCGATGACGGTCGCGCATCAGGCGGTGCAGGCGATGGGCGGGATGGGTTTCATGAACGAAAGCCCCGTGGCCCGAATCTTCCGCGACGCCAAGTTGATGGAGATTGGCGCCGGCACATCCGAAATCCGCCGGATGCTGATCGGGCGCGAGATGATGGGGGCGATGTAATGCGCCTAACCTCGCAATTCTCGCCCGCCTCCCAAGAGGCAAAAGACCGCCGCGACAACCACTTGGCGGCCATTGCTCAGGTGGCCGAGGCCGCTGCCGCCGGCGCCGCGGGCGGTGGCGAAAAGGCGATGGCGCGGCATGTCTCGCGGGGCAAGATGGCGCCTCGGGTGCGGGTCGCGACGTTGCTCGATGCGGGATCGCCTTTCCTCGAGATCGGCGCGACCGCTGCCTATGATATGTATGACGGCGATGCGCCGGGGGCGGGCTTGATCGCCGGTGTCGGCCGCGTCTCGGGCCGCGAGGTGATGGTCGTCTGTAACGATGCCACCGTGAAGGGCGGCACCTATTACCCGATGACGGTCAAGAAACACCTGCGCGCGCAAGAGATCGCTGCGCAATGCGGGCTGCCGTGCGTCTATCTCGTCGATTCCGGTGGGGCCAACCTGCCCAATCAGGACGAGGTTTTCCCCGACCGCGATCATTTCGGACGGATATTCTATAATCAGGCCAATATGTCGGCTCGTGGTATCGCCCAGATCGCAGTGGTCATGGGGTCGTGCACCGCCGGCGGCGCCTATGTGCCGGCGATGGCCGATGTGTCGATCATGGTGCGCGATCAGGGGACGATCTTTCTGGCCGGCCCGCCCCTGGTGAAGGCGGCCACCGGCGAAGTGGTCAGCGCCGAGGATCTGGGCGGGGGTGATGTGCATACGCGCCTGTCAGGCGTGGCCGACTATCTGGCCGAGGACGATACCCATGCGCTGGCGCTGGCGCGGCAGGCCGTTGCCTCAATTGCGGTGCGTAACCCGCAGAATTTGCAAAGGGAAAGCCCAGAGGCACCGGCCTATGATCCCGAAGATATCCTCGGCATCGTGCCCCGCGATCTGCGCACGCCCTATGATATCCGCGAGGTGATCGCCCGCCTCTTCGACGGCTCGCGCTTTGACGAGTTCAAGGCCCGCTTCGGCGAAACGCTGGTCACAGGGTTCGCCCATCTCGACGGCTGGCCGGTGGGCATCGTCGCCAATAACGGGGTGCTTTTCTCGGAGGCCGCCCAGAAGGGCGCGCATTTCATCGAGCTGTGCAGTCAGCGTCGCATCCCGCTGATTTTCCTGCAAAACATCACCGGTTTCATGGTCGGCCGCAAATACGAGAACGAAGGCATCGCCCGCCACGGCGCCAAGATGGTGACGGCGGTGGCGACAACTGCTGTGCCCAAGATCACGATAGTTGTGGGTGGCTCGTTTGGTGCGGGAAATTATGTTATGAGCGGAAGGGCTTATAGCCCGAACTTTATGTGGACATGGCCAAATTCCCGCACTGCCGTCATGGGTGGCGAGCAGGCGGCGGGGGTTCTGGCGACTGTGAGGCGCGACGCCATCGAACGGGCGGGCCAAAGCTGGAGCGCCGAGGACGAGGCCGAATTCAAACGCCCGACTATCGAGATGTTCGAACGCCAAAGCCACCCGCTCTATGCCTCGGCCCGCCTTTGGGACGATGGCATCATCGACCCGCGCATGAGCCGCGAGGTGCTGTCGCTCAGCCTGTCGGCCTCGCTCAACACCTCGATCCCCGAAACCCGCTTTGGCGTTTTCAGGATGTAATCCTATGTTCACCCGCGTCCTCATAGCCAACCGGGGCGAGATCGCCTGCCGCATCATCCGCTCGGCGCGGGCGATGGGGGTTGAGACCGTTGCCGTCTATTCCGATGCCGATGCGGGCGCGATGCATGTGGCCTTGGCCGATCATGCCGTCCATATCGGTGGACCGCGCCCGGCCGACAGCTATCTGCGCGGCGAGGCGATCATTGCGGCGGCCATGGCTACGGGGGCCGAGGCGATCCATCCGGGCTATGGCTTTCTCTCGGAAAACCCCGATTTCGTCGAGTCGGTCGAGGCGACCGGCCTCACGTTCATCGGCCCTTCGGCCGACGCGATCCGCGCCATGGGTCTCAAGGACGCGGCCAAGCGGCTGATGCAACAGGCGGGTGTTCCAGTGGTTCCCGGCTATCACGGGGCCGACCAGGGCGAGGCGCATCTGGCCGCCGAGGCTGAAAAGATCGGCTATCCGGTCCTGATCAAGGCGGTCGCGGGCGGCGGCGGCAAGGGCATGCGTCGGGTCGATGCGGCCAAGGATTTCGCGACCGCGCTGGCCTCGGCCCGCGCCGAGGCGGCGGGCGCCTTTGGCAACGATGCTGTCTTGATCGAGAAATACGTCTCCCACCCGCGCCATATCGAGGTGCAGGTCTTTGGCGACGGCACGAGGGCGGTGCATCTCTTCGAGCGCGATTGTTCGCTTCAGCGGCGGCACCAGAAGGTCATCGAAGAGGCCCCCGCGCCGGGAATGACCGACGAGGTTCGTGCCGCAATGGGCGCCGCCGCCGTCCGCGCCGCCGAGGCGATCGGCTACAAGGGCGCGGGCACGATCGAATTCATCGCCGACGCGACAGGCGGGCTGCGCGCCGATGGGTTCTGGTTCATGGAGATGAACACCCGCATGCAGGTCGAGCATCCCGTGACCGAGGCGATCACAGGCGTCGACCTGGTCGAATGGCAATTGCGCGTGGCGGCGGGCGAGCCATTGCCGCTCGGCCAAGAGGATCTGACGATCAGTGGCCATGCCTTCGAGGCGCGCCTTTATGCCGAGGATGTGCCGGCGGGATTTCTGCCCGCGACCGGCACGCTTGCTGTGCTTGATTTCGCCCCCGCCGCCCGCGCCGATACCGGCGTTCGGGCGGGCGATGCGATCAGCCCGTGGTATGACCCGATGATCGCCAAGATCATCGTCCACGGCCCCACCCGCAACATCGCCCGCGCCCGCCTTGTGCAGGCGCTGGGCCAGACGCGGGTGGCCGGAACTGTGACCAACCTTGGCTTCCTTGGTGCTCTGGCGCGGCATGGCGGCTTTGCGCGGGGCGAGGTGGATACCGGCCTCATCGCCCGCGATCTGGCGGCGTTGACCGAGGGGCATGGCGGCGCCGATCTGCGCAGGGCGATGCTTGGGGCCGCTGCGCTGGTCGGCGCCGGGCTCACCCCGGCGGCGACCGCCGGTTTCACGCTCTGGCAGCCGCTCGAGCAGACGATCGCGCTTGAGGGCGAGGGCGGCGCGGTCACTGTCCAGTTCCGCCTTTCGCACGGGGGCAAGCGGGCCGATCTCAGCCTTGACGGGCACCACGTCGCGGCGCGCTGGACAGATGCGGGTTGGCAGATTGAGGGTCAGCCGCGCTTTGAAACGGTCAGTGCGGCGGGCGAGGTTTTCGTTTTCGCCCCCGGTGTCACGCTCGAATGCCGGATCGTCGATCCGCTCGACCGCGAGGCGGCGGCGGGCGCCGGCAGCGATGTGGCCCTTTCGCCGATGCCGGGGCTGGTGCGGGCGGTTCTGGTGACGGCGGGGCAGGCGGTCGTGGCGGGCGAGCGCCTTGCGGTGCTGGAGGCCATGAAGATGGAGCACGCTCTGACAGCGGGGCGCGCCGGGGTGGTGGCCGAGGTGCTTTGCGCGGCCGGAGATCAAGTCGAGGCAGGGGCCATTCTGGTGCGGCTCGAACCGGAGGCGGAGGCATGAGCGCCCAGGTCCGCCTCTACGAAGTCGGCCCGCGAGACGGGCTGCAAAACGAGCAACGTATCATCAGCGTCGAACACAAGATCGGCCTCATCCGCGCGCTTGTCGCGGCGGGGCTGAGGGACATCGAGGTCGGCTCTTTCGTTTCCGTGAATTGGGTGCCGCAAATGGCCAATACCGATCAGGTTCTGGCTGGGCTCGATTACAAGGCGGATGTGAACTTCGCCGTGCTCATTCCCAATATGAGAGGGTTCGAGGACTGGCGCATTGCCCGCGCCGCTCTGCCGCGCATCCCCGGCGAGATCGCGGTCTTTGTGGCGACCTCGGAAGGCTTCTCGAAGGCCAATCTCAACTGCACTGTTGCCGAAAGCCTGGAACGGGTGCGGCCCGTGGTCGAAGCGGCGCTGGCTGAAGGCGCAAAGGTGCGCGGCTATGTCTCTTGCGTGACCGATTGCCCCTATGACGGCCCCACCACCCCCGAAGCGGTGGCGGATGTGGCGGCGCGGCTGACCGAGATATCCGAGATGCCAGTCTCGCTTGGTGATACCATCGGCAAAGGCACGCCCGAGCGGGTTCTGGCGATGCTGCGGGCGGTCAAACGCCATGTGCCGGCCGAGCGGCTGGCGGGGCATTTTCATGACACGGGCGGGCGGGCGCTTGCCAATATCGAGGCCGCGCTCGACGAGGGGCTGCGCGTGTTCGATACGGCGGTGGGCGGTCTTGGCGGCTGCCCCTATGCGCCGGGCGCGCCGGGCAACGTGGCGACCGAGGCGGTGATGGACCGGCTGGCCGAACTTGGCTATGTGACCGGCCTCGACCGCGCGGCCATCGGTCGGGCGGCGACCATCGCCAAATCCATGAGGGGGCGGGCATGAGCCAGTTTGAAACCTTTTCCATCCGCACCGACGCCCGCGGGGTCGCCACGCTCGAGCTGGCCCGCGAGGACAAGCACAACGCGCTATCGGCGAAGATGATGGACGAGTTGACCGAAGCCGCGGCGCGTCTGGGCGACGATCCGCAGGTGCGGGTTGTGGTCCTCACCGGCAAGGGCGCGAGCTTTTGCGCGGGCGGCGATCTCAAATGGATGCGCGAGCAAATGGCGGCGGGGCCCGACGCGCGGCGGGCTGCGGCCCTGAAGCTCTCGCATATGCTCAGGGCAATCAACACGATCCCCAAGCCGGTGATCGCCCGCGTGCAGGGCAATGCCTTTGGCGGCGGGGTCGGGATCATCAGCGTTTGCGACGTGGCGGTCTGCGCCGAGGAGACGAAATTCGGGCTGACCGAAACGCGCCTCGGCCTTATTCCGGCAACCATCGGCCCGTATGTCGTGGCCAAGCTGGGCGCGCCGATGGCGCGGCGGGTCTTCATGTCGAGCCGCATCTTCGACGCCACTGAAGCGGAACGGCTGGGCCTGGTCGCCCGCGTGGGTGCGCTGGCCGATCTCGACCGGCTTGTCGAGGCCGAAGTCGCCCCCTATCTCGCTTGCGCCCCTGGCGCGGTGGCGGCGGCCAAGCGGCATCTTCTGGCTCTTGCCGCGCCGATCGACGATGACGTGATCGCGATGGCCGCCGATGTTCTGGTCGAGCGCTGGGAAGACGGCGAGGCCGCCGAGGGGATCGACGCCTTCTTTGAAAAGCGCAAACCGAGTTGGGTGAAGGGCTGACCTTCTTTTTCTGCTCGAAAAAGCGCCAACATTCCGCTGGCGTTGGTTGACCCTCTCCCACGGCAGGGGTAAAGCCATCCCAAGGTTTTTGGCGCGCTGTATTTCTGGCGCCGCTCGTCTTGAAAGGAACCACCTTGGAAGACCTGCTTCGCGAATATCTTCCCATCGTCATTTTCCTCGGCCTTGCCATTGCTTTGGGCGCGATTCTGATCCTCGCCGCGGTGATCGTCGCGGTCCGCAATCCCGACCCTGAAAAGGTCAGCGCCTATGAATGCGGCTTCAACGCTTTCGATGATGCGCGGATGAAATTCGACGTGCGGTTCTATCTCGTGTCGATCTTGTTCATCATCTTCGACCTTGAGGTGGCGTTCCTCTTTCCCTGGGCCGTGGCGTTCAAGGATCTGAGCATGGTGGGTTTCTGGTCGATGATGGCGTTCCTCGGGGTTCTGACCATCGGCTTTGCCTATGAATGGAAGAAGGGGGCTCTCGAATGGGAGTGATGACCGGAGCCAATACCGCCGGCGCCGACAAGGACGTCGTGACGCAGGCGATCAATGCCGAGCTACAGGACAAGGGATTCCTCGTCACCTCGACCGCCGACATCATCAACTGGGCGCGCACGGGCAGCTTGCACTGGATGACATTCGGTCTGGCCTGCTGCGCCGTCGAGATGATGCACACCTCCATGCCGCGCTATGACCTCGAGCGCTTCGGCACCGCGCCGCGCGCATCCCCGCGTCAGTCCGACCTGATGATCGTCGCCGGCACGCTGACCAACAAGATGGCGCCTGCGCTGCGCAAGGTCTACGACCAGATGCCCGAGCCGCGCTATGTGATCTCGATGGGGTCTTGCGCCAATGGCGGCGGCTATTATCACTACAGCTATTCCGTGGTGCGCGGCTGCGACCGGATCGTTCCGGTCGATGTGTATGTTCCGGGCTGCCCGCCGACCGCCGAAGCCCTGCTCTACGGCATCTTGCAGCTTCAGCGCAAAATCCGCCGCACCGGCACCATCGTAAGGTAGGAGCGCCTATGTCCGAAGCCCTGAAAGAACTTGGCGCCCTTCTCGAACTCAAGCGGCACGACTGCGTCATGAGCCAAGACGTCGCTTTTGGCGAGCTGACCGTCGACGTCTCGCTGAACAAGCTGATGCCCTTCGTCGAGTTTCTGCTGAACGACAGCTCCTGCAAGTTCTCGACCCTTGTCGATATTACGGCGGTCGATCATCCGGGCCGCACCAAGCGGTTCGACGTGGTTTACCACTTCCTGTCGATGTATAGGAACCAGCGCATTCGCCTGCGGGTTTCGATCCGCGAGGACGAGATGGTCCCCTCGATCATCGACGTTCACCCCTCGGCCAACTGGTTTGAGCGTGAAGTGTTCGATATGTTCGGGATTCTCTTCTCGGGCCACCCCGACCTGCGCCGGATCCTGACCGACTATGGTTTCCGCGGCCATCCGCTGCGCAAGGATTTCCCGACCACGGGCTATACCGAAGTCCGTTATGACGAAGCGCAAAAGCGCGTCGTTTACGAGCCTGTTTCTCTGGTGCAGGAATATCGCCAGTTCGATTTCATGTCGCCTTGGGAAGGGGCCGAATACATCCTTCCGGGCGACGAGAAGAAGGGGGCCTGACACGATGCGCTACCACGAGTCCTTCGCCGGGGGGCATCACTTCGCCGGTCACGGCCAGTTCGGGATCCTGATCCTTCTGGCTCTTGCCGCCGCGCTGGTGATCCCGTTCTGGCGACTTCTGCCGCGCCACGGGATTCCGGCGTGGATCTCGTTCTTTGCGATCTTCCCGCCCTGCGCGCTCTTGCTTCTGTGGGTCGTGTCGTTCCGCGAGGAAACGAAGGAATAGGCGGGCAATGAACGTTCCCACTCTCCTATTCTGCGTTGGCGCGACCAAAGCAGGGACCAGCTGGCTCTATCGCTATCTGGAAGATCATCCTGCGTGCTTTACGCCGGTGATCAAGGAGCTGCACTTTTTCGACGCGGTCGAGACCGGCAAGATGGACGGAACCCGGCAAAGAGTTTTGGAACGCCGCCAGAAGCTCGTCAGAAACCAGGCTCCGCGCGAAACGATCGCCAGTCTGGATCGCTGGCTGGATGTCCTGGACGCTCCGTCGGATCGGGCCTATCTGGACTATATGACTGCCGCGGCAGGCGCCAAGCCGGTCATGGTCGACGTGACGCCTGCCTATAGCCTTCTGCCGGTCGAGCGGCTCAGATCTATGGCGCAACTGCTTCCCGATGTGCGTTTCATCTATCTCCTTCGCGGTCCGGTGGAACGCCTCTGGAGCCATATCCGTATGATTGCCAAGGGGCGCGGTGGTGACGCCGGGGATCTCCGCGAGGTTGCCGATCGCAAGCTGAAGCGCTTTCTTCGCGGTGAAGAACTCGGTATCGAAGACCGGGGCGATTATCGCTCGATCATTGCCCGGCTCGATGCCGCAATTGATCCGTCACGGCTGTTTCTGGCGTTTTATGAAACGCTCTTCAGCCAAAGCCAGATCGACCGGCTTTGTGCCTTTATCGGCATTGACGCCGTCGAGGCAAAATTCGACCGGCGGGTGCATGAGGGCGTTTGCCTGGACATGACCGAAGACCAGAAGATGCGGGCGCGGGCCTATCTCGCGCCGCAGTATGAATTTGCTGCCGAAAGGCTCGGGTCGCTGCCCGAGGCGTGGCAGGCCAATATGATGGGTGCAAGATGATGGACGGCAACTTCAACGACGCTCAGACGGGCGAACAGAAGATCCGCAACTTCAACATCAACTTCGGGCCGCAGCACCCGGCGGCACACGGCGTTCTGCGCCTCGTGCTCGAGCTTGACGGCGAGATCGTCGAGCGGTGCGATCCGCATATCGGCCTACTTCACCGCGGCACAGAAAAGCTGATGGAAAGCCGGACCTACCTGCAGAACCTGCCGTATTTCGACCGCCTCGACTATGTGGCGCCGATGAACCAGGAACACGCCTGGTGCCTGGCCATCGAAAAGCTGACCGGAACCGAAGTGCCGCGCCGCGCCTCGCTGATCCGCGTTCTCTATTCCGAGATTGGCCGCGTACTGAACCACCTTCTCAACGTCACCACGCAAGCGATGGACGTCGGCGCGCTGACCCCGCCGCTCTGGGGCTTTGAAGAGCGCGAAAAGCTCATGGTGTTCTACGAGCGGGCCTGTGGCGCCCGTCTTCACGCCGCCTATTTCCGCCCCGGCGGGGTTCACCAAGACCTGCCACCGGCGCTGATCGACGATATCGAGACATGGGCCAATGAGTTCCCGAAAGTTCTCGACGATATCGACGGCCTCCTGACCGAGAACCGCATCTTCAAGCAGCGCAATGCCGATATCGGCGTCGTCACCGAAGAGGACATCAAGGAATGGGGCTTCTCCGGCGTCATGGTGCGCGGTTCGGGCCTTGCCTGGGACTTGCGCCGCGCCCAGCCCTACGAGTGCTATAACGAGTTCGACTTCCAGATCCCGGTTGGCAAGAACGGCGATTGCTATGATCGTTACCTGTGCCGCATGGAAGAAATGCGCCAGTCGACCTCGATCATCAAACAGGCCATCGCCAAGCTTCGCGCCCCCGAAGGGCAGGGCGAGGTGCTGACCCGAGGCAAGCTGGCCCCGCCCAAGCGCGGCGATATGAAAACCTCGATGGAAAGCCTGATCCATCACTTCAAGCTTTATACCGAGGGCTTCCACGTTCCCGCCGGCGAGGTTTATGCCGCTGTCGAAGCGCCAAAAGGCGAATTTGGCGTCTATCTTGTGGCCGACGGCACCAACAAACCCTACCGCGCCAAGCTGCGCGCGCCGGGGTATCTGCACCTTCAGGCCATGGACCATATGGCCACCGGCCACCAACTTGCCGACGTCGCCGCCATCATCGGCTCGATGGACGTCGTTTTTGGAGAGATTGACCGCTAATGCTCCGTCGCCTGCACCACGACCAACCCGCAAGCTTTGCCTTCACCCCCGCCAACAAGGCTTGGGCCGAAGCGCAGATGACCAAATTTCCCGAAGGTCGTCAGGCCTCGGCGATCATCCCTCTTCTGTGGCGGGCGCAAGAGCAGGAAGGCTGGCTGACCCGCCCCGCGATCGAGGCTGTCGCCGATATGCTTGGCATGGCGCATATCCGGGCGCTCGAGGTTGCCTCGTTCTATTTCATGTTCCAGCTTCAGCCGGTCGGTTCGGTCGGTCATATTCAGGTCTGCGGCACGCTGTCGTGCATGATCTGCGGAGCCGAGAATCTGATCGCCGTCTGCAAGGACAAGATCGCCGCCAACGCGCACGCCCTTTCGACGGACGGCAAGTTCTCTTGGGAAGAGGTCGAATGCCTCGGCTCTTGTGCCAACGCGCCGATGGCCCAGATCGGCAAGGATTATTACGAGGATCTGACCGCCGAGAAACTGGCCTGGATCATCGACGAGCTGGCTGCCGGCCGCGTGCCGACGCCGGGCCCGCAAAACGGCCGCTATGCCGCCGAGCCCTTGAAGGGCCTGACCTCGCTCACTGCCCATGAAAGTGGCCGCACCCAGTTTAACGCGAGCGTCCAGCTTGCGACCGACATCGGCGATACGGTCAAACGGATCGACGGGACCGAGATTCCGCTGCTGACCCCGTGGCTTGGCAAGACCGCCAAAAAGCCCGCCGCCAAGAAAGCCGCACCGAAAGCTGCCGCCAAGAAAGCCGCGCCGAAAACCGCCGAGCCGAAGGCCGAGAAGAAACCGGCTGCGAAAAAGCCTGCAGCCAAGAAGGCGGCCCCCAAGGCCAAGAAGGCCGAGGCGAAGTAGGGCAATTAGATGAGTGACCAGAGCACAGCACATTCGGCCAAGGCAGGATGGCGCACCGCGCTGGTGCTGGCGGGCACGGGTGTGTTCTGGATCGTGATGACAATACTTGGATCGAAGTTCGGCTGGAGCAATCGCACCC
>Ga0222714_10002398_pt1 | contig 19862 bp, 43 predicted proteins | sample C33_3DmetaG_FD_165048 | JGI IMG/M metagenome (GOLD analysis project Ga0222714, IMG submission 165048) | Estuarine water microbial communities from San Francisco Bay, California, United States - C33_3D | ecosystem: Environmental > Aquatic > Marine > Unclassified | place: USA: California...
TGTAGGGTTCTGGGTGGATCATTTGATGGATGTTCATAATGCTCTTTGGACTTATTATCATGATCAGAAAAAGGAAAAAGAACTTCAAGATGATTTGGATTCACTTGAAAAATTTCTAAAGGACACCTGATTAACTGTCCGAAAACCCTTGACTTTTGTGGTCAGGGGTTTTATAGTATGGATATAATTCATCTGGAGTTTATGGATCGTTTTGTTAATCTTAGGTACATCACCATCTTCGGACTCTCTATTTTGATTGGAGGTGCTGTTGGTTCTAATTCTGGTTCTTACCGAGCGATCAATGATACACTCATTCTTTGCAACCAACGACCCCATGAATGTAAGTTCAAGTATGATATACTGATGTATGAACGAGAGGGCAAGGTCCCTTACGCAGATCCCACCAAACAGAAAGTGCAACCAAAAGAGGTTAAGAAATGAAAAAAGATCTCAAGATTCCAAAATTCTCTTATGGTGAGATTAAAGAAGGAGATTTTGTAAAATTTACCGGATGCTCTAAAGAACAGGTTGCTTGGGGTAATAATACCGATCCAGAACATCTTTTAGTACCTGGAGGAATTTACTTCGTTCTTGAGACTATCATCAAATCTTCCCATACCAAACTTATTCTTCGTGGTGTTGAAGGAAAGTTCAATAGTGTGTGCTTTGAAGGACTGGGAAATGGAGATTTCTGAAAAAGATAAAATCTACAAGTATGTCTGGCAGTGTGCTTATCAACGTAGATATTTTGCTATGTGTAGAGGTGATTGGGAGTTATATAATAGAGAACACGAAACTGTACTAATGTGTCTTAACATAGCTAAATGGACAATTTTTGATACCGAGAAAAAAAAATATTTAGCTAATTGATGAGATACTCTAACAAAAAAATATCAGATTTTGTCTATAAATTTGATAATATTCTTCCTCTTGATCTTTTTTATAGAGCTCAAGATGAATTTAATCCCAATTATAATAACTGGAATTATAAGTTGGAGTCCAAAATAATCCCAGAACAAAATCTACACCAACATCCACATAGATTGGGATTAGCTAAAGTTAGTGGAGATACATTGGGTTGGTCTTTACCTCTTATTGAAGTGGGAACTTACCTAAAGTTAATAACGGAACACTGTTTACACAATAAGTATTATCTTGGGAGAATCAATACCAATATACAGTCTTTTGGTCAAGAATCAACTTACCATGTAGATGGGTGTGGGAGTGATTGGACATTCTTAGTGTTCATGAATTCAGAATGGAATTCTGAGTGGGGAGGAGAATTTTCTATCCAAATGTCTGAAAATGATTATATGGGCTTTGTTCCTCTCCCAAATAGTGGTATACTATTCAAAGCAGATATGGAACACAAGGGAAATGCTCCTAATAGATTATGCATGTCTTTCAGGTATAGTATCGCCTTTACTTTTTTTGAAATTGGTACATGATAAATGAAATGTGAAGTTACCCTTTATGTTGCAGGTAAAGTCTTCAAAGAAGAAGTACAAGCCCGCGACTATCAAGAAGCAAGAGAAGTCGCTCTTGCTCGCAATCCTAATGCCAAAGTAATCGGAGTTACCGCTGTATTCAAATGAAAAACAAAAAGTTGAGATCACTTATACAAAAACCTCTCAGATTTCACCACCAAGATATTCATGAAGAACTTGATTCCCTCAAAAAACATCAAGTAAAATCTAAGTGGTACTATATTTTCTGGGGAGCCATGGCAGTTGCTGTAGTCGGTGGTCAGATTTATGTTGGTCTTGGTTACCGTAAGATGGCAGAAGCAACCAATGGTGCTGATATTCGTGTAACTTGTGAAGTTATTCCTCCATATGCACCTCCACTTTCAAAGACTAATAAGACTAGAGAGTTTGAATAATGATTTCCATTCACGATTTATTTCATGATGAACGCCGATATGGTTGGGTTGTAGATAAACACTACGACTGGATCAATATGCTTTCTAGGATGCAGAAAGTGAATCCAATGCGATTTGATGAGTTTCAATATTCTACTGAGGACATTTATCATCACCTAGATAGATTACAACAGGAGCAAAACATTTACGACTGATGAGCGAAGTAACTTTTAAAAAACACAGAGTCTTCCGTGAAACTGATGCAGTTGTTTTTTACGATATCTCTGTAGACGGATCTAATGCCCAAGATCTTGTATGTCACTCAGGCCCTGCAATCTCCCCACCAGATGATATTGTAGGTGCAAAACAATTTTATATTCACTATCACCAGGTAGATCACAATCGTGTTCTGTCTGGTCTTCGTACATTTGAACTGGTGAATCCAGAGTGGAGGTATCCATATCACATTGTTCATCTTAATCGTTCTTCTGGTGCTCTGGTGATTCCTAAGATGACCTTTCATCGTTCTTATTCAGGAGAAGAAGGTTCTATTGTCATCAATCAAGCTATCCGTGATGATCAGTTTGATGTTAATACGGAATTTATTCCAGTATCTGCAGCACAAAACGAAAATCTTTATAATATTCTCGCACATGAAAAACCAGTTATCCACACTCTTGGAGAATGATGGAGTTTAGAGTACATCCAATTTTTGCAAAAGGTTTTTTAACGTGCAATTTGAAGTTGGACCATGATTTAATTTTGAGTCAAATAAAAAAAGTTGAGTTTAACAAAACCGAACACTCACTAAACGATAGTGGTTATCAATCTTTAATAAGTAAAAGTTTGAATATTCTTAATGACTTTGAATCTCTTAGATGTGGTATTGAAGATTCTTTAAATTATTATATAAGATCAATCTTATGTTTTCCTAATGTAGGATATAAAATTTTTAAATCATGGGGCACTTTAACTCCCCCAAAGGAAAGGAGTTATAGACATAGCCATACAAATAGTTGGTTGAGTGGCGTTTATTATCCACATGATGTTGATGGAGGAATAGTCTTTCACGACCCCTTTCCTCACCATTTTCAAATAGACTTTCCCTCAGAATGGAATGTATTTAATTCTAAGACTTGGAATTTTACCCCCCAAAAGGGAGATTTAATTATTTTTCCAAGTTACTTAGAACACTCTGTAAAAACAAATACGAGTGAATATGATAGATACTCTGTGGCCTTCAATGTACATCCTATCGGTACATATGGAGAAGGAGACTCTGAAATTACAATGGAGTTAAACTAAAATGGAACTAAGAGCAGATCAGTGGCGTCTTATTCAGACTGCCGTTCGTCGTTATCAACTTGAGAAATGTCTAGGCAACACTACAGAATACTGGGAGTGTAGTGCTGTACTTGACGAAATCTTTGATCTCTGTTACGATCAGAACCGAGAACAACCCACTTAATGACCGACGAAAAATTTCCTTACGAAACCTTTCCGTATAGAATTGATTTGACCGATAAAAAAGATAAACGAATTTGTTGGTTTGAATGCAGTGAACATGTGGATAGGTTCATCAAACAACATAAACTTAAAAAGAAAGATTACACATTAAGTATTAAAGGTGATGGCTGAACTAACTTTACTGACATTATTGAATACTGTCGCAGTAGACTTTTGTACGAATCGTAATAAAGGTATGGACACTCTGCGATCAGTTCTAGTTGCCTATAGTAAGGCTAACGATAAATATGGCGGGTCAAATGTGAGGAGAGTAATCTCCACTTCTCCTGCTATTGAAGCTGCTGCCATTGCTATGGTGGTAAGTAAATGTCCGAGTCAACTTTAAAAAGATATAAATGCAAGAAATTCAATGGATTGATGATGCGTTCCGTGTTGAACAAGGAAAATTTCTCTGGGATAGTTATGACAAAGAAGGAAATGGATTGGTCTCGGCTCTCACTGAAGACTCATGTATATCAGGCACCCGTTTTTATCTTAAAGGACGGCAGGAAGGTTGGCCTGAACCCGAAGCAGTTCATGAAGGTACGGTAGGAGGAAAACTCTAATGTATGAACCCAAAGTCAACGATTATGTTAGGTGGACAAAAGGAGTTGAAGGTTGGGTTTATTTTAAATGTGATGACTACATTACAATAGAAGTTAATGTTCGTCCTAAAGATTGTGTTAATTATGAGGCCTGTTGTTTACACCGCAACGAAAGATTGTTAGTTTTATGTTATCACAAACAATGGAAAGATCTGGAATATGTCAAATTTAGAGAATCAGTCCACGAAGAAGAGGAAGACAATCTGGCGTTGGTGGGCTAAAGCACTTGGAGAAAAGGCATCTAAATGCGACCGAGAATCTGATACTATTGCTTGGATACGCACCTTTATTTTTGTTTCTTACCTGGTCACTAATGGTTTTATTGTGGCTGGGGTGATTCGTCACTGGAACGATTCTCCTCCTGCAATCTATATTGAGATTAAAGATGGATCACCACTCCCCGAAATTTGACGAAGAAAATGAAATTTTTATACATAATTGACTATTGGGTTCCGGAAAAAATTGGAACAATGTATGTAATAGCATCTTCCGATCAAGAAGCACTTCAAGTTATTTGTGAAAGAAAACTTTCCGATGATTCTTATATTGATGAATATCATTCAGAAATAAAAAATAATTATATTTTTAATGATAGTTATAAAAAACGTATTTCGGAATATATTTTATCCGCTAAAAGATTTCCTCTTTTGCCAGTTTCTAATGAATATAAGGAATTTTCTTCTGGTGTAGTTTATTTTATATCTCAATAAAAAAGTCCTTGACATAATATTCTCTATATAATAAAATAATATTAATATTTTTGTTATTATGAAAGAGGAAACAACAAACGAAAAATCAATAGTTATTTTGGATGAACAACTTAAAAAATTGTGGAAACATGCAGTAACAATTTCTTTAGATCCCGATAATAATTTTCCCGCTTATAAAATTTATTATCTTCTCATAAGAAAAAAAATTATAGAAAAACATCTCAAAATTACCGAAGGAGAAATTACAAATGACGAAGAGAACTTATACGATTGAAAAGAAAGATCCAACGCACAATCAAGTATGGGAATGGGATGAAACTCCAGAACTGGCTAAACTCCTTAAAGAACTACACACAAACAAGTCCGCATCCAGCACTGGATCCGACAACACCTTGGTATGATTGGTTATGTTACTGTGAGATCTGCGAAAGTCTAGGCCCAATACCAGGACAACCTTCACTTCGCAGGTTCATGGCTTATAGAAACTATTTGAAGTCCGTGAATGTATTATGACTAAACAAGATCCTTATTGGTTTTTTCAGAAGTGGGGGTTCGCAGAACCTACGCCTGGTGATGTAGTCTTTCAGAGACTTCAGGAACTTGAAGACCGTGTAAAAGTCTTAGAAGAAGAAAACATTGGGATGACTAATGCTCTCTATGAACTTGAGAACTCTCTTGATGCTCGCATAGATATTATTGCCGAGCGTTGTGGAATTCAATACGATGTATGAAGAATTAGATTGCTTTGAAAAAGCCCTGTCACACTTTGGAACCAGAGTTGATATTATTTGCGCCCTAGAAATGGGAGGAAAGATTGATGCTGAGACTGCTTACAAGAATATTAAAATGGAACTCAAAGAACTCAAAAAAGTCAGAAAACAGTCAAGAAAAGAACCGAATCTGTGATAAGTGCGGAGAGACTAAACCACTTAATGAAGATAACTTCCAACCTGTGAAGTACTTCAGAGAGGGGTTTTCATACTATTGTAATGTTTGTGATAAATCAAAACCAAGTCCAAAAAAATAATGAATAAGTTTATATGGGAAAAACAGAATGCACTTGATAGTGAATTCTGTAAGAATGTAATTTATAAATTTGAAAGAGACTTAAGGAAAACTTCCGGCAAAACTTTGGGCGGGGTAGACGTTAATACAAAAATATCTACCGATATTTCTATTACATATATCAATGGGTGGAAAGAAGAAGATAAAGTTTTTTATGAATCTTTAGTTGATTCTTTAAAAGAATATAGATTATACTTAAAAAACAATTTTCCAATTAATCCCATGGATATGGATTTGAATGACACTGGTTATCAAATTCAAAGAACGATAGGTGGAGAGGGGTTTTATAGTTGGCATCATGATTCTCATTGGAATGTTTCGGATGGTGTCAGAATGCTTACTTTTATTTGGTATTTAAATACTGTTGAAGGCCCTGGTGGGGAAACCGAGTTTGTTGATGGAACAAAAGTGAAACCAGAAGAAGGTAAAATAATATTTTTTCCAGCAACATGGAATTATATTCATAGGGGAATTATGCCTCCTAAAGGAGTAGTTAAGTATCTTTGTACTGGATGGTTATATCACTCGGGATTTGTATAAACATATAAATAAAAGGAAAGAGAAATTCTGATTATATAAATGGCGGTACTTACAGCAACAGGAATTAATTTTAGTAATGGAACTAGTGCCACAGGTAGAGCTAGTTTTTCTTTTCCATCTGGAACTAATACACTTTTTTATAGACAAGCTGCTCCAACAGGATGGACAGCAGTTGCTCAAAATGATAAAATGTTAAGAATAGTTAGTGTTCCTAGTGCAGCTGGAGGGACCGCAGGTGGTACAAATGCCTTTAGTGCAGCTTTAACTAATAGATCCGTTAGTGTAAACGTCCCAGTATCGATGAGTTTTTCTCTAGGACCTGTTACTCTTAGTGTGAATACCATTCCCTCTCATGGGCATCCAGCGAATAATGGAGGAAATTCTTCTGCTTCTGGTGGTGGTGGTGCCACGGTAGTTAATCCTGGATCCACTACTGGCAACTATGGAAATGGTGGTGCTCACACTCATCCAGTAACAATTACCTCGGCCAACGGACCTTTTAGTGCATCTATCGATATGCGAGTTCAGTATGCCGATGTTATTATATGTTCATTTAATGGATAATAAATAAAAAAATAACTAGGAGATATTTGAAATGGCGATACTAACTGCTGATGGGATACAATTTGCTGTCGGTAATGTATTAAATAGTAAGTATGGGATTATTCCACAAACAAATACTCCCATGCTCTTTATTCAATCAGCAGCTCCTAGTGGTTGGACTACATTAGCTATAAATGATCGAGCTCTTAGAGTTGTAAATGCTGGTGGAAATGGTGGTACTGTCGCAGGAACAAACACTTTTAGTGGTACTTTTGCTGCACAAACTTTTAGTGCAACAGTACCAGTTACAATTAGTGGACTTGCAGTAAATAGCACCACTATAGATATAAATACTATGGTTCTACACTCCCATGGTTTGAATGCTGGTGGTGCTGAAGCTAGAAATGGTCCAAACCCATCACAGGGAACATCGAGTGGAACTGCTCCTTCAACAACCACTGGAAACTTTGGAAATAGTGGTGGTCACAATCACCCCGTTGCTTTTACTGCTGCTTCAGGTCCAGGATCATCACCTGTAAATATGGCAATACAATATGTAGATTGCAACATTTGTAGATTTGACTAAATAAAAAAAAGTAGAGAAAAAATATGGCTGCAGTATTAACTACAACTGGAATACAATTTAGTGATCTTACTGTTCTCAATTCTAAGTACGGAATATTTCCACAATTATCTAACGCTGTTTTTTACCAAGCAGCTGCTCCTACTGGTTGGGTAGCTGCCGCTACTGTTCATAATAACAAAGCCCTAAGAGTTGTTAGTGGTGCTGCAGCAAATTCAGGAGGCACCAATGATTTTACCACTACAATGGCTTCTAGACCAGTTACTGGAACAGTACCAGTTACTATCAATGGTCTATCGAGTGGAAATACAACATTAGATGTTAATACTGTCCCTCAACACGCCCACCCCGCTAACGCTGGCGGAAACGTTCAAGCTGCTGGTGGAGGACCTGCAAGAGTTGCAAACTCTGGAAATACGGGAAACTTTGGAAATAGTGGTGCTCATGCTCATCCAATTGCTTTAAGTTCTGCTAGTGGACCAATCAATACTAGTGTTGATTTTAGTGTACAATACGTTAGTGTGATATATTGCACTTTTAGTTAATTCATGTTATTATTTTAGTAATTATCTTTTGAGTTATGAAATTAGAACAAGGTAAATTTTGCCCTCTTATTCGAAAAGATTGTATTGGATTGAAATGTTCTTGGTTCATGAGAGTTCGTGGAATGAATCCAAATACTGGTGAAGATATTGATGAGTGGGGTTGTGCAGTAACTTGGATGCCTATTATGACGATTGAAAATTCTCAACAACAAAGACATACCAGTGCTGCTGTGGAATCATTTAGAAATGAAGTTGTAAAAGCCAATGAACAAAATCGAGACCTATATATTCAGGGGCTTATGCAACAAAATGTTTTGCCAGTAAACGTTACTCCACTAACATCTCAAAATATTTTACAAGGAGAAGAAACCAATGAGACTAACGATAGTCAGATCTGATAATATGATCATTAAAGATGGTGTTGGTTACCATGCTGATCTAAGTATTTTCGATGATCTTAGTTGGGTAGAAGGCTATGATCAAAAAACATGGGGAAAATTTCATGCTCTTCAGTGGTATGGAGATCCCGATGAAGATGGAGAATATGGATTTGGCGAAGAATCGCCTTATGGTGAAGTAGAGTTTAAAAAACCAGTACCTAATTTAATTATTAAAAAACTGGGTGTGTTTGAAGAGGCTATTTCTCTTTGGGAAAATTCTAAGGAAGCCGCTAGAATCGCAGAAGAAGAAGCAATTGCAGCAGCAGAAGCAGAACTTCAAAGAATAAGAGAAGAAGAAGAAGCAAAGATCAGAGAAGCTTATCTTGAACTTGATATGCAAACTCTTCTTTCCGACTCTGAAACTGATGAAGATGCTATTGCTTTAAAACTTGAAGACGATCTTGAGAAACTTCTTGCCGACCTTTGATTTTAAATAAAACTAGATTTATATAATTTACTCATGAATTCTAAATTAATTGAAAACAACTACTTGGTAATTCCGAATTTTATTTCTTCTGATAGAGCAAAAGTTTTATCAGAAGAATTCAAAACCCATTGTGAAAATAATGAGTTTCCTGGTGACAATCAAGCCCCAAACTCTCACGCAATTTATAATCATATATCTTTTTTAGAATTATTATGTGAAAAAACTCCAGAGGTTTCCACTTTGTTGGAAGAAACAGTACTACCAACATACTCTTATGCAAGGGTGTATAAGGAAGGATCTGTTTTAGAAAAACATACTGATCGAGATGCTTGTGAAATTTCTCTCACTTTGCACCTTGATGGTGATCACCCTTGGCCAATTTGGATTGAGACTCCACAACAACAGAAAAAATTTGTAAGTCTAAATCCTGGAGATGCAATGCTTTATCTCGGCCGCATTGCACCTCATTGGAGAGATGAATATCAAGGTAGTTATTATTCCCAGGTTTTTTTGCACTATGTAAGAAGTCGTGGTGAATGTTCTTATGCTTATTTTGATAATAGAGAAAAAGGTAAGATTGGAACCCCAGATAAAGAAGAAGTATTTGAAAAATCAGAATCAAAAACTCAAGAAATTATTGAAACAAAAGAGTCTCCTTCTATAGTAACATATAAGTCTACTAGAAAATTAGAAGATTTTATTAAGGTTTACGATAATATTGTTACTACAGAACTATGTAATAAAATTCTAAACGAATATACTAGTGGAGACCACTGGAATGCTACTATGGTTGGGGAAGGAATAGTAAATTCAAATATAAGAAATTGTAGTGTTGTGCAAATTTCCGATCCTCAGGTTATAGATAAAAATTTTGAAATAAGGAAATTCATCGATGTTGAACTACATCAACAACTTTTAGAAGTTGTTAAAAGGTATTCCGAAGAATTTCCAGACTTTTGTCCCAGTATTGACACTGGATATGATCTTCTTCGTTACGAAAGTGGCCAATTTTACACACAACATACGGACTCATTTTTGCAACAACAGAGAAGTATTTCTTGTTCAGTGTGTATCAATGATAATTACTCCGGCGGAGAATTTGCTTTCTTTGATAGAGAACTTGTAATTAAAGCCGGTCAGGGATCTGTAATTGTATTCCCATCAAATTTTATGTATCCTCACGAAATAATGCCAGTTACGGAAGGTACTAGATATTCTGTTATAACTTGGTACATATAATTAAATGAAAATGATCGATAAATTAAAAGGTATACCAAAAGTATACTATTTTAATTTAGATTCCAGACAGGATAAACAAATATACATGGAATCTCAGTTTGATTTTTGGAAAATTGGCCATAAAAGAGTTTCTAGTTCTAAATATACTCCTGGAAATTATGATGATTGGAAACATTTAGTAATTTTAAATCCCGACTGGAACTTTTTTGAAGATACTTTTCCTTATGATTATGGAGAATTAAAGTATCAAAAATATGTAATTGAGACTGCTCATATTTTAAATCAATTAGAAACCATTAAAAATTGGCTTGAGACTACCAATGAGAAATATATTATTCTTATGGAAGATGACCATGATTTGAGCATGATAGAATACATGCACTTTGATTGGGAATATCTCATGAATCACATACCATATGACTGGGATGTTATTCAATTTGAGGTTACAAATGGAACTGGAATTCCTTGTTTTTTACATCCTACGATGGATAGAAGTTGGACTGGTCCTCTATTAATTAATAGAGGGTATGCTGAAAAATTAATCAGAATTCACTACACTAATGAAGGAAAAGTAAATTTTCATCAAATGGTATCTTCTAATAAATGGACAAAACAATCTGGTACTCTTGGATTAGTTCCAGATTATGTTTTTTCAAAAAATGGAAAAGGATATTCTATCCCTTTGATATATCTAAACCCGAATCTTGGGTCTTATGATAGTAATTTTATGAGGGTGGATTTTCCCGAATTTTATTCTCATATAAAAGAACTCTATCATAAATGGTGGAAAATACTTAGAGACAATTATACTTTAGAAGAATTTTTTAGTTATGGAAAATCGAATGATTTAATTCTTAGGGTCGATTCTAAATTTTCTGGTCTGTAAATTTATGAATTTAAATAATAAACTAAAAGGACTTCCAAAAATATATTACCTCAATCTTGATGAAAGGCCAGATAGAAGAGAATATACCGAAACTCAATATGAAAAATATAAAATAAAAAATTATACAAGACATTCCACATCAAAATATAGATATGAAAATTTTGATGAATGGAAGAATCAATTGATATTGAATGATGTTTATAGTTCACCAAGACCAAATTTACACATTATAGAGTGTGCGGGAACTTTTTCTTACTTAGACTTCTTAAAAACTTGGTTAGAAACTACTGATGAGGATCAAATTCTTTTGATGGAAGATGATTATGATCTGAGTTACATTGATTATTGGCACTTTGATTGGGAACATCTCATGAATACAATCCCCTTTGATTGGGATTGTATACTAATATCATTTGAAAATAATGAACTAATACCCTGTTTTTTACATCCAATTTTGCCAGATCATGCTATGGGTGGTGCTTTATTGAATAGAAAATATGTCGAAAAAATAGTAAGAGTGACAACCACCGATGGTAAGTTTGATTTAAGAAAAAGAATAGGAAATTATAAAAGGTGTAAACTTGGTGAACACTCTTCATTACAAAATAATAAATGGAGACATCCAAATATGTCATTTGATTATATTATGGGGCATTGTGGAAAAACATATTGTTTGCCATTAATAACCCAAAATACAACTATAGGTAGTTATTCTCATAAAATAGTAAGAAATGAAGATTTTCCTGCTTTACATTTTACGGATAGAGCTGTAAAATTGTGGTGGAAAACTTTAAGGGATAGGTATTCTCTGGAAGATTTTTTTATGTATGGAAAACCTAATGATTTTTTTATTACTAAAAATAATATCGATCATTTTGAATTCATTGTAACTAGTATTCAAGATAACAATGATTTACTAAATAAATTGAGTTCATTGAAAGACAATCGTTATGAATGAAACTAAAATCCATTCTAAATTGGAAGGCCTTCCCCATATTAGATATTTAAATCTCGACAAGAGAGAAGATAGAAAAATATATATGGAAGAACACTTTGAGAAGTATGGAATTATAGATTATGTTCGTATTTCCGCAGATAGGTATGGACCACATAATTTTGATGAATGGAAATCAAAATTAACAGTTGCAGAATACGGTAAGTATGTTAGAAAAGATAATATTTGTTATGTTTCAATTTTAGTTAACCAATTTCAAAGTATAATAGATTGGTATAATGATAATATTTCGGAAACATGTATAATCGCAGAAGATGATTTAAATTTAGATACAGTAAAGTTTTGGCCTTTTGATTGGAAATACTTCATATCAAATTTACCTTGTAATTGGGATTGTGTTCAATTGCAGGTTATTGGAGGTAAATGGATTCCTATGGGACTTACTGTAAGATCTAGAAATAATCATGGAGCCACAGCATATTTGATTAATAGAAGATACGTAGAAAAATTAATCAATATGCACTACATTGATAATAAATTTACTTTTTATAACAACTATGGATATAGTAAATTTTGGCCAGAATATCATTATCAATCTCCCGATTTTGTTCCCTTTGAAATAGGAATTACTTATACTTTTCCACTTTTCATAACCAATTCAAATTTTGGTAGTGATTGTTATGATGGAAAAATTAATATGATGGCTAAAAAATCCGATTTTACTATTGCTAAATGGTGGAAAGAAGATTCTGATAGATTTTCTTTGCAGGATTTATTTTCTACAAATACTGTTCGTAGAAGAGAAATGATAATCCCAATACAATATAATACTTATGATACGAGGAAAGAGTATGGACACTCACACTCAGGAGAATAGTTATTCCTCTAAAAAATCTACAGATGTTGTTAATAATTTGAGGTTTAAATTTAAAAAAATACCTCATATATTTTATTTAAATTTAGATGAAAGACAAGATAAAAGAGAATATATTGAAAAACAATTTCAAATATTAGGAATAAAAAATTTTACTAGAACTTCCGCTAATAGATTTTCAATTAATACTTTTGACTTGTGGAAGACTAAAATTTTGTGCGAACCATCAAATGAAATTGCAAGATTATCAACACTTCTGAATCAATTTCAAGTTATTATTGATTGGTATGATTCAAATACATCGGATTATTGTATTATTGCAGAAGACGATGTAAATTTTTTAACCGCAAAATATTGGCCTTTCACTTGGGAATATTTTTTTTCTAAGTTACCTTGCAATTGGGACTGTGTTCAATTGCATGTAATTGGTGAATATTTTGTTCCCATGGGACTCAGTGATAGATCCAATAATAATCATTCTGCAGCTTGTTATCTAATTAATAGAAATTTTGCTTCAAAACTTAAACAGATGCATTATATCGAAGATAAGTTTCAATTCTATGATAACTATGGATATAACTCATCTTGGTTAAAGTATCATTATCAATCTGCAGATTTTGTACCCTACAAAATAGGAGTTACTTACACTTTTCCCCTCTTTATCACAAACTCTGATTTTCTCAGTGATAGTTATAAAAATTCTAACAATTTTATGGCTAAAAAATCCGATCTAGTAACATTAGAGTGGTGGAAAAAGTTTATTGAAAATAAATATACTCTTGAAGATATTTTTAGTAGAAATTCTGATAAAAGAATCGAACTTAATTTAAAAGTTAGTTATTGAACAATGACTTTACACAAAAAATTAGAAGGAATACCTCATATTTACTACATTAACTTGGAAGATCGCAAAGATCGAAGAGAGTTCATGGAAAATCAATTTAATCAATGGGGTATTGAAAAATTTTCTAGGGTAAATGCTTCTGAATTTTTAAAGGATGACATTAAAACGTGGAAAGATCTTGTTCATTTTTCATACATTATTCCTGCCGATAGAAGAAGATCTGTATGCGTATCATTGTCTCACTTAGAAACCATAAGAAAATGGCTTGAAGAAACTTCAGAAGAATATATGATCATAATGGAAGATGATACTGACATAAGTTTGGTTGAGTACTGGCATTTTGATTGGCAATATTTAATGGATAATCTTCCTTATGATTGGGATGCTATACAATTGATGTATAATTCAGATATAAGGATATATTGTTTTTTGCATCCAAAGAAATTAATTACTTGGAATGGTCCACTTTTGATCAGGAGATCATATGGTGAAAAATTGTTATCTTTGTATTATAAAGATAACAAATACAATTTCATCAAAAAAGTGAATAGAGTCAATAAATCAAATTATATAGAACCCGAGAGAATATATACTTTTTTGCCAAATAAATCCAATGCTGATAGTGACGTTAGAATAACGGTTCTCGATGTAGATGAGTTTATGGGACATAATGGAAAGGTGTATCAATTGCCAGTATTTACATCAAATCCTTGGTTAGATGATCCCCCAAAACCACATCACATCACATCAAATAAAGCGCACATACTTTGGTGGACTAAAATGAAAGATGAATTTACTCTTGATGATTTTTTCACTTATGGTAAACCCAATGATCCGAAAATGATACTAAATATGAATATGCCTTGGTATAAGAACCGTAATAGCAGTAATGGATAGATTTGAAAATATACCTCACATTTATTATATAAATTTAGAAGAGAGAACGGATTTAAGAGAATACACTGAACAAAATTTAATTAATATTGGAATATCAAATTTTACAAGAGTATCAAATTTACAATTCAGGTCTGAAGATTTTGCAAGATGGCGTCATTTGGTGTATAATGATCATAAAGTAACTTTTGAACTTCAATCAGAGATTAGCCAATCAATTTTGTATATTGATACAATTAAGAGATGGTTAGAAAATACAACGGAAAAATATATGATCATTATGCCTGATCATATTGATTATAGTTACGTTGAATATTTCTATGATGAATGGAACTGGGATTATTTTATGAAAAATATTCCTCATGATTTCGATTCTATCCTGCTTGGATTTGAAGATAAATTGAATATTTTACCATGTTTTTTGCATCCAATGAGAGATTCGCATGGAACTGGAATGACACTCTTAAATAGAAAATATGCAGAAAAACTAGTAAAATTTCATTACGTCTCGGAGAAGTATAATTTTTTTCAAAAAATATCCAATAGATTTTGGAAAAATGAAAATGGTTTAATACCCTTACATTATTTTATGAATCAATGTGGGAAAAGTTATGCTATACCAATGTTTCCAAGACATCCAGAACTTACAAAAGACAAATATTTTACTAAAGAAGATCTCAAAAATAATAAAAAACTTTATTCTTTATGGTGGAAAAAGTGTAAAGATTATGCTGGTTTAGAACAATTTCATCTTTACCACTCTAGTGCCGATTTTTATTTAAATCTAAATCAATTATCAAATAAAATAGGTTCAAATAATATTAATAGAAATTTTGTATTATGATAGAAGAATTCGAATCACAAATTGCAGAGTTTTTCGGAGCTCCTTATGCAGTTTCTACAGATTGTTGTACACATGCACTAGAACTCTGTTTAAGATATACTGGATATGACAATATTATAATTCCAACCAGGACTTATGTTTCCGTCCCCATGACGTGCATTAAACTTGGATTAAATTGGAGTTGGAAAGAAGAAGAATGGTCGGACTATTATCATTTGGGTAATACTAATATTATTGATGCTGCTGTTCTTTGGGAAGAAAATGCATATATTCCTGGAACATTTATGTGTTTAAGTTTTCAATTTCGTAAACATTTAAATCTTGGTAAAGGTGGTATGATTCTCTTACAAAATAAAGATGACTATGATGCGTTAAAGAAAATGTCCTATGATGGTAGAGACTTTAATCGTCCATGGGCTGAACAAGATATAACTACTATGGGTTATCATTATTATATGACTCCCGAAGTGGCGAAAATTGGAATAGAATTACTAAATGAGCGGAAAAAAATTCCCGGTAAAAAATGGAGCCACAGGGATTACCCATATTTACCTTCAATGTCAGTTTTTAAAAAGTAATTAAATGGAAAAACAATTTCACGAATCTGGTTTAAACATTATTGAAAATTCTGATGGATCATTTGCATTTGAATGGGATCCTAATGATGAAAGATGGCAATGGTTGAATAAGTTGACAGATGAACAGATTAAGACTATCATAGAGGAAACAGTTGAATTGAAACTTAACTTAGAGGAAGTTGCAGATGAGTTACAACAAAGTTTGGGAAGTGATGAATGATCTTGAGATGGTAACATCTAAGATTTGTTCTGCTCGTGAAATGATTGATGTTGTATCAGAGTCAATTCAAAATAGCGATTATGATAGAGCAGAAGCCATGGCTAATGCTGCTTATGAGTTTCTTGGTTACTACCTTGAAGAGTTTGATGTAAAGTTCAAGAAAGCTTGGAAAGAAACGGTAGTTGCTCAAAAATCAGTAGAAAAAGAACTCTTTGAAACAGCAGTTGCAGAAAGAGAATACTATGAAGGAAAGGATGATGGTATGCGTCCTTGGGGACATAGTGATTTGGAGTATCTGATTGCGAATGCCCAAAAACCTCTGAGTTGTGATAAAGATGATAAATCTCCTGAATGTCAGAAGTCTTGGAATGACTTTTGGGAAGAGAATTATTATCCAGAAGAACACAAACAATATACCGAAGAAGAACTGAATGCGATGTGCGATAAAGCAGCATCAGACCAAGAGAAGGATAAATGTCGTGAATATAATCTGCGTGAGGCCGAGTATTATAATCAACGTGCAAAACTTGATATGATGTCCCGCAATGACTCTACTCGTCTGAAGTATGAAGATGGTTGGATCTATGAATCTCCAGATGGTGGCAAAACCGTAACTAAACGTAAAGTAGGATCTCTAGAAAAAACCATTGTTAAAGCCGATGGTTATAGTACTTCCGAACCTTCTAAGAAGTGGATTCTCCCTGTAGAAGAAGTCAAAGATGAAGACACTGACGAAAATATTTACTGTGTAACATTCCCTGATGATCTTCTAGAAGCAACAGACCTGAAAGAAGGTGATGAGGTTGAATGGGTGGATCAAGGTGATGGTTCTTATCTGTTGCGTAAAGTAGCACGACCTCTCCGAATGGATGAGTGCTGATGTATACAATTCAACTTCTTGCTCCCTTTGTTGCTGGTCTTTGTTTTGATAACTTCATGACAAAACAAGGTGAACTCTGTAATTTTAGACAAGATCCACCATCTGTGGTAAAATATTATCAACCTGGAATGTCCTGTTACAAGAATGGGATTTTCTATGAAAAATGTGAAAATAGTCCTCCGGTAAAATACTAATGGCATTATCCGAATCAGTTGAAACCAGTTTGAGAGAAGCAGAAGCTGCATTGCGTAATGCTCTAGCATATGCTGCACGTCAAGAAAAACCTTTCATTGGAAAACATATCGCAGATATGATTATGGAGATTGATAACCTCATCTCTGCAGATAAACTGATTGATAAGTTGGAGGAAAGGATGAATGGTGATGATGACTCTAAAAGGGGTCGTTGGGGCCCATTTGGATCTTGACTAGATAGTGATAGCTCATAAGAACGGTCATGCATGAGTTACCAATAACACCCTATCAGACAATATTGGTTTTAAATTCTAGTTATGAACCAATCAATTTCACGAACTGGAAGAGAGCTTTAGTCCTCTTGTTAAAAGAGAAAGCACAAGTACTCTCAAGTAGAGTAATAAGACTACTAAACTATGTGAAACTTCCTTTATCTAAAATTATGAACATCAGTCCGTCTCGTTCAATGATTTACAAACGGGATAATAATACTTGCCAATACTGTGGTGCAAAATCCAAACTAACTATTGATCATGTCATCCCTAGGTGTAGAGGTGGAGAAGACACTTGGGAAAACTTAGTCGTTGCATGTAGTTCTTGCAATACTAAAAAAGGTAGTATGATGTTGGAACAAACTGGGATGAAATTGGCTCGTAAACCACGGGCTCCCGTTAACAAAATGCTTTTTGATCTTGAAAGAACCAATGTTGAGGAGTGGAAACAGTATCACTATGAATGAACAAGAGTCAAATGCACAACTGAATAATGCTCTCCAAAAGTGGTGGGATTCTGATGCATGTAAAGAACTTCAGAAGAAAAATGAAGAAGCTAAACAACGAGCCATAGGAAAGTATTTTATGCTTTCTGAAGAAGACAAACTTGATATGGTTCAGGCGATCTGTCATATCATGTGCAAGGCAGAACATGAGGGAACTAGTCATCGTGGTCTTCAGGATGCACTAGGCATCTATCCAGTGGGGTTCTGGGTAGATCATTTGATGGATGTCCACAATGCTCTTTGGACTTATTACCATGACCAGAAAAAAGAAAAAGAACTTAAATCTGATCTGGATGCACTAGACAAATTTTTAGAGTAATAATTGTTACTTTTATGTAACGCAATCCCGAAGAAATAATTAAGTCTACTAGATAGTATTAGATTGTGTGTTAGAATTTGAACACAATCAAACGGAGATTCAATGACCTACTCGCAATCCAGTGTCAAACCCCTTACGGACGAAGAGTGGAAAGAACTTGTTGCCCTCAAAGAAGCCATCAATGATAATCCAGCTTCTGTTCATCCAGAAAAAATGGAGTTGTTCACTGAGTTGCTTGTACGATCTTGGGACGCAAAGTGTGATGCCCCTGACGCAAAAGCTTGGCGTACTGGAAACCCTTTAAATGAGTAGTATATATTGACACAACTAAAGTTTTGGTGTATTATTCATTATAAATCACATCTCTAAATATTACAAAACATCACCAAATGAAATGAAATTTACCGTTTATTCCAAGTCTGAATGTCCATATTGCTATAAAATTAAACAAGTTCTTGAACTTTGTGGGAAAGATTTTGTCGTCTATACTTTAGATGAACATTTTACCAAAGAAGAATTTTATTCAGAATTTGGTAAAGGATCTACTTTTCCTCAGGTTGTAATGGACGATAAACATTTGGGTGGATGTAACGATACTATTTCATACTTAAAAGAACTTGCAGTAATTTAAGTATGAGTGAGCCTAATGAGCTACACATAAATAGAGGTGTGGAATTATTATTAAGAAATAGGAGGGAAGAACCTGAAGCACCAAAAACGTTTCAATTCAGTTTTGGTAAGATGGTTTCTCTCCTTAGAAGAGAGATTCATGTTTACTTAAACTTCTCGTTTGATATAAAAAAGAAGTAAATCTCTCGGAGGTAGGGCCATGACAGCACCCTTAGTTGCCATATTCTGTATGGTATCTTTCATGTTCTTGATTGTTGGTGGTATAGTTGGTTGGTTATGGAAAGAACATGTGGTTTTCTCCACTCCGCAACAAGTATTCGCTCATCCAGAAATGTTTGACGATCATGGAAACTTAATTCCAGATGAAGTAATTGCAGTACGATTTGAAAATAGCTATGACGACTACGACGAAGAAGACGACGAGTAGAGCGAAGACTACTACTCCAAAGAAGACAACTGCTACAAAACCTGCTGCTAAAGCTGCAGAAAAGATTCAGTTGACTCCTACATCTTATGTTCATGAGATTTTTGCAGCAGTTGTTGCAGAAAGGACGAAAGATAAGAAAATTGGTATTCTCCAGCAGTATAACGAGAACTTTATTAAAGCTCTTTTGATTTGGAACTTTGATCCTAGTGTTCAGTCTGTTCTTCCTGAAGGAGAAGTTCCTGTTCAAGCCAAAGAAGATGCAGATAAGAACCCATCTTCAAACATCCGCAAAGAGTGGAGTAAATTCTACAACTTTGTGAAGGGCGGTAATGATGCAATGAACAAACTTCGTAAAGAGACGATGTTCATTAACATGCTTGAGTCCTTCCATCCTGGTGAGGCAGAGGTTTTGTGTCTTGTAAAGGACAAAAAATTGCAAACTAAATATAATATCACCAAAGAACTTGTTTCCGAG
>Ga0222714_10002399_pt1 | contig 19861 bp, 16 predicted proteins | sample C33_3DmetaG_FD_165048 | JGI IMG/M metagenome (GOLD analysis project Ga0222714, IMG submission 165048) | Estuarine water microbial communities from San Francisco Bay, California, United States - C33_3D | ecosystem: Environmental > Aquatic > Marine > Unclassified | place: USA: California...
AACCCGTTCTGCGCACCGGGAGTCGACGACTCGGATCGACGTCGACAACTCACCCCCAAGCGACCCGACCGTGACGTTGACCCTCCTCTTCGGCTACCTCCAGAACGCCACCCTCGGAACTCTAACGGCGCCGGCAGACTGCGGAGTCCGGAAGCCTCCGACGACGGTCCGCGCTTCCGGTGACTCCACCCCGGGGGCCGTTTTCCACTATCTTCCCGGCGTGAGATCCGCCTCGAGCCCTCGATTCCGAGGGTCGGCGCTCACTCGAAAGTCCGCGCCCGCCTATCGAGCCGTGTGTTACGGCCGGCCTGCAGGGCGCCTCCCACTGGAACACATCTTGGCTTTTGCCACCCTGAAGTTACACCCGACCCTGCTGCGCGGGGTCGAGTCCCTGGGCTTCACACGCCCCACACCCATTCAGACCGAAGCGATCCCGCACGCCCTCGAGGGACGCGACCTCCTGGCCTGCGCGGCCACCGGCAGCGGCAAGACCGCGGCCTTTCTCCTGCCCATCCTCCACAGACTGCTCGATCGGCCTCGTGGCACGACGCGGGCCCTCGTCCTGGCGCCGACACGCGAACTCGCCCTGCAGATCGTCGACGAACTGGAGGCGCTGGCGCGCCACACGCCCCTCACCGCCGCGGCCGTCCACGGCGGCGTGAAGATGGGCCCGCAGGAGCGCGCGTTCCGCAGCGGTGTCGACGTGATCGTCGCCACGCCGGGTCGCCTTCTCGACCACTTCCAGTACGATTACGCCGCGCTCGCCGGCGTCGAGTACCTGGTGCTCGACGAGGCCGACCGGATGCTCGACATGGGCTTCCTGCCGGACATCAAGCGCATCCTTCGCCACCTCCCCGCGCCGAAGCAGACGTTCTTCTTCAGCGCGACGATGCCCCCTCCGATCGAGAAGCTGACACGCGAGATCCTGCGCGACCCCGCGAAGGTCGCCCTGCAGCGCAAGGCGGCTCCGGCGGCAGGCGTGACGCAGGCGGTCTACCCGGTTCCGTCGAATCTGAAGGGCGCGCTGCTGATCGAACTGCTCCAGGGCGGCACCATGGACCAGGCACTCGTCTTCACGCGCACGAAGCACCGCGCCAACCGGCTGGCCCAGCTTCTCGCCAAGAAGGGGATCTCCGCAGAGCGCATCCACGGCAACCGCTCGCAGGCGCAGCGCACCAAGGCGCTCGCCGGCTTCAAAGCCGGCGACTTCCAGGTGCTGGTCGCGACCGACATCGCCGCCCGCGGAATCGACGTGGAGGCGCTCGGGCACGTGGTGAACTTCGACGTTCCCAACGTGGCGGAGGACTATATCCACCGCGTCGGGCGTACCGCGCGGGCCGAGCTCACCGGTGAGGCGTTTACGCTCGTGTCGCCCGAAGAGGAAGCCGACCTGCGGGCGATCGAGAAGGCGCTCGGCCAGAAGCTCAACCGGGTGCGCATCGACGGGTTCGCCTACGAGGCGACCGCCGAAGCGCCACTCGAGATCCCGCGCGGTGAGCGGATCGCCGCCCTGCGTGCGAAGCGAGCGGAAGATCGCGCGCGCGCGGCGGCCAAGCAGAAAGGGCAGGCCGGGCGGACGGGAGCGGGTCCCGCCGACGAGGCGACCTCCGGCTCTTCGCGTCCCCGGCGGCGGCGATACGGAAAGCGGCGCGGCTGACCGGTCGCGACCGGTCCGGTTCTAGCGCTTCTTCGCGACGAGCTCGATCTCGACTCGCGCGTTCATCGGCAGCCCGGCGACGCCGACGGTGGTTCGCGCGGGGAAGGGCGCGGTGAAGCGCGTCCGGTACGCTTCGTTCATCTCCGCGAAGTCACCCATGTCGGTGAGGTAGACGTTCACCTTCACGACGTCGTCCGAGCCCAGGCCGCCGTCAGCCAGCACCGCGAACAGGTTGTCGAAGCACTGGTGCGTCTGGTCCCCCACGCCCCCCACCTTGAGCTCGCCGGTCGAGGGATCGATCGGGGTCTGCCCCGAGCAGAAGACGTGCGTGCCGTCGTCGATGGCGTGGGAATACGGTCCGATGGCGGACGCCGTGGCGCTGCTGAGGGCTTTTCGCACGTCGGCTCCTAACGGATGATCGCCATCGGCAGGAGCACGACGTAGCCCAGCACAAGCAGGAGCGGGGCGGCCGTGATCGAGCCCTGGCCGAGCAGCCAGTAGCCCAGCGTGAGCGCCGCCAGACCCGCCAAGCCCAGAATGCCGTTCACCCGCGTGAACTTCAGCGCTGCGGGCGCTTCGCTCTTCGTCGTCTTTCGTGCCATGCGGGAATGCTAGACTGGGGGTGCGGGTGGGTCAATCGCGGCCCAGGCGCTCCCGCACCTCGTCCACGCCGATACCCAGCAGCTGCGCCGCCTCCGCTTCGTCCCCTCCGGCCCGGTCGAGCACGAGCCGGACATGCCGCTCAACGGCGGCTGCCAGCGTGAGCTCGTCCGAAGCCACACGCCGTCCACCCTCGAGGATCAGGTGGTCGGCGCCAATCACCGTGCCGCGGGCCACGATCGCCGCGCGCAGGAGCGCGTTTTCCAGCTCCCGGACGTTGCCGGGCCACGGGTACGCCCGCAGGCGCGCCATCGCGTCGTCGGAGATGCGGCGCACGTCTCGGCCCGTTTCTTCCCGTATCCGGCCGAGCAGGGCGGTGGCCACGAGCTCGATGTCGCCGGGGCGCTCGCGCAGCGGCGGCATCTCGATCTCGACGACCTTGAGCCGGAAGTAGAGGTCCTCGCGGAAGCGCCCCTCCTCGATCAGATGCTCGACGGGCTGATGCGTGGCGGCGATGACGCGGGCCTCGGTCGTGCGCGGCTGCTCTCCCCCGACGGGGTAGAAGCGTCGTTCCTGGAGCACGCGGAGCAGCTTCGTCTGAAAGTCCGGGCTCGTGTCTCCGATCTCGTCGAGGAAGATCGTGCCCCTGCCGGCGAGCTCGAAGTACCCCTTCCGGGCGCCGGTGGCGCCCGTGAACGCTCCCTTGACGTGCCCGAACAGCTCGGACTCCAGGAGGGTGTCCGTCAGCGCGGTGCAGTTCACGGCGATGAACGGCTCGGCCGAGTATTCGGAATTCTCGTGGATGCCCCGCGCGATGACCTCCTTGCCGGTCCCGGTCTCGCCGCGCACCAGGACCGTGGCCCGATTGGCCGAGAGCACGCCGATCGTCTTGTAGATGTCGATCATGCGCGGGTCCCTTCCGACCAGTCGGCCCCGCGGCAGCGCCGCGACCACGTCGGGGGTCTCCGTTGTCTCCACGAGTTCGCGCTCGCCAAAGCACCGGTCGGCCAGCGCCTGCACCACCTTGGGGTCTACAGGCTTGACCAGGAAGTCGAAGGCACCCGACTTCATCGCAGAGACAGCCGTCTCCATGTCGTCGTGGGCCGTCATGACCACGACCTCCACGCCTTCCATCGAGCTCCGGATCCGGTCCAGGAGCTCGAGACCGGTCATCCCCGACATGCGCACGTCGGTCACGACGAGGCCGGGATCGAAGGCGGCGACGCGCGCGAGAGCCTTCTCCGCGCTCTCGGCCGTCTCGACTTCGTAGCCGGAATGCGTCAGACGCATCTCGAGCACTTCGAGGCCGTCGGTGTCGTCGTCGACGACGAGGATGCGGTGCCGGACAGGTTCGCTCATGGGGGTTCCTACACCGGAAGTCCGTCGCGGGGGTCCCTCGGCTCCGGCGGCGCACCGACGCCGGCCTCGGGCTCGCGCCAGAAGGCGGGCGCGTCGGGAAGCTCCTTCGCTCGCAAGCGCGCGAGCTTCTCTCGATCTCGCCCCTGCCGACCGTGCATCATGAAGAGGAGGACGAGTGCCAGGAACAGCCAGAACACCGCCGAGTGGCTGAGCACGAACAGCCAGCCGTATCGCTTTCGCACGTGCAGACGCCAGTCCTCCTCGAACTGGCTCGTCGTGAGCCCGAACGTCTCGCGGAAGGCCGGCTCGAACGATCGCTCCACCTTCCACCGGTCCAGAAAGACCGCGAGCCCGGCGTCGCCACTTCCCTCCAGGAGGTAGGTCACGGCGGTCGCGGCGAGCAGGTACGCCGTGCGCGCCTCCTCGCGTCCGGCGGGCCAGCGCAGTTCCAGGGAATCCATCGCCGGCGCGCGGCCGGCGGCGATCAGGACGCGGAGACGCCAGGCCTCCGAGGTCTCGAACCCGCCGGACGCCCACTGCGCGTACCCCTCGTTGAACCAGCGAGGCGCGCGAAGATCGCCCAGATGCTGCTGCAGGCCCAGGTGGGCCCACTCGTGGCGCAGCGTCCTGAGCCCCTCACCGTCCACGACCCGCACTCCTTCCCCCATGGGCATGACCAGCAGACCGAGCATCGGAATCGCCACCCCCGCGCGCCACTCGGGGACGACGCCGCCGGTCATCTCGTCGAACGCCTCCGGCGTGTGGGCCAGAACCGCGTGTACCCCCTTCGGCAGGGTATCGGGCAGACCCGGCAGGCTCGGCTGGGCGTCGAGCAGATCGCGGACGCGCACGGCGACGAGGGAGTCGGCCGGCGCGGAGTGGACGGTCGCGCGACGGCCAGGCACCGCTCGATACGCCACACCGTCCAGCACCGCGGGCACGGGAGACGGCACGGGGTCGGCGGCCCGCCCACCCGGGACGGCCTGGGCATCCACGGCGAAATCCGGCTTCGAGGCGCCTCCGGCACCCACGGAAGGAGCTGACGACGAAGCGATCAGGGCACACGCCAGCCCCGCGCCTGCGAGCCCCCCTACAGCTCTTCGGATCTCGAGTCGGGTCACGCCACTACTCGCCGGCGAGCATCTCCAGGTTCGCCTTGACGGCCTCGTTGTAGGGATTGAGGTCGAGAGCACGGCGCCAGAGCAGGAGCGCCACGTCCCGGTCGCTGCCGCGGTATGCCATCGTGCCGAGTCGCAGGTACACGTCGTCGCCGAGCCGCGGTGCGAGCTTCACAGCCTTCTCGTACTGGGCGCGGGCCCCGTCCATGTCTCCATGCGCGTACGCCTGGTCTCCGAGGTTCTTGTGCGCCTGAGGCAGGGGCGGACTGGTCTGGGTCGCGCGCTTGTACAGCGCCGCCGCGGCCTCGAACTCTCCGCGCCGCTCGAGTACCTGGCCCGTGTTGACCAGGATGGGCCCGGAGTCGGGGTAGTGCCCGAGGCCCTCCCGACCCACCGCGACCGAGTAGTCGAGGTCGCCGGCCACGGCCGAGGCGAGGACGGTGTACGCGTAATAATGCTGACTCGGACGCCTGACCTGTGGATTGGTCCGATAGATCCGCAGCGCATCGAGGGCACTGGACACGTCGCCCCGCTTCACGTGGATGATGGCGCGGGCGAGGTGGACATCGGCGTCGGTGGGCTTGGCGACCAGGGCCTCGTCGAGCAACCCCAGCGCCTCGTCGTATCGCCCCATGACCTCCAGAATCAGTGCGGTGTTGCGGGAGACCGAGTAGCTGTCGGCGGCGCCAGGAGGCATGGCACGAAAATGACCCAGGGCCTCCTCGAGACGGCCCCTCCGGAACGCGATCAGCCCCATCATGAACTGGGCTCGGGCCTGCTTCGGTTCGATGACGAGCGCCTGCTCGAACTCCCGGGCCGCGTCCTCCATCATACCGGAGCGGTAGAACGCGATTCCGACGTTGAGGGCCTGCTGGAGCGCTTCGTCGCCGCCCGTCTCCTCGGACGTGCTGCGCTCGCCGGCCCGTGACATGAAGCCGGCCTGGATGAGGCCGTAGAGGGCCTTGCCGGTGTCGAACTCGACGAGGCCGGCCTCGTTCATGATCTCGTCGACCGTCCGCACGCCGTTGATGTAGGGAAGGACCTTCCTCTGATCCTTGGTCAGTTCCACCTCCTCGTCCGACTCGTCGGGGTTCTTATCGAGCTGGAAGACGATATCGAACGACGGGATCTTCTTTTCGATCTGGCTCCACTCGTCGACCCGCCGCGCGCCCTCCATGAGGAGTGCCTCGGGGGGGAGGCTCACCAGGAAGATCCCCTCCTCGTCGGGCATCTGGTCCGTGTCGAAGTGGAACGACCCCTGGTGCCATGCGAAGAGGTGGTAGACCGCTTCCTCGATCTGGAGCTGGATGTACCTGTGCAGATCTTCCTCGGTCAGAGCCCCCTGCGCGACGAGGATCTGGCCCAGCCGCCTTCCGCGCTCCTGCGCCTGGCGCTCGGTGGCCGCGGACAGGTCCTTCCGCGTGATCACGTGGTTGCGGACCAGAAGCTCGCCAAGGCGGTCGCGTCGGTTCAGGACAGACGCGTAGATGACCCGGCCCTTCTTGAAATAGATGTAGCCGAAGTTCGAGCGGTCGGTGATGCTGAGGCACCCGGTCTTCATGCCCATGCCGAGCAGCTGGCAGATGTCCGCCAGGCTGACGTCCTGGAGCGCGCCTTCGATCGCCATCAGTCACGCGCCTCCATCAGTCGAGCTCCTCGATGAGCAGCTGCTCGAAGCGCGGCCAGTGTATCACCGCGTTCTCGGGTCCGGGGAACCAGGCACCTCCCTTCTTGGCGGTGGCCTCGACGGGAACAGGCCGGGGCTTGCGGCCGCCAGCGCCATCACGCGCGTCGTCGAGCCCCGGCAGGAAGATCGTGTCTTCCCTTTCGCTGGATTCCTGCACCTCCAGCAGCTCGAGCGGCACGCTCTCGCCGGCCGTGATCTCGAGCACCAGCCCACCTTCGAAGCGCGAACGCATGCGGTCATCGATATCGCCGATGTCGCCGGGGGCGCGATCGGCGACGAACATCATGCGCGCGCCGCGGCGACGCAGCGCCTCGAAGAGGTGGAAGAACTCGTCCTGAGCCCGTTCCGTCGCGACCAGCTCCTGAATGCCGAAGACGAGCAGAAGGTCGACCGTCCACCACCGTTCGCGCCACGCCCCGGCCACGCCCTGACCGAGAGCCCGGATGAAGTCCGCGGCGAACAACTCGACGGAGCTGACCGCCATGGTCAGGTCCGGGTAGGACTCGTGGTACGTTCGCCCCGCGGCGCCCAGGAGCGTGCGCGCCACCTTCTCGTCTGTGGACCACATGTAGAGCGGGTTGTATTCGGGTCTTTCGGCGCCCACGAGCTGCGTGGTGGCCTTGAGCACCAGGCTCTCGAAGCCCTGGAGCTCCTGAAGACGCGGGCCCTCGCCCAGCGACGGGAACGGCCTCTGACGCTCCTGCACCGAGGTCAGAAGCGCCTCCGCCTCGTCCACGCGGTCGGGGTCCTCGAGCACGCCCTGAGCGGCCTCAGGCCAGGGATTGCCGAGCCTGGCGAGCTCGTTGTCGATCTCGTGCAGACGCTGCAGGTCGGCTTTGTATCGGTCGATCGCCGCCTGCCAGCCCTTCGGCTCCTTCACGCTTTCGAGCAGGGGTGCCAGGCGCAGCGTCGAGAAGCCCTGTCGATCTGCGGTTTCGATGGCCTCCCGGATCGCCTTCCTCCAGGGCTCCTCCTTCTGCTCGACGACCTGAGCCACGGAGAACGCCAGGTCGTCGAGGAAAGAGCCGAACTCGTCCGGTCCGGACCCGAGCGACGCCGCCTTGTCCTGTTGCTTGAGGAGCTTCGCGACCTCGTCGACCGCGACCCGGCGCTCTTCCAGGTCCTGCGTGGCGAAGATCTTGTTAAGGATCCCGCCCAGCTCCCGGACGTTCCTCAGGGGCGCCTTGGCGACCGCCTCGGCGACCCCGGGCTCCAGCTTCTGACCGCGATCCGACGCCTTGCGGAGGATGATCGCGACGCGTGTCTCGTACTCGGGGATCCCCAGATCTACGATCAGCCCACCGGAGAAGCGCGACAGCAGGCGCGCGTCCAGACCGTTGATGTCGCCGGGCGGCCGGTCGCTGGCCAGGACGATCTGCCCGCCCGATGACGTAAGCTGGTCCAGCGTGCGCAGGAGCATCTCCTGGGCCTCGGGCTGCCCAGTGAGAAACTGCACGTCGTCGATGAGGAGGAGGTCGAGGTCTCCGTAGACGCCGGCCTCCGATCGACCCGACTGCAAGCGCGCCTCGAGCCGCTGGAGGTACTGTTCGAGCGCCATGTACTCGACCTTCCGCTCCTCGCTCGCCGCCTGAGCCCGATGAGCGATCGCCGTCAGGATGTGCGTCTTTCCGAGCCCCGGGGCTGAGTAGAGGAAGAGCGGGTTGTAGCTCGTCCCCGGCGACTCCGCGGCACGACGCGCCGCCGCCAACGCCAGCCGATTGGCCGGGCCGACCACGAACGAGTCGAACGTCAGTTTCGGATCGAGTTCGGACATCGGGATGTGCGCGCGTGCAACAGTTCGGTCCGGCCGTCGCTGATCCGGTCCGAACCTTTAAGTATCGGCGACCGGATCCCATAACAAAAGGGCTTCGGCCGGATCGGACGGGCCCGTCTCACGCCTCGCGCGCCCAGGCCGCCACCGCGGCCAGGTCGGCTGGGAGTTCCGCGCGGAAACGCATGATCTCCGCAGTCTCGGGGTGCCGGAACACGAGCTCCGAGGCATGCAGGAACTGGCGGCGCGCGCGCCGTGCCAGCTCCTCGACCCACCGCCGGGTCGGGCCACCGAGCCCGCGCTCCCAGCCCAGTCCGTACAGCGCGTCGCCGACCACGGGGTGCCCGATGGAGGCGAGATGAACGCGAATCTGGTGCGTGCGGCCGGTCTTGAGCGCGACGTCCAGCAGCTCGGCCCGGAGCCATCGTTCCCGAACCTCTGCCCTCGTGACCGCGCGCCGGCCGCCCTCGACGACCGCCATACGCTTGCGGTCGCGCGGGTCACGCGCGATCGGTGCGTCGATGATCGTCGGCGACTCGGACAGGTGCCCCCACGCGGCCGCGACGTAAAGACGCTTCACCCGCCGGCGCCGAAGCGCGTCGGCGAGCACCCGATGGGCCCGGTCGGTCTTCGCCACCACCAGCAGGCCCGAGGTGTCGCGGTCGAGGCGATGGACGATGCCCGGCCTGGCACGTCCCCCCACACCTGAGAGTTGCGGGGCGTGCCAGAGGAGCGCGTTGACGAGCGTGCCGGTTCTGTGCCCGGGCGCGGGGTGAACCACCATCCCCGCCGCCTTGTTCACGACGATGATGTGCTCGTCCTCGAAGACGACGTCGAGCGGAATCTCTTCCGCGTCGATCGCCACGGACTCAGGGGCCGGCACTTCGACGCGCACGACCGCTCCCGGCTCCAGCCGCTCGGACTTTCTCGCCGGCCTGCCGTCGACGACGATGCGGCCTTCGGCGAGGAGCTTCTGGACCCGCGTCCGCGACAGGTCGAGACGTTCGGCCACGAAGCGGTCGAGGCGGTCCCCACCCTCTCCGACGGTGAGCAACCGGTACGCAGGGGCGGAATCGCTCACTCGCCTGCCTTTCTCAGCCCGATCCACGCGGCGGTGCCGTCGATGTCGACCTCGCGCACATGCGCGTACCCGGCGGGTGCCGCCGAATCGGCGAGCTCGAGCGCCTCCGCGAGCGTCTCGCCCGTGAGGAACGCCCGGTGCACCTCCGCGGCGCCTCGGATCCCCTCGGGCCCTCCGATGACGAGCTGGATACGATCCGTGATCTCGAGCCCGGCGTCCTTCCGCAGGTTCTGGATTCGGTTCACGAGTTCGCGCGCCATCCCTTCGGCGCGCAGCTCGTCGTCCAGCTCGGCATCGAGCGCCACGGTGTAGGCTCCCTCGCCCTTCACGACGAGGTCACCGGCTGCCTCCTGGATGACCTCCAGGTCACCTTCTTGCAGCCCGTGGGCCGTGTCGCCCACCGTGATCTCCACGGGGTGACCGGCCTGGTACCGGGTCAGCGCATCCTGATCGAGGGCACGGATCGCGTTCGCGGCATCGTTGGTCTGCTTGCCGAAGCGCTGTCCGAGCGAACGGTAGTTCGGCTTGCCGGTCAGCGTGACGATCCCCCCGGCCGACGACAGAAGGCCGACCTCCTTTACGTTCAGCTCGTCGCGTACCACGTCGAGCATCGCGGGCGAGAGCGTGCGCCCTCCGGGCACGACCGCCCGCGCGGAGCGAAGCGGCTGCCGTACCCGGATGCCGACCTCCTCGCGAGCGGCACGCCCCAGCGACACCAGAGCGCGGACGTCCGCCATGTCCGCCTCGAGGTCCTCACCGGCGAGAAGCGCGCCGCGCTCCGCGTCGGTGAGGGCCACGGGGAAGCGCTCCAGATGGACGCTGGAGCCGGTCAGCGCCCGGTGGATCCAGTCGGACGCGAACGGCGTGCACGGTGCCGCCAGGGTCACGACCTGCCGCAGCGTGTCGTAGAGCGTCCGGAAAGCCGCGCGCTGGTCCACCGCGTCCCGACTCCCCCAGAAGCGCGACCGGTTCCGGCGCACGTACCAGTTCGAGAGGTCCTCGACCACGAAGTCGCCGAGCGCGCGATAGGCGCGTGTGAGCTGGTACCCGTCGAGCTCGGCTCTCACCTCGCCGACCAGCGTGTCGAGGCGGGCGAGGAGCCAGCGGTCGAGCAGCGGACGGTCCTCAGGCGCAGGGTCCGCGTCGCTCGGTGTCCAGCCTTCCACCGACGCGTAGAGACGGAAGAAGCGGTATGTGTTGAAGCAGGTGTCGAAGAACTTTCCCGCGGACTCGCGAACTCCGGCCGGGTCGTAGCGCTTGGGCAGCCAGGGATTGGAAGACGTGATGAAGTACCACCGCACCGCGTCCGCTCCGTGGTCGCCGATGGCGTCCCAGGGATTCACGACGTTGCCCCGCGACTTCGACATCTTGCGGCCCTCGGCGTCGAGCACGAGGTCGTTGACCAGGCAGTTCCTGAACGCGGGGCCCCGCCCGAGCATCGTCGAGATCGCCAGCAGCGAATAGAACCACCCCCGCGTCTGGTCGAGTCCCTCGCAGATGAAGTTCGCCGGAAAGTGATCCTCGAACTCCTGCTCGTTCTCGAAGGGGTAGTGCCACTGCGCGTACGGCATGGCACCGGAATCGAACCACACGTCGATGACCTCGGGCGTCCGGCGCATGGTCCCGCCACACTGCCGGCACCCCCATGTCAGCTCGTCGATGAAGGGGCGGTGCGGGTCGAAGTCGTCCGCCAGCGGGCCCGCGGCGTCCGCCAGGTCGGCGAGAGAGCCGATCCAGTGGAGATGATCGCGGTCCCGGTCGCACACCCAGACGGGCAGCGGCGTGCCCCAGTACCGGTCGCGGGAGAGCGCCCAGTCGACGTTGCCCCGCAGCCACTCGCCGAATCGCTTTTCACCCACCTCGGGCGGATGCCACGCGATCCGGTCGTTGTTGGCGAGGAGCTCGGCCTTCAGCGTGGAAGTCGCCGCGAACCATGAGTCGATCGCCACGTAGAGCAGCGGGGAATCACAGCGCCAGCAGTGCGGATAGCTGTGCTCGACCCTGCCGATGTCGAAGAGAAGTCCGCGCTCGCGGAGCGCCTCGACCAGCTCGGGATCGGCGTCCTTAACGAACATCCCGCCCACCAGAGCGACGTCGGGGGTGAAGCACCCCGCCCCGTCGATGGGGTTGAGCATGGGAAGCCCGTGCCGCTGCCCGGCGGCATAATCGTCCGCTCCGAAGGCGGGTGCCATGTGCACGATGCCCGTTCCGTCCTCGGCGCTCACGAAGTCTTCGGCGACCACCGTCCAGCCGTTGGCGGCGTCCTGCGGCTCGGCCACCAGGTCGAGCGGGCGCCGGTAGCGCCATCCTACCATGTCGGCGCCCTGGAGCCGACCGACGACCTCGCGCTCCTCGCCGAAGATCGCTTCGGCTCGCGCCTCGGCCACGATGTAGCGGCGCCCGTCCCGCGCCACCTCGACGTACGTCAGATCAGGGTGCACGGCCAGACCCGCGTTCGACGGCACCGTCCATGGCGTGGTGGTCCAAGCCAGAATGGCCCGGCCGTCCGGATCGGGGCGCCCGTCGGCGCCGAGCACCTCGGCGACGAAGGTCAGCGACGGGTCAAAGACGTCGCGGTACCCCTGCGCGACTTCGTGCGACGAGAGCGCGGTGCCGCAACGGGGACAGTACGGGACGCTCTTGTGCCCCCGGTAGAGAAGCCCCCGGTCGGCGATCGTCTTGAGGATGTGCCAGACGGACTCCACGTACGGGGTGTGGAAGGTCACGTAGGGGCGCCAGTACTCGAGCCAGTAGCCGATGCGCTCGCTGAGTTCCTCCCATTCCTCCTTGTACGTGAAGACGGAGTCCTTGCACGCCTGATTGAACTCGGCGATGCCCAGCGCCTCGATGTCGGGCTTGCCGCTGATACCCAGCTTCTTCTCCGCCTCGATCTCCACCGGGAGCCCGTGCGTGTCCCACCCGGCGATGCGCGTCACGCTGTGACCGAGCATGGCCCGATGACGGCAGACGAGGTCCTTGATGGTGCGGCTCAGGATGTGGTGCAGACCCGGCCGCCCGTTCGCGGTCGGGGGACCCTCGTAGAATACGAAACGCTCGCCCCCTGCGTTGGCCTCGAGGGTCTGCCGGAACAGGTCCTCCTCGTGCCAGCGCCGGAGTGTCTCCTCCTCGATGTCGAGCAGGGTCTTCGGCAGTTCGGGATAGCTCATCGGATTCGCGACGTGATGTTGTCGTGGATGTCGTCTGGGGTGACGCGGGGGTGCGTCGAAATCAGATCCGGGACACCACCCGCTCGATGAGGCGGGTCAGGTGTGGTTCGGCGGCCCGGGCCGCCTCGATAATTCGGTGCACGTCGACGGGCTCGAGCGCGTCGGGCAGGCACGCGTCCGTGATGATGCTCAGCCCGAGGACGCGCATGTCACCGTGTCGCGCGACGATGACCTCGGGAACGGTGGACATCCCGACCACGTCGGCACCGAGAGCCCGAAGCATGCGGTACTCCGCCCGCGTCTCGAGCTGCGGGCCGGGCACAGCCACGTAGACACCCCGGTGCAGCTGGATCCCGAGCTCGAGCGCCTCGGACATGGCGATGCGCTGCAGCTCCCGGTCGTAGGGCTCGGACATGTCCGGAAAGCGGGGGCCGAGCTCGTCGACGTTCGGCCCCACGAGCGGGCTGTCTCCGAGGAGGTTGATGTGGTCGTCGATCAGAACCAGCTCTCCCACACCCCAGAGTGGATTCATCCCGCCCGACACGTTGGACACCACGAGCGTCCCGGCCCCGAGCGCGCGCAGGACCCGGACCGGAAAGGTCACCTCCTGGAGCGTGTACCCCTCGTACCGGTGGAATCGTCCCTGCATGACCGCGACGGGGGTGCCCGCCAGCGTCCCCACCAGCAGTCGCCCCGAGTGCGACTCCACGGTCGGAACCGGGAAGCCCGGAATCTCCTCGTAGGGGATCGACGCCTGCACCTCCACCATCCGCGCCAGTCCCCCCAGCCCCGTGCCCAGCACGACGCCGACACGGACCGTGAGGTCGCTGTGCGCCCGGACGGACGCCACCGCGGCGTCGATGCGCCGGAGAAGCTCGTGCGACATGGTTGCGGCGCCGCGGGTCAGCTCGCGCGGTCGGGCGCGTTCGAATCGTCGGAAATCGCGTCCGCAGCCGACGGGGGGCCGGCGTCGCCGGACGTCGAAGGCTCCAGCCTCTCCCCGCTTCCGGCCAGGAGGGTTTCCAGATCGGGGATGTCGGTGAAGCGCTCCCGCTCGCCCGAGAGGTCCAGATCGATCGCGCGCGCCTCGAAGGGGGCCCTCCCCGCCTCGACCTGCACCACGTCCATCTGACGCTCGAGAAGGCTCCGAAATTCCATGAGGAAGCGGACCCGGCGTCGTTCCAGCTCCCGGATGGAGTCGCGCGCGTGGTCCAGCTGCCGCTCCACGTCGCGCAGGCGAGTGCTCACCTGGGCCTCGGCTTCGGCGATCACGCGGCGTGCCTCGACCTCGGCTTCGCGGACCACGGTCTCGGCCTGGCGCTGCGATTGAGACTGGATATCGGCGCGTAGCGCCTGGGCCGTGACCAGGGCGTCCTGCACGGCCTGCTCCCGCCCGATCTGTGCCTCGACCTGGTTCTGGAGCGTCTGGGTGCGCTCGCGGAGCTGGATGTTCTCGCGCACGAGCATCTCAAGACGGTCGGCGGCGATCTCCAGGAATGCGTCCACGTCGTGCGGGTCGTACCCGCGCATGATCTTCTTGAAGTCGCCGCGCTTGTTGCGTACCTCGAGTGGTGTCAGGTCCATCATGTTGCGCTCCCTCTCTCCCCGAAGAGTGCGGTGCCGATCCGGACCATGGTACTGCCCTCCCGGATGGCAATCTCCAAGTCGTTGGTCATGCCCATCGATAGCTCCGGCCCGATGCGTTGCGTCGCGGCCCGCAACCGCACCGACAGCTCCCGTAACCCGCCGAAGGCCGCCGCGAGCACAGCCTCGTCGTCCACGAACGGCGCCATGGTCATCAGACCATCTACCATCAGCCCCGGCAGTTCCGCCATCCTCGCGATCTCGTCGTCCGCCTGCGCCGGCGAGAAGCCGGACTTGGATCCCTCCCCCGACGTGTTGACCTGAGCCAACACCCGCAACACGCGGCCCTCCTCGATGGCGACGCGCGCGAGCTTCTCCGCGAGGCGGAGCGAGTCCACCGAATGAATCAGGTCCGATACCGCCGCGGCTCTGGGTGCCTTGCGGCTCTGAAGATGGCCGATCATGTGCCACGTCGCGGCGTCCGGGCCGAACGTCCCGACCTTGAGCTCGAGCTCTTCGACCCGGTTCTCGCCGAGGTCGCTGAGCCCTGCGGCGAGCGCGGCCTCCACGGCCTCGAACGGATGCGACTTGGTCACGGCGATGAGTCGGACCGAACCCGGCGTCCGGGCGGAAGCCCACTCAGCCCGCTCGATCCGTTCCCGCACCGCGGGCAACGTCACGGCCAGCCGTTCCGTGTATGTGTCGGTCGTCGTCTGGTTCATCTCGCTACCACCCCGAATAACAAACAGGGACCCCGCCGGAGCGCCGGCGGGGTCCCTGAGGAAACCTGTCAGGCTCCGTGCTTACCGGACCTGGAAGGTAATCGGGAAGGACACCCACACCGGTACTTTCTTGTCCCGGTTGAGCGCCGCCGAGAAGCGGTACACGTCCGCGACCGCCAGCGCCGCGTCATCCAGCGCCTGGTGGCCAGAGCTCTGGTCGATGCGGTAGTCCTTCACGACGCCCGACTCATCGATGAAGAAGAACACCCGCACGGTGCCGCCGATCCCCGCGTCGCGAAGAAGCGGAGGATACTCGCGCGTCATCGCACGCACCACTTCGTCCCGGTTGAGGATCGAAGGGGCGACGGTGAACGGCGTGAACGTCGGCGCGGACGAGATGTCGGTTGCGGCCTCTTCCGGCGGCGGCGGAAGCTCCTCGATCGGGTTTTCCTCGAACGTCGTCGGGGCGATGGTGATGTCCTCGTCGATGTCCGCGGTGGCCATCACTGGCGTGGCCGGACGCGAAATGGCCTGCGGCGGCGGCGGAATCTCGATTTCCGGCGGGAGCTCGATCGCGGCGATCTCTTCCGACTCGTACGAGATGTCCTCGGCCGTGAGCTCAGGCCAGAAGGCGAACGTGCCACCGTGCATCAGGGTGGCCACGATCATGGAGCCCCAGAACCAGGAACTGAACGAACGCTTGAGGCGATCGTTCGCGGTCTCGGCCATGAACGCGGGGATTGCTTCGGCTGTCATCGTCTCTCCCTCTGCATGCTCTGCTCAAGCTGAGCGGCGAACACCACGCGCACCACACCGGCGGCGACGAGCTCCTTCTGGAGCAGGTCCATGTACCGATACGGCACCTCGCGGTCACCGCGGATCGAAATCACGAGCGCCCGGTCGGAGGCGGCGTAGAGCGGCGCCACCACCTGGGACACGTCGTCCATCCCGTATTCCTGGTCGTTGATGAAGACGCGTCCGTCGCGCTCCATCCAGATGTTCATGATGTTCTTCTGCTTCTCGTCGATCTTCTCGGCGGCCTCGGCCTCGGGCCACTGGATCGGACGGTCACGGTCGGCCTGGAAAACCGTGGTGACCATGAAGAAGATCAGAAGCAGGAACGCGATGTCGGCGAGCGACGAAGACGGAATCTCGTCTGACGCCTTCGAGCTCTTCTCGAAACCACCACCCTTGATCGCCATGGCCTAGCCCTCCAGGACCTGCAGCGAGATGCGCTCGGCGTTCGCGGCATGCAGCGCGTCGAGTACATCCATCATGAATTTGTACGATGCGTCGGGGTGAGTCTTGACCGCCGCGATCAGATTCGGGTTCGCGCTGACCTCCTGTCGCCAGAGCCCCTCGATCTCACGCGGGCGCATCTGCTGAACCTGCTGGCTCTCGCCGCGCTTCACGTCGACGATGCCGGTCGGCTGGATGATCAGGTGCAGAATGTTCTTCTGGCTGACCTGCGCCTCCTCACCGGGCTCGGGCAGAACGACCGCCAGGCCCTTGTCCTTGGGGAAGGTGGTCGTGACGAGGAAGAAGATCAGAAGAAGAAAGGCGATGTCCGCCATCGACGAGGTCGGAATCTCGTCGGAAACCTTCTGCTTCTTGCTGTTCATGACTGCCATGTTCGTTCAGCCTCTGGGTTTCTTGAACGTACAGGAACCGATGGGGGATGTTCCCGGCTCAGCCGCCGGCAGGCGCCTGGGGCGCGGGCTTTCCGGCCTTCGCCGCAGCCGTGTCGGCGGCGGACCAGCGTGTGTCTTCCTTCTTGACGATCTCGATCTTGCCGTCCTTCTCGAGATCCCACGCGAGGTTGATGATCTTCTGCGCGCCCTGCTCCATGTCGACGATGAGCGTGTCGATCCGGGTCACGAAGAAGTTGTAGCCGATGTTGACCGGCACGGCGACGACCAGACCCGCGGCCGTCGTCAGCAGCGCGACCTTGATGCCGCCCGCCACGAGCGCCGGATCCACGTTCCCCGCCTCTTCGATGGCCGCGAACGCGAGAATCATTCCCGCGACCGTGCCGAGGAAGCCGAGCAGGGGCGCGACGTTGGCGACCGTGGCCAGGATCACGAGACCGCGCTCCAGGAAGCTGAGCTCGATCGTGCCGGTCGTGGCGACCGCCGCCTCGAGCTCGCCCGCGTTCATGCGCTTGCTCTCGATGCGCCGCAGGCCGACGAGCAGGATCGCCGCGGCGGGTCCGGGCGTGTCGCGCGCGACGGCGATGGCGCCCTGGATGTCACCCGCGCGGGCCTTCTCCTCGACCTCGCTGAGCACCCGGCGCGTGCCGTGATGCGCGAAGTAGAGCGTGAAGAATTTCGCGATCATCACCCCGAGCGCAATCATGGAGCAGAGGACCAGCGGATACATCATGAATCCGCCGTCTGCGAAGAGCGTCATCAGCCGATATTGGGAACCCACGAAGAACTCGCTCCTGGTTGCCTGTTGCGTGCCGGGGGGGGCGGACTTCCCGCAGAAGTCCCGGAGTCCGGAAAGACGCGGGAATCTAGGGGGGTGCTCGTTTCGGTGTCAACGCGCTCGCGTCACCTTCTTGTACGTCGGCCCGGACGCCGGCAGTACGGCTTCCCGAACGAGGGATCGCGCGCCGCGCGATCGTGGCGGACGCGCTACGCCGTTGCAGTGCGAACGGGAGCGTCCGCGGAGGCCGTCGCCCCGGCCAGAACGTCTCGAAGGCGCTGTCCGCTCACGTCGCGCTCGAGCCGTCCTCCGAGCGCCACCGAGATCTGCGATGTCTCCTCGCTCACCACGATCACGATCGCGTCCGTCTCCTCGCTGAGCCCCAGCGCGGCGCGATGGCGCGTGCCCAGAGAACGGTCCTTCACGCTGGACTGCGTGAGCGGCAGGATCGCACCCGCAGTCCGGATCTTGTCTCCGGCGATGAGCAACGCCCCGTCGTGGAGCGGCGAGAAGGGGGTGAAGATGGTCGTGATCATTTCCGCCGAAACCCGCGCGTCGACGGGTGAACCGGTCTCGGCGTATTCGGCGAGGCCCACGTCCTGCTCGATGGCGATGATGGCGCCGTGCCGCGCGCGCGACAGCCTCTCGGCGGCATCCGCCACTTCTTCGGCGACCCGGCTGCCCTCCAGCCGCTGGAAGGCGCGCAGCATCCGGCTGCGTCCCAGGCGGGCGAGCGCGGCGCGCAGTTCCGGCTGGAAGACCACGAGCATGGCGATCGCGCCGTACTGGAACGCGGCTTCGAGCAGGGTCCGGATGAGAATGAGCCCGAGGAGCCTGGACATGCCGTACAGGAAGGCGAGGAGCACGACGCCCAGCATGATCTGCATGGCCCGCGTGCGTTGCAGCACCAGAAGCACCCGGTACAGCAGAAACGCGACGACGAGGATCTCCAGCAGGTCCGTCCACCCGGGACTCAGGAACTGCAGACGCTCCGCGACCCCGTCCACCGTCGTCTACTCCACGCGCTCCAAAGGGATGGGCTGCCGTCTCAGGGAAAGAGCTCGTCGTCCGGTGCTTCCGTCACCCCCGGCGCCGGGCCGGGCAGCGGACCCTCACCGCCGAGTCCGAAGGCACGGGGCGACGTCTCCTGGGCCGGTGCCACGCGGGGAAGCTGCGGCGCGCTCTCGCTGGATTCCGCGGGACGGGCGGGCGGGGGCAGCGCATCCCCGCGCTCCAGCGCCTTGATCTCGTCCCGGTCCAGCGTCTCCCGCTCCAGCAGCGCCTGAGCGATCGACTCGAGCAGGTCCTGATGCTCGGCCAGAACCACGTGGGCGCGCTCGTGTGCCTCGTCGAGAATCCGCTTGACCTCCTGATCCACGATGCGCTGGGTGTGCTCCGACACGGTCCGGCGCTGCGAGATCTCCCTGCCGAGGAAGACCTCCTGCTCGTTGTCGGCCACGGCCACGAGCCCGATGACGTCGCTCATGCCGAAGGCCGTGACCATCCGTCGGGCCATGGACGTGGCCCGCTCGATGTCGTTTCCGGCGCCCGTAGTGACGAAGTTCGCCCCGAACGTCATCTCTTCCGCGACACGGCCGCCGAAGAGCATGGCCAGCTGCCCCTCCATCCACTCCTTGGTGTAGGAGTGGCGGTCCTCCTCCGGCAGGCTCGCGGTGATGCCGAGCGCTCGCCCGCGGGGCACGATGGTGACTTTGTGCACCGGGTCGAGGCCAGGGATTTTCAGGCCGAGAACGGCGTGACCGGCCTCGTGGTACGCCGTGAGCTTCCGCTCGCGCTCGTTGAGCACGAGGCTGCGCCGCTCCGTGCCGAGCATGACCTTGTCCTTGGCCCGCTCGAAGTCGTCCATGGAGACCCGGTTACCGTCGCGTCGCGCCGCGAGGAGCGCGGCCTCGTTGCAGATGTTGGCCAGGTCCGCGCCGCTCATGCCGGGCGTGCCGCGCGCGATCAGCGACAGGTCCACGTTGTCGGTGAGCGGCAGCTTCTTGGCGTGCACCTGCAGAATCCCTTCCCGCCCCTTCACGTCCGGCGCGTCGACGACGACCTGGCGGTCGAAGCGGCCGGGACGCAGAAGGGCCGGATCGAGCACGTCGGGGCGGTTCGTGGCGGCCAGCAGGATGACGCCCTCGTTCGATTCGAAGCCGTCCATTTCCACCAGGAGCGCGTTCAGCGTCTGCTCACGCTCGTCGTGCCCGCCGCCAAGCCCGGCGCCCCGATGGCGCCCGACGGCGTCGATCTCGTCGACGAAGATGATGCAGGGCGCGTGGGCCTTGCCCTGCTCGAAGAGGTCGCGCACGCGGGACGCGCCCACGCCGACGAACATCTCCACGAAGTCCGAGCCCGACATCTGGAAGAACGGGCGGCCTGCCTCACCCGCCACCGCGCGGGCCAGGAGCGTCTTTCCGGTCCCGGGAGGGCCCACCAGGAGCACGCCCTTGGGAAGGCGTCCGCCCAGTCGCGAGAACTTCCCCGGGTCCTTGAGGAACTCGATGATCTCCTGCAGCTCGTCCTTCGCCTCGTCCGCGCCCGCCACGTCGGCGAAGGTCACCTTCGGCGTGTCCGGCGAGATCATCTTCGCCTTCGAGCGCCCGAACTGGAACGCTCGGTTCCCGCCCCCCTGCATCGTCCGGAAGATCCAGATCCAGAAGGCGATGAAGAGAAGCCAGGGCA
>Ga0222714_10002400_pt1 | contig 19851 bp, 23 predicted proteins | sample C33_3DmetaG_FD_165048 | JGI IMG/M metagenome (GOLD analysis project Ga0222714, IMG submission 165048) | Estuarine water microbial communities from San Francisco Bay, California, United States - C33_3D | ecosystem: Environmental > Aquatic > Marine > Unclassified | place: USA: California...
GTGGAACGCTTCTTTGCACTGCGACAGACCGTCTTTCAAAACCCAAAGAGTTTTTTCAACAACTTTGCTGCACTCAGCGATTCAGAAGCAGAAGCAATGGCTCGCGATATCTGGAAAGAAATCAACGGGAAAAACTTAAGCCAAAATATTGCACCAACACGCTCACGTGCTTCTCTCGTGATGCAAAAAGGCGCTGATCATCGCGTCACAGAAGTGCACCTGCGCAAACTCTAAGCGCGCTGTTGCACGAGCCACTCAGGCACTTGGCTGATCGTGGGGAGCTCGACAAACCGATCGGTGTTTGCTGGTGGCGCCTCCGCGTGATCAAGTTCCCACAAGATCTCATATGGCACGTACACCCCAAAGCCGCCAATTGCCAAAACAGGGAGAATGTCACTCTTTAACGAGTTTCCCACCATGCAGAATCGTTGTGGGTTAATGTCAAGGCTCTTCAATACATGCGAATACGTTGTGGGGTCTTTTTCTAACACGATTTCAACGTGGTCAAAGTGATGACTGAGACCACTCGTTTCTACTTTGCGTGTCTGATGCGCAAGATCACCTTTCGTGATCAAAATCGTCCGAAACTGTGAACTCACTCGAGAAAGCACATCTGCAACTCCATCAAACACACGGACGGGTTCAGTGAGATGCTCCCTCACCCCGCGCAAAATGTGCTGAAGGTCTGATGCCAAAATCTTTCCATTTGTCAGTGTGATCGCAGCTTCCATCGCAGAAAGTCCAAATGATTTCACACCATATCCATAGGCCTCAATATTGGATCGCTCTGTTGCAACCAATGCAGCCTTGATATCAGTGCCTTCTGAGACATACGGCGACAGCACATCAACAAATTGGTTTTCGTACTTGCGAAATGAATCCTCGCTAAACCACAGCGTGTCATCGGCATCAAAGGCCACTACGTCAAACATGGTTAGCGATGAATTGCATTGAGATAGTTGTAGACCGTGATTCGTGATACTTTCATTGCATCTGCAACGTCTTCAACTGCGCGTCGCAAAATAAATGCTCCCTGATCATCAAGGAGGCGAATCGCTTTTTGTTTGTCATTGCGTGATAGCTCTGACAACTTGTTTCCTAGTTCGCGCTCCACGGATTCAATAATTCGATCAAGCGCTCCATGCAGGGCTGGCGGTCGGGCACCCGAAACAACCCCCACATCAACACTCACCACGGTCGCGCCGTTTGCGTACGCGGCCTGCATAAGCGCTGCTACAGCTTCTGGAAGGTCGGCCTGAGGGACAGCAAATGACGAACCAAACGGGCCGAAATCAACCACCAAACCACGTTGCTCAACTGCAGCCACTGCCGCGGTGACGTGCGCACCTGGCGCACCCTCAACGAAGGGTTCAATCGTGAATTCCACTGTCAGCATCCACCCATCGTAAACAACTCGGCCCAAGTGCGTACCATTGCGATATGGCATCAGCACCCGTTTCTCAGCCAGCATCTGAACGACATGGACCCGCAACCGGAGTTCGTGAGCAAGCGACTGGCACGCTCGAATATGCGCGCTCAATCCGTCGTGATCTCCACGCGTGGCCAGAAATTGGACTCGACCTGCCAAAAACCCGTGAGCGAGTCCTCGAGGCTCTTGATGGTCTGCCACTTGACATCACGTTGCATCACACCACAAGTGGAATTGCCGCGATGCTGACCGGCGATAAGCCAGGCCCAACAGTAATGCTGCGAGGCGACATGGATGCTCTACCGATGCCTGAAGATACCGGGCTTGAGTTTGCGTCAAAAGTTGACAACGTCATGCATGCCTGTGGTCACGACACACATGTTGCGATGCTCGCCGGTGCTGCGAAAATGTTGAGTGAGCGCAAAGCTTCTCTTGCGGGACGAGTTCTCTTCATGTTCCAACCTGGTGAAGAGGGTTACGGTGGCGCCGAGTACATGCTTGATGAAGGCATCTTGGATGTTGGTGCTCATTCAGATGGCAGCGAATCCCCCGTTACTGCCGCATATGCGCTGCACATCACTTCGTCAATGCCTGCAGGTTTTATTGGCACCAAAGGCGGGCCGATCATGGCCTCTAGCGATGTCCTTCAGATTGAAGTTAAAGGCAAAGGTGGCCACGCATCCGAGCCGTTCCGCACACTCGACCCAATCCCTGTCGCGTGTGAAATTGTTACTGCGTTACAGGCACTCATCACACGACGTATCGAAATTTGGGATCCAGCAGTGATCACGGTGACACGACTCATTGCCGGCACCGCAACAAATGTCATTCCCGAAGTTGCACGTATTGAAGGAACCATCCGAGCAATGAGTGCTGCCACGCGAAAGAAAGTACATGATGGAATCAAACGAGTTGCTGAAGGAATCGCAGCGGCCCATGACATGGAAGCACACGTTGAGATCATTCTCGGTTACCCCGTCACCGTCAACGACGGGCCATCTGCAGATTTTGCACTTGACATTGCCGAAGCCATTGTTGGACCTAAAGCAGTTGCGCGTATGCCGCACGCCGTCATGGGTGCTGAAGACTTCAGTTATGTGCTTGAAAAGAAACCAGGTGCGATGGTGTTTCTCGGGGGCACGCCTCACGACAAGGACTTCCGAACCGCAGCACCAAACCATTCCAACAGGGTCATGTTTGAAGAAGAAGCAATGATCACTGGTATGGCGGTGTACACATCACTTGCACTTCGCACACTCGGCATCGCTCTCGACTAGCACCGGAACTTCTCACGATGTCGCGCGGTACTCATACTCAGCACACAGCCGGCAACCGTCCGCTGCACGGCATCCGTGTCTTGGACTTCACACGCGTGTTATCCGGACCTCATGCAACCCGCATGCTCGCAGACATGGGTGCCCAAGTCATCAAAGTTGAACCACCCGAAGGTGATCTCACTCGTTTTGCACAACCACGAATTAATTCGTTGTCGAGCTATTTCATTCAACAAAATGTGGGAAAGCTGAACATTTCTGTTGATTTATCTACGCCAGCTGCCGCAGAGTTGATCATGAAGATCATCCCTTTCTGCGATGTCGTCATTGAAAACTTTCGACCGGGGGTACTCAATCGACTCGGTCTGAGTAGTGAAACAATGATGAATGTCAACTCGCGTCTGATTGTTGCGTCAATCAGTGGCTATGGCGCAACTGGACCGTGGCAAAACCGTCGCGCATATGCGCCGGTGGTTAACGCCGAAGCCGGAATCACCAAACATCAAGGCGATGCTCAACGTCGTGCGCATGCAAATGATCCGCATAGCCACGGTGACGTGTACACCGCGATTGAAGCCTCTGCAGCAATTCTTGCTGCGCTGTATCAGCGCGAGTACACAGGAGTTGGACAATACATCGATGTGTCGATGGCAGAAACCATGTTGTATGTGAATGAGCATGCACATGATCAACTGTGGGACCAACCGGTTGCTCCAGGTTCTATCCGTTCATTTCAGCCCGCCGACTATCCCGTGCTGACCGTTGCCGATGGTTCACAAGTTGTGGTCAGTGGTCATCCCGCAGAACGTGGAACATTTGATTTCTTTGTCGCAGCGATGGAGCAACCACATCTGTTGACTGACCCTCGGTTCACTGATATCCCTGAACGGCTGCAACACTTTGATCAATTAATGGATTTGCTGCGTGCATGGGCGCTCACCGTTCCCGATGCAGATGAAATTGAGCGACGACTTGCGAACAACCAGTTAGCGGTTGGTCGTCTGCGCAGCGTGCGCGAGCTTGCCGCTACTGACTGGGCCGCAGAACGCAATGCAATTGTTGAAGTAAGCGATCGCGGCACATCAACCGTGCGAATTCCCAATAGCCCATGGCACTTTTCGGGGTCAGATACCTCTACTCATGGAATAGTGAAATACCGTGGCGAAGATAATCGTCAGGTATTTCATGACATTGCGGGTATCGCCGTGTCCGAAATAGAACGATACGAATCAGATGGCGTATTACTGAGTCGCGGCCCTTCAACTCGCTAGTTAACGACCAGAGTGGCCAAACCCGCCACCACGATCAAACCCACTCAACTCAGTAACTTCGGTCCATGTCACGTTGTCGTAGCGCGAAATAATCAGTTGCGCCACACGATCACCCCGTTTGATTTCGTAATCCTTGTCGGGATCAGTATTGATCATGACCACCTTCAACTCGCCCCGATACCCACTATCGATAATCCCTGGTGTATTCACCAAAGTGATGCCGTGCTTTAACGCAAGCCCGCTTCGTGGTACTGCCAAGCCCATATAGCCGTGTGGAATTGCCACAGCCACACCAGTTGGCATCAACAGTCGTCCGCCTCGCGCCCGAATAATTGCGTCTTCACGCGCATACAGATCAAGGCCGGCATCTCCAACGTGAGCTGGAACAGGCAATGGCAAATCTGGATCTAGGCGTTGGATCTGGACACCAATTTCACTTTTAGACATTGCATGAGAATACGCCTAGATTGCATGGCGTGCTGGTGTGGATGGATCTTGAAATGACTGGCTTAGACCCAGAAATCGATGTCATCGTTGAAATTGCCACCTTGATTACCGATGATGACCTCAATGTCGTTGCCGAAGGCCCTGATCTGGTCATCCATCAAAGTGACGACGTATTGGCCGCCATGGGCAAGGTCGTGCTTGACATGCATACTAAATCGGGTTTGTTGGAAGCCATCAAGACAAGCACTGTCACGCTGGAAACGGCGGGTCACGCGACTCTTGAATTCATTCGCCAGCACATTCCAGAGGCGCGCACCATTCCATTGTGTGGGAACTCAATTGGAACCGACCGCAGGTTTCTTGCCAAGTATCTTCCAGAAATTGAAAATTACTTGCATTATCGGTCTGTGGATGTTTCCACGATCAAGGAACTATCTCGCCGTTGGTATCCGCAATTAGGAGTGGAGCGACCAAACAAAGGTGGCACTCACCGCGCACTTGACGACATTAGGGCAAGCATTAATGAATTGTTGTTTTATCGCGAGCGAGTATTTGTTACGCCAACGAAACCAGCTGAGTAACTGCTGCGACCACACCGTTTTCAAGAACGTGTCTGACAATCACGCGCTCCTCTAATTGCTGCGTCACGATAGAAACTGTGTTTCCGGGCTCAATGGCATGGTGATGTTCAACAACAACATGTACTGGTGCTCGAAGTGTGTTGTGCTTCGACAGGTACTCCTCTGTAGCAATCCAATACGCAGCATTGTTCATATGCCCCACCGCATCCATATCGGCAAAGCGAAGCTGCCAGTCACTCACAGCAGGATCATGCTCGGTGATTGCTGGCAATGATTTACCGACCACAAAATTTGAACGGACTTTGCGTCCTCCGCTTGACTCCGCAATCAATGGAATAAATCCTTCAGGCAGTGGTTCTGGTTTCAGTGTCTGCATGTTGACATGCACCCAGAGCGCCGCGGTTTCAATATGTGCACCGTCTGGCGAAACAATATGTGTTCTGCGTTCTGCCCAATGCGAGCCATATCCACCACACCACGTCGTAAGCGCAATGTCTGTCATGTAGGTGGGAAATTGATACACCCACATCTCCGTGCGGCGCACCACCCACCCATGAATATCTGGGTAATTGCCATCCACGGCATCATCGTTTGCGATGTCTTGTAAATACCGCGCCGTGGCATCCAGGCGCAGCCGACCTTTCGGCGTTACGTCACCAAGGCGCACCCGTCGGCTGGTGGAAAAAGTCCTGCCCGCCTGCGGCAAAGGAACGGGTTCTTGGGGCCTCCACATGCCCTCTGACCCTATCCAGCATTGGACTTCACGGCACGTGTGTTAAATCGCTTGCAATTGACAATCTGGCGTGGTTTGCTTCATACCTCATGTTATTGCGCAATCTTTCCTCACGTCAGTCGGCAGTCGCTGTTGACTCGCGCACGTATGCGACTGTGACAACCGTGAACGCGATGGCGTCACGCTGGTTTTATATGCAGGCCGGATTCGCGAAATTTACCAAAGGTTTCACGAAGCGTCCGGCCAAAGGCCTCTTAGGAGTCCCGACGTAAACAGATTTCACGTCGGAGAACGCCAAGAGGCCGCTGGGAGAAATCCCAGCGGCTTTTTTAATTCCCCCCTTGCGTTTTCCGACGTGAAGCCAATCCAACAATGCAGAAAGGTACACATCATGACCATCACACTCGAACACAATGACGACATCTTGTTGTTGTCTGCACGACGTTGCAGCGACGGCAATGGAACGTTGTCCTACTTGTTCTTCTCGGAAGAATTTGTTGATATTCAACGCGCCAAAGCAATCTGCTCTACATGTACTTCACGCGTTGAGTGTCTCGCTGGCGCTCTTGCTCGTAGCGAGCCTTGGGGAGTGTGGGGTGGTGAATTGCTTGAGGAGGGCAGAATTTGTAGTTCAAAGCGACCACGCGGCAGACCGGTCACCAAGTCGGTTGCGATGACCTCGGTTGTCGAGGTACCTATTCCTCGGCATCTTGTCGCTTAACCACGACAGAAGGCACACGGTAGGCGCCGATACCCCTATTCGGGTCTCGGTAACCTGCTGATGTGCCTTTTGTTGTGTCCCGCACCAGGGTTTTCGTCATTGCGCTGTGCGTCAGCATTGGTGGGGGCTGGTATCTCAGCAACCAGACGTCGGACTCCGGCACACTCACCCTGGTGTCAGCAAGTGACCCTGAATACCCCACGCTGAACACCAATGAGTTAGTTGAGGGCAGGTCGTTGCCCGATTCAACGCTCACAGATGCCTCGGGTGTAGCTGTCAACCTGCTTGCGCTCACCGGCAAACCCATAGTTCTCAACTTTTGGTATTCCACATGCGAGCCATGCCGTCGCGAATTGCCTGCCTTTGCTGCCGCTCACGAACAGCAACCAGAAATTCAATTCATTGGTGTCAATATGAATGACTCCGTTGAAATAGCCCTCGCATTTGCTGAAAAATACGGTGTAACTTTTCCAACATTGTTTGATCCACGTGGTGAGTTCATTAGCCAATTAGGGATTGCAACTGCTCCAACCACCTTGTTTGTCGATGCAACAGGCAACATTGTTGATCAGGTTTCTGGCGAAATTTCTGCAGAAAAACTCCAACAGCTACTTACACAATGGTTTGCTGCATGAATCTTGCGCTCATTGCACTTGAAGGCAACTTTGCCTACAGCTTCATGCTTGGCATGCTTGCTGCTGTCAACCCATGTGGATTCGTGTTGTTGCCTGCATATCTGCTCTATTTCCTTGGGATCGACAGTGGGCAACGTGCACCCTTACAGCGTGCGCTCAAGGTCAGCGCAGCAGTATCTGCAGGATTTCTCAGCGTGTTTCTCATTGTCGGAACCATCTCGCGCTTATTCACCCAGTGGATCGAACTACGCGCAAAATATGCCGGTTTTGCTGTTGGTCTCATACTTATGGTTTTAGGCATCGCAATGCTGTTGGGCTGGAAACCTTCGTTCTCCACTGCCCTACCCGGTGCAAAACGAGACTCTTCGCTAATCGCAATGTTCGTTTTTGGTATCGCTTATGCAGTTGCCAGCATTGGTTGCACCATTGGACTTCTCACTACCGTCATTCTTGGCTCAATTGGTACAAACGGATTTGTATCGGGCGTTGTCAGCATTGCAATGTACGGACTTGGCATGTCGTTGCTTGTCACTGCACTCACCGTTGCACTCGCTGCTGCAAAAACCAGTGTCAGTCGTGTTCTCAAAAGTGGTTTGCGATATGTCGACAAAATTGCGGCTGCATTTATCACTCTTACTGGCGCATATCTCACGTGGTACTGGTATGGAGCCATCACCGAACGAGAATCACTAGGCAATGTTGTATCAAATGTTGAAAATTGGCAAACCAGCGTTTCGCAATTCATTCAGCGACAAGGTGCCCCACGGCTTGCCATGATCTTTCTCGCCATTGTCGTGTACGCAGTCATCATGGTTATTGCTTCCCGATCTATTCGGCGACTGCGCAAGAAGTAACCATCGTGCTCGACCAGTTATTGGCTCACCCTGACGTATTTGAGGAAAGCGAAATCCGCGGCACGTTCGGGTTTATGGCGTTTCATGGCGGTGGGCTCGAAGAAGCCACTGACGTCATTGCCAAACATGCAGCAGCAATGACGGGAAGTTCGTACTACGGGATTCATCAACCCGCAGACTTGAAATGGCATATCCCATCGCATCGCATCGATCCACAGCATTCAGTCGTGCTTGATCGTTTTCTGAGTCACGTGGATACGGTGATCACCATTCACGGGTTTGGTCGACAAGGTTTCTTTACCAGCCTGCTGCTTGGTGGCCGCAACCGCCCGCTTGCCCGCCATGTCGGACATCATCTGAGAACCGCGCTTCCCGCCTATCGCATCATCGACGACCTAGAACACATCCCAACCGACTTAGCGGGTCAACACGAACTCAACCCTGTAAATCGGGTCCGTCAGCAAGGCGTTCAGATTGAGTTACCACCACGTGTACGCGGAGCCAGTCCGCTGTGGTGGGACTGGGAAGGGCCACACCTAACGCCACACACGCAATCACTGATTGACGGGCTCGCCCAGGCTGTTCATTCGTGGAACCCTGTTCGAGTCGCTACGGAGCTAGCCGATTAATTGCCCACTTCGTATCGGGTTGTTGCACATAACGAAAACGATCATGTAACCGGCTGGGACGCCCCTGCCAAAACTCAAACTCGCGTGGCTTCAGTACCCAACCTCCCCAATGCGGTGGTCGCGTTACCTCGCGGCCGGTAAAGGCGTGTTCAGCGTCTGCAACCCTACGGGCCAATTCATCTCGATCAGTAATGATTTCGGATTGAGGCGATGCCCATGCTCCAATTTGGGATTCGCGTGGGCGTGAAGCAAAGTAATCGTCGCTTTGAGCATCACTACATTTGCGCACCACCCCGCGCACACGCACTTGACGATGTAGATCAAGCCACGCGAACACTGCTGCAGCGTGGGAACTCTGGGCCAATTGTTGGCTTTTTGCACTGTTGTAGTTGGTGAAAAACACAAATCCCTCATCAGTTGCACCGCGCACAAGTACAACGCGTGAATCAGGACCGCCATCGTGTCCAATCGTAGAAATCGTCATTGCATTGGGTTCTGCAACGCTGGCCTCGGCGGCTTGGTCGTACCAAACCTTCCATTGAGTCATTGGGTCGGTATTGAGATCATTGCGGTCAAGGCCAGCAGTTTCATACTGAACACGTCGATCTCGTAACGACATTGATTTACCGCGCCGAAATTGTTGTGATCCCGCGCATGTACGGATGAAGTACAGCGGGCACCGAAACCGAGCCGTCTGCTTGACGGAAATTTTCAATAATCGCTGCCCATACGCGCGGTACGGCAAGTGCTGATGCATTTAACGTGTGAGCAAACTCGGTTCCTTTTTGACCTGTCCGCTTCATACGAATATCACCACGTCGTGCTTGGTAATCACTAAACCAACTCACTGAACTCACTTCCAGCCACGCATCACATCCTGGTGCATACACCTCGACATCAAAGCTGCGGTGATGGCTTTGTCCCATATCACCTGTGCAAATCTCAATGATTCGATATGGCAAACCCAAGCTTGCAATTACACGCTCCACGCGGGTGAGCAACTCGGTCAACATGGCAGGCGCGCCTTCTGGTGTTGTAATCGAAAAAATCTCTACCTTGTCAAACTCGTGGCTTCGCAACATTCCACGAGTATCGCGACCGGCAGAACCAGCTTCGCGTCGGTAACACGACGAGTGCGCCATGTACCGAATCGGCAACTCTGCCTCTGCAAGCACTTCTCCCGCATGGATTGACGTCAGCGGTGCTTCAGCAGTTGGTATGCACCACAAGTCATCCTTGCTCATTGAGTACGCATCGTCAGCAAATTTTGGCAACTGTCCTGTAGCCGTCAATGTTGCTGTGCTCACCAGCGATGGTGGACGAATTTCTTCAAATGCATCAGCGTTTTGGTCAAGCGCGTATTGACACAACGCACGAGCCATGGTTGCCCCCGCGCCTCGTTGCATCGTAAACATTGCCCCACTGATTTTTACTGCACGCTCGTTATCTAAAATTCCAAGATCTGCAGCAGTGTCCCAGTGTGGTACTCGTTGATGATCGGCAAATTTGTCAGGCACATTGACTGGTCCAGTGATGACCGGATTCTCTGAATCGCTTGTGCCAATTACGGCATCAGGATGTGGAATGTTGGGCAGTCGCAACAACACGTCGCGAAGTTGCTGTGCCACGGTGTCGGTTTCGGAGGCGAGGCGCTGCTCGTCGTCACCCAATGCCCGACTCTGCTGCGAGAGGATTTCGGCTTGTGCATCTTCTCCGCTTCGGCGCAATGAACCAACTTGTTTGGACAGTTCATTTACTTGCTGGCGGATGGCGTCACGTTCTGTCGAGATCTCACGCATTCGACCATCAAAAACCAAGGCCTGGTCAAGCAAAGCACCCAACTCTGGCTTATTCCGACGGGCCATCAACTCACGGACGGTGTCTGGCTCACTGCGTAGTACACGAAGATCAATCACTGGTCTCTCAGGTTAGCGGTGCGACCCCTTGCCATTGCCGTGGTTTGCGTACTGTTAAAGGGTGATTTTGCCTGCGCCACATACCAATGCAATTGCGGTTGAGGTTGAGGGCTTGACCGTGAGACATGGCTTTACCTTGGCTGTCGACAACGTCTCCTTTGCCGCACGGTCAGGACGTGTAACCGCAATTGTCGGGCCAAACGGCGCAGGGAAGACATCAACCATCGAGGTATGCGAAGGCTTTTCTCGTGCAACAAGCGGATCGGTTCGGGTGCTTGGCTTGGATCCTCAAAAGCAACGGGCACAGCTCAATAAGCGAATTGGAGTGATGTTGCAAGATGGTGGCATCTACCCAACCGCACGTGTTGGTGAGTTGATTCGTCACTACTGCACGTTGTTTGGCAATCAACGTCTACATACAGAACTGCTTAACCTTGTTGGACTTAATCATGTTGTAAACACCACCTATCGACGTCTCTCTGGCGGAGAAAAACAACGTCTTTCATTGGCTCTCGCACTTGCCAATAACCCTGATGTCATCTTTCTCGACGAACCCACTTCAGGAATAGATGTTCATGGTCGAGACCTCATTCGCAGCATCATCCAACAACTTCGAGATCGTGGGTGTTGTGTAATTATTGCAACGCACGAACTTGATGAGGCTGAACGATTTGCTGACGACATTATTGTGTTCCACCAATCCAAGATTGTTGCGTCCGGAACTCTTGATGATTTGCGCGCAAACCATGAAGAAATTCGGTTCCGAACGTCTTTATCAATTGATATTGCATCGCTCACACGACATCTTGGGTTTGAAGTTCGCATGGTTGATCGCGAGCGCTACATCGTTGATGGCACAAGTAACCCTGAAGTGATCGTTGCGCTCACGGGATGGGCAAAAGATCACGGTATGAGCATTGTTGATGTCGCAGCTGGATCTCGCCGACTTGACGATGTATTTCGACAGCTCACGGGGGGAGACCAACAATGAAACTGCTCCGTGCTCAATTGGGATCTGAACTCAGAGTACTTCTGCGTAATGGCGAGCAATTACTGCTCATCGTTGGTATACCTGTGTTGTTATTGACATTTTTTAGTGCTGTCGACCTGCTCCCAACCGGTGACGTTGCTTCAGTTGATTTCTTGCTTCCTGGCATTATCGCGTTGGCAGTGATGTCCACTGCAATGGTCAGTCTTGGCATTGCAACAGGTTTTGAGCGCTCCTACAACGTGTTAAAGCGTCTTGGCGCCACACCACTTGGCATACCCCGCCTCATCCTGGCCAAAGCGCTGTCCGTTGTGGTCATTGAGATTGGCCAACTCGTTTTGCTTGTCGGCGTTGCAATATCACTCGGTGCGAGTACCTCGTCATTGAACGTTGCAACCACATTGACTGCCGTTGTACTCGGAACATTGGTCTTTTCTGGCATCGGATTAACCCTTGCTGGCCGACTTCGAGGTGAGGTTAACTTGGCAGCCCAAAACGGGCTGTACCTCGTCCTGTTGCTGCTTGGTGGCATATTGTTTCCGCTTGCTGAACTCCCCGGTGCCCTACAAACTATGGCTCGTGTTTTACCGTCTGGGGCGCTTGCCGACATCCTTCGCGAGTCCCTAACGGGTGCTGGGGTATCTGCCGGCTCATCATGGGCCATCTTGCTGGTCTGGGCAGTAATTGCACAGATCAGCGCTGCGCGATTCTTTCGCTGGAGTTAGTTACCTACTTGGCTCTTCTGCAGGCGGGTTGGCCTCAAATGCCGATGCAACTTCTTCATACGTCAGCACTGGTTCAGGTGGACGTGCATAACTTGCCTCGGCAAAAAACCTACCAATAAACCGCCTAAAAAAGATAAACACGATAATTGACCACAAGAAAATTGATCCGCCCGTTTTCATAATCGCTCCAGCCAATTGCTGGTCGGTGGTTACCGACAACCCCCACACCCGCACCGCTATGTCGTAATGCTTGTAGACCGCACCTTCGGCAAATGTCAACCATGCTGCCGGAACGGTTGGAACGACCGACATCAAAAATAAATAGATCGTTTTACCGCCGTAACTCAGGTGTCGTTGTTTGTCTGGACCACACACCGAAAACCACATCAGTAGCGACGAGGTAATCACCAACACATGCAATGCATAATGCAGGGGCCCATTGGACACGCTTTGGTTAACCAGTGCGGGAATATGAGTGATCATGATGACAAGATTGAACAACAAGCCAGCAATCACTGGTTTAGTTGCGAAGTTAATCACCCTGCGCGACCGGTTGCTGGAAAAAATGAGATCAAATAACCAATACGGTGTTGCAAGGAGCACAAGTGGTGGAACAAAGTACGAATACATCATGTGCTGAAACATGTGTACCGAATACAAATACTCTTCTGAAATGTCATGAATTGGCCAGTCCGATGCCAGCCATAACATCACCACACCGACAATAAATGCGGTCAGTTGCTTGCGAGTGACCACCTCTCCAGAAGCGACAATACGCGGACCAATCTTTCGAACGGCATAGGTGTAACTTGCCACTACGGCAATGATCAATACCCAGACTTCAATATGTTGCTGAAAGCGCCACGGTTCGGGATTGACTAACGCGAACATTGCTGGTTCGCTCCGTTGTGATTGTGTCTAGGAAAAGAAATGGAACGTGGCCAAAGCAACTGCGTACACTCCAAGTGCCAAAAATAGACCCGCGTAAAACACCCACGTGAACAGTTTGTTGTCAAACTTGAGATGCATGAAGTAACTCACGACCACCACAAATTTGACAACCATCATGATCATCAGCGCAGGCATGAACAATGGTCCAAAATCAACGTAATACGTGGCTACTTCTAAGGCTGTAATTGCCGCAAGAATCAGCGCAATTTTCACATAGCCGGCGTTTGACATGCCGTGTTCGGTCGATGAATGAGTCTCAGTCGTCATGATTACGCCGGTACCAAGTAAATAAGAGTGAAAATGATGATCCACACCACGTCAACAAAGTGCCAATACAAACCAATCATTTCGACGGTTTCTGCCTTACTTCCCGGGGTCTTTGACCGCTTCATGATACCCACGATTGACATCAACATAATGATGCCTACCGTCACGTGAACACCGTGGAATCCGGTAAGCACATAAAAACTTGATGAGAATAGGCTGGTCGTAAATCCCATTCCCTCGTTGTAGAACGCCGTAAATTCGTACACCTGACCACCCACGAACGTTGCACCAAGCAATGCGGTAATGGTGACCCACAAATTGGTATTGCGATCATCACCCTTGTGGGCTGCTGACACGGCCAACACCATGGTCAGCGAACTCATCAACAACACGAAACTACTTACCGAAGTAAACGGGATGTCAAACACTTGTGATGGGCGTGGGCCCTCACCAACGCGGCCGCGATACAACATGTAGGTGGAGATCAATCCACCAAATAGCAAACATTCCGAACCTAAAAACAACCACATGCCAAGTTTGTTGTTGGACAAACCTGTGCTCGTGTGATGATCACCGTGTCCGGTGTCATGCTCTCCTGCCGTGATTACTGCATGCTCAGCCAACGTGAACCACATCCTTTGTTGTTGTCGGTGGATCAAAGTCATCATCGGGTGCAGTTGATGGCTCAATCGCCCATCCGTACACACCGAACAACACAATCACGCCACCCACAATCGAAATGGGAATTGAGTAGATCATTCCAAAAGCAATCACTGGGAGTCCAAGAGCAATGATGATTGGCCAATACGATGGCGACGGCATGTGGATGTGCGCATCTGCGTTGTCTTCAAGCTCTTTCAACACCTGCTCAGCGGTCTTCACCTGCACCATTTGCCCGTTCGCATCTTCTTGATACTTGCGATGGAAGAACTCATCTAGATGTGACACCGTTGGGATGCTGTCGAAGTTGTGTTCTTTCGGCGGGTTCGATGTCATCCATTCGAGGCTGCGTGCATTCCACGGGTCAAGTGGCGCAATCTTTCCGTTGCGCGCTGTAATCACGATATTGATCAAGAACAACAGCACGCCAACAGTCAGAATCAGCGAGCCAATTGATGCGAACGTGTTCCAGAAGCCAAGGTTGAAGAATCCTTCACCAGCGCGCTGTTCGGTCCACACATACATCCGGCGTGGTTGGCCTTGAAGACCCAAGATATGCATTGGGCCGAATGTCATGTTCATGCCAATCACCATGAGCCAGAAGTTCCATGTTCCCAACTTTTCATTGAGCAACTTTCCAAACACCTTTGGCCACCAGTAGTAGAAGCCAGAGAACAGTCCGAAGATCGCCCCACCAAAGAGCACATAGTGGAAATGAGCCACAATGTAATACGTATCGGTTTGCTGAGTGTCAGACGGCGCAACTGAGTGAGTTACTCCTGACAATCCACCAATGGTAAACAACACAATCAAACCGATTGCGAACTTCATCGCTACAGTAAATTCGAGCTTTCCGCCCCACAGTGTCATCGTCCAGTTGACGACCTTTACGCCCGTAGGAACAGCGATTGCCATCGTCGCTACCGAGAACACGGCCACCGATACTGGACCAAGACCTGATGCGAACATATGGTGAGCCCACACACCCCAACCCACGAAACCGATTGCAGCACCCGAGAACACCACGAATGGGTACCCGAACAACGGTTTGCGGGAGAATACAGGAAGCACTTCTGAGATCACACCAAAACTTGGCAAGATCAAGATGTATACCTCGGGGTGTCCAAAAATCCAGAACAAATGTTGCCACAACAAGGGATCTGCGCCAGAAGCAACATCAAAGAATGTTGCACCGAAGTTGCGTTGGAACGACAGGAGGAACAACGCAACGGTGATCACTGGTACTGCAAATAACAACAAGAACTGCACGACCAACTGCATCCAGGTGAAGATTGGCATCCGCATGAGCTTCATGCCTGGTGCTCGCATATTGAGCACCGTGGTAATCAAATTCACTGCACCGGTGAGAGATGCAATACCGGTGATCTGTAGTCCAAGCGTCCAGAAGTCAATACCGTGCGATGGAGAGAACACTGGCCCTGAGTTTGGTGCATACATGAACCATCCGCCATCGGCTGCACCACCCATGAACCAGGACAGGTTGATGAAAATTCCACCAAACAAAAACGCCCAAAAACCGAACGCGTTAATTCGCGGAAACGCTACGTCGCGTGCTCCGATTTGGAGCGGAATAAAATAATTGGCCAAGCCAGCAGCCATCGGCATAACAAACAAAAACACCATGGTTGTTGCATGCATGGTGAACATCTGGTTGTACAAATCCGCATTGAGCACTTTCCCGTTTGGTGCTGCCAGCTGAAGGCGAATCAACACTGCTTCAAGACCGCCAACAATAAAAAAGAATAAGGCGGTGGCTGAATACATGATGCCGAGCTTTTTGTGGTCAACCGTGAACACCCATGACTTCCAACCCGTTGTCGATACCGGGCGCTTCAATGCGCCAAGAGACGAACTTGGTGTTGCTGGCGTTGCAACTTCGGTTGATGGTGGACGCTCAATAATTGCCATGATGATCTCCGATTACTTCAGCGTCAGCAAATATGCGACAAGTTTTTCGATATCAGATTCAGTAAGACCCAGGTAAGGCATACCGCGGTACTTGCCACCTGTGCTCGAGAGCAGCTCAGGGTTCACATACATCGGTTTCATTTCTGGTGCGTTACGCAACCACCCACGCAGATCTGATTGATTTAGACAATCTTCTGACACACCTTGCAAGTACTTGGCGCCAAAGGACTCAGAGTCGGCGTCCCATACATCCTTGCGGCATGACGTGTTCAGCAGGTCAAACATCGCTCCAGCAAACGTGTTGCGACTCATCAGATGCGAAAGGTTTGGTGCTGCACCAGAAACCACGCTCTCATCAGGAGCGGCAATGATGGCGGTACCATCAGCCCGCTTCATTCCGTTTACTTGGTGGCATCGCGCGCATTGGTTAACAAAAACAGCTTCGCCCTCTTTCGCCAACGTATTCTCTGCCGGCGGCGTGTACGGCTTCAGTTGGCCAGCCACCCACTTTGCAAAGTCTGCTTTGCTCAGCGCCACCGCTTCCATCCGCATATTGGCATGCGACAAACCACAGAACTCGGTGCACTGACCGGCGTAGATTCCCGGTTCATCTGCCTCAATGCGATTGAGGTGAACTCGACCTGGAACCGCATCACGCTTTCCATTCAACGCAGGAATCCAGTATGAGTGAATCACGTCGCGGCTGGTTTGGCGCAGCATCACCTTGGTGCCAACAGGGATTACCAACTGGCCTGACGTGATGATCGGTTGAGTAATTCCGTACTCATTTTGCACGGGATAGTCGTATTCCCACCACCACTGTTGACCAGTGACGTTGATGATCATTTCTGTGTCGCTGGTTTTTGCCAAATCAAACACGGTGCGGAACGTAAACACGCCAACCACGGTCAAGATCAACGCTGGAATGATGGTCAACGTTATTTCAAGCGCTGGTTTGCCATGTGTCTGCTCTGGGATTGGCTGCCCACGATCACGGAACTTGTAAATGGCATACAGCACTGCCACTGTCACGATGACTCCAATGATTCCAGCAACTGCAAAAACTGGCTTCTGCAAATCGTCAATCATCTGGGCATTCGGGCCCTTTGGCTGGAAGGTGTCCTGAGGCGCATTCGTTGCACAACCCGCCAAGACCAACGAAGTTGACAATCCGACTCCGACAGTAAGCATGCGACGCATGGTGTTCAGCCTATTGCGCTCTCGGTTGGTGTGATTTGTTGTGTTCTGGTGTCTCACGGCACAATCACCTCAATGCTTTGTCCAGCGAGCCCAGGAACCGTCAATGTGTACGGCTTACCTGCCATGGATGGCTTTGGAATATTCAATATCAGCACTTGTTCAGCGCCATCTGCGATCATCTGGGTGCACAAGACAACATCTTCTTTTACATCTCCAGAAATAACTTTGGTTCCAAGGTTGGCAACAAGACGATGTTCTTCCTGATCTTTATTCACAAACATCACGCTTGATGGATTAGATCGTGGAATGGTAATTGATTCTTGATCACCTGGAATACCTTGTGCCCTAGCGGTCAGTTTTCCGTTAACGATCTCCACGGTTGCAATCACGCTTGCTGTTGACGACACAACTTCCAGTGGGAGTTTGTCAAAGTACTTCGACTTTTCGGCTCCACAATCTTGGTGTGTGTAGTGACCTTCCGATCTAGCTTCTGCTAACTCGTCGCGAACTCCTGCGCCTGCGCCCGCGATGCCGGCAGAAACAATTCCGAGTGCGCCAACTGTTGAAATCCCGATCACAATTCCACGCTTCAAGTTAGGTCGCAAGGAGAACAACACACCTGCGCCAAGCACTGCCAAGCCAATCACAATGAATGCAATCGCTCCAGCGTCTTTACTGATCGCGAGAGTGATTCGCGAAAAAGCAACAATGATGACTCCTAGACCGACTGCAGAAATAACAGGAAATTCGATTGGGTGCAACAACCGCTTGCGTAACGATGCGTTATAGGCCTTGTCGCTCGAAGCACGCTCCGACCAGCCCAAGACCGTCCACTCAAACAGACTTGCCAAAAGCACCACAACACCCAGCAAAAATACTGCCGTTGTCGTAATTGTCCCAGCGAGAAGAATGACAAAACCAGCGGCAGTGATCAACGGCCACATTGATGACGTTGGTGTATCTTCTGTGGCTGCAACTCCTGCTTCGCCGGCTTCACCGTCACGAGTTGAAAGCACCAATGTTGTCAACAATGCAGTTGCAGCTACGGCACCAAGCAGCGCAGTCGCACCAATTGCCGACTCGTCGATCAGCAACATGTAGACGGCAAATGACAGCGCGCCGAACAGTGTGATCCCGAAGAAATATTTAGAGCCGGTTGAAAACATTGTCGCTACCTATTTCTGCACATAAACAACGAACCACATCGCAATAAACGCTGTGGTGATGAAATACCAGTACATCGCATGCGCAGTAACGACTGCACGATCCGCAACACGACCACCAAGAACACGAAACGCGGCAACAAATGAAAACGCTACGCCGGAGCACATCAATGCAAGCACGGTTCCTGTGATCGTAAAGAACATTGTTTGGTATGCGCCATCAGCAAGAACTGCGCCCATTTGCTTGTAAATCGCAACTTGAGCGTTAATCGCAGCGATTCCTATCATGCCCGTGATGAACAACGCAAGAGTGGTGTGTTGTGAGTCTTTCCGGGTTGCCGAATACACCGCCCATTGACCCATGATTGCCGCGATCACCATGGTGATCGCCAGTGTGTTCGTGGCAACTTCAGGGATCTTGAGGTCGGCTGGCAACCAGTCGTGAATCATTTTTGCGTTTCTACCCTCACGAAGCGGTGAAGCATCGCGGAACTTAAACCACACAGCCAGCATTCCGAACACCATCATGGTTCCAGCCGCAACAACTGCTCCTGTCGCAATAAATAACGGATGACGTGCAGCGGTTGCAGGACCCGGTGGTAAGGCTCGTTCTACTGCTGTATTCATTGCGCGCCTCCCGTCGAAGCTGCTGCAGTGATCGCGCGTGTTGCTGTTGACACTCCGGCCACAACACACAGCGCCATAAGCACATGGCCAACAGTGGATGCGCTGTTCCACAAACCAGCAGGACCGGCATAGGTAAAGTCAGCAACTACGTCCGATTGTTGATCGGCAAATCCTGCGATATACATCGGAAGCGCTGCAAGAACTGTTCCTACAAACCCAAGTACTCCAAGACCGATCACTGCCTGTGCTGGTAATTCACGGCCCCACAGTTGCGTACTCCAATGCGCAACTGCACCCCACACAACAAGTACTGCACCGTATGTTGTGTAGTGCAACACGCCCTCTTCAAACACGGTTCCAGCAAGTTGTGTGCTTGACAACAACTGCACGGCATTTCCGAGCAACGCAGTCAGAATCATGCCGCCGCCAAGGAAGACAGGAACAAATGCAGGTGTAATTTTTAACGTGTCGGATCGCAGGGCAAGCAGTGCCAGTCCAAGCACAACAACCATGCCAAGCAATGGCAATAGGTTGAACATTGCGTAAGGAACGAACGACTGAACTTTGTCTGACACAGTTCCCGACCATTCAAAACCATGAATGTTTTGAGTGACTGAACCAAACAGCGCGACAGACATCAGGCCAATTCCCACAAACACACCACCGCGCAGCGGCTGAGCCTGCCGAGCCACAACCGGTGCCAGTTCGGCGAGTACTCCCACAACTGGGATGATGTATAAGAACGTCTGTGGTTGCGTCATCGCCCAGCCGAGCCATGTTGAAATTTCGGTGTTTCCACCAAATGCAGCCTTGACATACTGATGATCAACCGCGACATAGATCAGCGTTCC
>Ga0222714_10002402_pt1 | contig 19838 bp, 17 predicted proteins | sample C33_3DmetaG_FD_165048 | JGI IMG/M metagenome (GOLD analysis project Ga0222714, IMG submission 165048) | Estuarine water microbial communities from San Francisco Bay, California, United States - C33_3D | ecosystem: Environmental > Aquatic > Marine > Unclassified | place: USA: California...
TGACTATTCTCATTAAGTTACCTTGGTTATATAAATTATAAACAATAACCGGTAAATTATTATCTCTACACATAACCATTGCGGTTGCGTCCATAACCTTAAGGTTTTTATTAATTACTTCAGAAAATTCTAATCGGTCATATTTTTTGGCATTGGGATTTTGCTTTGGATCGGAATCATAAATTCCATCGACCTTGGTTGCCTTAATAAGCAACTCAGCATCAATTTCAACCCCACGCAAGCTGGCTGCGGTATCTGTAGTGAAAAAAGGATTACCAGTACCCGCAGCAAAGATTACGATTCTGTTTTTTTCTAAATGCCTTATCGCTCTGAGTAGGATAAAATCTTCGCAAACCTCATGGATAGAAATGGCTGACATAACTCTCGCCTGGCCACCTTGATTACTCAGAGCATCTTGAAGTGCAAGAGCATTCATAACAGTCGCAAGCATACCCATCTGGTCTCCCTTAACTCGATCTATACCTGCTTTTACCAATCCTTCACCACGAAAAAGATTTCCCCCGCCGATTACAATTCCACACTGAACACCTGAGTTTACAAGTTCTATAATTTCTTTTGCAATTGATTGAATCGTATTTGGATCGATTCCGTACTGGAGATCACCAAGGAGAGCCTCCCCGCTTAACTTAAGTAAAACTCTTTTATATTTTGGCAATACTGATCCTATGATAGTCCGGCTTGCTTTTTGACCTCTTCAACAAAATCATCTTTTTTCTTCTCAATTCCTTCGCCAAGTTCATACCTAATAAACTCCTTTATAGAGGCGCCAGCATTATCGAGTAATTTAGAGACTTTAATATCAGGATCTTTAACAAAAGGCTGCCCATAAAGCGTAATTTGTTCTAAATATTTATTTAACCTGCCTTGGATCATCTTTTCAATAATATCTTCAGACTTACCCTCAGCTAATGCTTGGGCTTTCAGTATTTCCTTTTCCTTTTCAAGCTCCTCAACTGGTACGTCATTTTGATCCTTATAGAGGGGATTATTAGCAGCAATATGCATGGCAAGATCCTTTGCAAGATCTTGATCATGAGATCCCTCAACTTCTACTATGACACCAATGCGTCCCATATGAATATAGCTACCTACAGTGCTATCTGAATTCAAAAAACTAAAACGCCTGATGCTTATATTTTCACCTATTTCAGCGATTAATTTTTTTCTCTCATCATCAATAGTGTTCCCGTTCTCTTCAATACTTGAGAGCTCCTCTAAGGTAGAAACAGAGCTTTGGGTTAAAGCGCGCAACACAGTTTCACAAAACTTATTAAACTTCTCATCCTTTGCAACAAAATCAGTCTCGCAATTGATCTCTAAGATTGTATGTTGATTATTTTCATAATCTGTAGAGATAAGTATCTTACCTTCAGCGGCGACTCGTGAGGCCTTTTTATCAGCTTTTGCTTGTCCTGCTTTTCTTAAATATTCAACAGCTTTTTCAAGGTCACCATCTGTCTCTGAGAGCGCCTTCTTGCAGTCCATCATACCTACACCGGTAATCTCTCTGAGCTCTTTAACTAGTTGCGCTGATACTGTCATGCCTTCTTCCTTTAATTATTGTTTATCCTCAAAGATTGCCTTTGAATTATTATCATTTACCTCATCCTTAGAAACCGCCTCGGGCTCAGGAATTGATGTTTCTTCTGGCTCTGAAGTTACAGTGTCCTCTTTTTTTGCTCTGGCTTTTTTCTTGGTGACTTTTTTCTTTATTTTAGGCTCAGCCGGATTGTCATCAGCGGGTTCTGCAATCTCATTTACCTCAATAAATTCATCGCCCATATCTGGGATCATAGTCCTTCCTTCTGAGATAGCCTCGGCTATACCTTTCGCATAGAGTTGAATGCTGGAGATAGCATCATCATTGCCTGGAATAATCATATCAATATCATCTGGTGAAGAATTAGTATCAACTACACCAATTACCGGTATCTTTAACTTTTTTGCCTCTTTTACAGCAATTTTTTCATATCTGACATCGATGACGAAAAGCGCATCAGGGAGTCTGTTCATATTCTTGATGCCGCCTAAAGTTTTTTCAAGCTTTTCTAATTCTCTTGAGAGAGTCAATAATTCTCTTTTCGTGTAATCTTCTTGACTGTCCTCAGTCTCAAAAATACTCTCAAGAGCCTTGAGACGCTTAACTGACTTTTTAATGGTATCAAAATTAGTAAGCATTCCTCCTAACCAGCGATTACAAACATAAGGCATATCGCATGATTCAGCAGCCTCTCTTATGGCTTTTTTTGCAGATCTTTTTGAACCAACAAATAAAATACTTCCACCTCTAGACGCAAGTTCTTGAACAAACTTTGTTGTTTCTAGAAATAGTGGTAAAGACTGTTGTAAATCTATAATGTGAACTTTGCTTTTTTCCCCATAGATAAATGGTTTCATTTTTGGGTTCCAAAACTTCGTTTGGTGTCCGAAGTGAACTCCGGCTTCAAGCATATCTCTCATGGATACTTTTGACATATTTTCTCCTTTTGGGTTGATTTGCAGTTTAGTCAGTCATTCTACCCTTAGGGCACCCTAGAATTTCTTTACACTAAATTGCTTTATTTTTTGCTAAATTAGCAACCGATTTATAACATACTGTTAATATTTGAACAAGTTTTCTAATAAATTATGACTGTATCTATCAAAAACTTCGATGAAATAAACCTCATGCGGGAAGCCGGTAAGGCGGCTGCTTCGGTTTTAGATATGATATCAGATTATGTTAATCCTGGTATCACAACAGCCGAGCTGGATACTCTTTGTCATAACTATATTGTGAATGATCTTGGATTAATACCCGCACCCTTAAATTATCGAGGCTTTCCAAAATCAATATGTACGTCAGTAAATCACGTTGTCTGCCATGGGATTCCAAGTGATAAAAAACTTAAAGATGGCGATATTATTAATATTGACATCACCGTAATTAAAAATGGGTTTCATGGGGACACAAGTCGAATGTTTAGTGTAGGAAAGCCTAAGTTATTAGCAGAGCGACTTATTAATATTTGTAAAGAGTCAATGTGGATTGGTATTGAACAGGTAAGGCCAGGTATTACGTTAGGCGATATAGGAGCAAGTATTCAAGCTTTTGTCGAAAAAAATCGGTATTCAGTGGTAAGGGAATACTGCGGACATGGCATTGGTCGTGTCTTCCATGAGGATCCTCAGGTACTTCATTATGGCACGCCTGGCACGGGTCTAGTTTTAGAAGAAGGCATGACATTCACTATCGAGCCTATGATTAACGCGGGTAAGAGACATACTAAATTGCTATCAGATGGATGGACGGTTGTAACTAAAGACAAATCATTATCTGCACAATGGGAACATACCTTGGTGGTAACTAGTAGTGGATTTGAGGTTTTAACTCTTAGTGAAAATGAGAAAACTCTATGAGCCAAGAATCATTAAAAAAAATAAGTCATCCCTCAGAAATACTCTCAGTTCAAGAAGCAAAAAAAGTAATCCGTGATCAACATGATTCTATGCTCGCAAGGTCAAATCATCTTAATGATATTGAACAAATTATCTTTGAAAAATCTGAATTGATTGATCAAATAATAATTAAAGCCTGGGTCCATTTTATTACGCATCATGACAAACTAGCTCTCATCGCTGTAGGCGGTTATGGAAGGGGTGAGCTTTTCCCCTACTCTGATATTGACTTACTCATTTTAAAAAAGCATGTTGATAGTACAGAGCAAAAAGATGCAATCAGTAAATTTATAACCTATCTTTGGGATATTGGGCTTGAGGTAGGACAATCAGTTAGGACCATTAATGAATCTATTGATCTCGCAAAGTCAGATTTGACTATTTATACAACATTGATGGAAACAAGAATTCTTATGGGTAATGAAGAGCTCTATCAAATGCTAAATAAAAAGCTACTAAACCAAAAGAGAATTTGGCCTGTACAAAAATTCTTCGAAGCTAAAAAAGAGGAACAACATCATAGGCATCTTAAGTATCATGATACTGCATACAACTTAGAGCCCAGCGTAAAGGGAGGGCTTGGTGGATTAAGAGACATACAGGTCATGGGCTGGATTGGAAAAAGATTTTTCTCTTTTAGCAATCTTGATGGTCTATTTGAGCATGCGATCTTGACTAAGGGACAGATCATACTGTTAAAAAATTGCCAAAAATTCCTTTGGCGCGTTCGGTTCGCCCTGCATTTAATACTTGGAAAAAAAGAAGACCGGCTATTATTTGAACATCAAATTAAAATATCAAAGTTCCTAGGATACGAAGGCCAAGGCAATGAAGGAATTGAGGCATTTATGCAGCGCTATTACCAAACAGTGATGGAGGTATCACGACTCAATGACATTGTCATGTCATTATTTGAGGAGAGACTCCTCCCAAAAAGAAAACTTAAAGCAACCATCATTGATGAGCACTTTGAGATTAGGAATGGCTTTCTTGAGGTACGAAGTCCGCATTTATTTGCTGAAAAACCTAGCCTTATGCTTGCCCTTTTTGCCACACTCGAGAAGAATATTAATCTTAGGGGCATTGGACCAAGAACAATTGGCATCATAAAAAGAAATTTGTGGTTGATTGATGATGACTTTAAAGCCGATTTAGAAAATAAAAAATTATTCCTAGAGATTTTAGGTGCACCTACAGGGGTTACGCGGTCGCTCAAGCATATGAACGCCTATGGTATTCTAGGTGCCTATATTCCAAACTTTCAAAACGTTATAGGAAGAATGCAATTTGACTTATTCCATGCCTACACGGTAGATGCGCATACGTTGTTCGTGGTTGAGAATCTTCGCCGCTTTTCACTAGAGAGATTCAATGATGAGTACCCACTTTGCTCAAGTATAATGCAGTCACTTGAGCGTCCTGAGCTGGCTTATCTTTCAGGATTATTTCACGATATTGCAAAAGGTCGAGGCGGAGATCATTCAGAACTTGGCTCGATCGATGCAGAAAATTTTTGCCTGAATCATGGATTTTCAAAGTACGAATCGGGCTTAGTGGCATGGCTAGTTCAGCATCATCTTCTTCTTTCAGTGACCGCACAAAAGAAAGACTTGAACGATCCTAGCGTCATCAAGGAATTTGCTGAAAAGGTCGGCGATGAAGCCCATCTAAACTATCTTTATCTTCTTACCGTAGCAGACGTCCGAGGGACCAATCCAAATCTCTGGAATTCATGGAAGGATTCATTATTTAGAGAGCTTTATGAGAAGACTAGATCACTTCTCAGGCGTGGCCTGGATCAAGGGATAGATTATGAGATCCTGATAAAGGAGAGAAAAATTGATGCTCTTGCCGCGCTCTCAAAAATTAATCCGAATATCTCTATTAGAGAAATTGAAAATCTATGGGGCAAGCTTGAGGATACTTTTTTCACCAATCAAAGCGTGTCTGAAATTGTCTGGTTAACCGATTTACTTCTAATAAATGATAGCCCTGCAGTCAAGCCAGATAACCTTATAGACGATAAAATACATAGAGTGGCAGTATTGACCCCCACTAATTTTTCGAGCTTTGCAAGGGTAACGGCCATCATTGAGCAGGTCGGTCTTAATATTCTTGATGTTAAGTTTAATCATATCGAAAATAATAATCTCGATATCTACTATTTCAGCGAGCCAGATCCCAAGCTTCTGGTTAATAGCATGCGCATGTCCGAGCTTACCGATCGACTTAATACATACATCGTAGAGAACAGGGATAAAAAAATTACCTTAACGAGAAAAACCAGAAGGGAGGTTAAATCTTTTAAGCCATTTGTTAGGGTCAAGTGCTTTAACAATGACAAGGATCAAACGATTATAGAGCTGAGTACATTGGATCGACCTGGAATCTTAAATATCATCGCTAACGAGTTTGAAAAGTTACAACTTAAATTAATTAATGCCAAAATTTCAACATTGGGCGAGAGAGTTGATGATATCTTTTTCATTACAGATCGAGACGGTCTTAAAGTGAATGATGGATATCATGAGAAAATTGAACAAGTGATTGAGAATGCATTAAGGTTATCAGGAGATTGACAATGAAAGATCAAATTGAACAACTGTGGAATGATCGAGAAAAATTAAATACTAATAATGTTAAGGCTGAAGATAAGGATCTTATCAATCATGCTATCAATGAATTAGATACCGGTCGGTTACGTGTAGCCGAGAAGATCAATAGTGAATGGGTTATAAACGAATGGCTAAAAAAGGCAGTGCTTCTATCATTTCGTGTGAATGACAATGCATTAGCTCAATCAAGTTATCAGAATTTCTACGATAAGGTCCCTCTAAAATATGCTAACTATGAGGAGCAAACATTTAAGGATGAGCTTGTCAGAGTGGTCCCTCATGCAATTGTTAGGAAGGGTTCTTTTGTGGGGAAACAGTGTGTTCTCATGCCAAGCTTTATTAATATAGGTGCATACGTTGATGAGGGATGCACCATTGACACATGGGCAACTGTTGGCAGTTGTGCCCAAATTGGTAAAAATGTTCATCTGTCTGGTGGTGCAGGAATCGGTGGTGTTCTTGAACCGTTACAAGCAAGTCCAACGATTATTGAGGATAATTGTTTCATCGGTGCGAGAAGTGAAATTGTAGAAGGTGTCATAGTCGAGGAGAATTCTGTAATCGCTATGGGAACGTTTATAAGTCAAAGCACAAAAATCTATGACAGAGAAAACGATAAGATCTACTATGGCAGGGTGCCGAGTGGATCTGTTGTAGTGCCTGGATCACTCCCAAGCGCTGTTGGCTCCTGCTCTCTCTACTGCGCTGTTATTGTCAAGCGCGTAGATGCAGAAACAAGAGCCAAAACAAGTAATAATGAATTGCTTAGGTTTTAAAAGCTAAACTGCGCGTCTAGATGAAGCCTTTTGTAGCTTATATATTCATCTGAACTGTTAAGTATCTGATTATCAAAATAAGTAAGCTGGTAACGGAGCCCGCTATTGAGAACATAGATAAAATCAATCACATGCCCTTTCTTTCCTGTTCCACCCCCACCTATATCAGAGTCAGTATAAAGCGATAAAACAGTATTTCTCTCGAGATCACTGTAAGCATAGCCCACTCTCCAAGAGCCAGGCCCTGACGCGTTGCCGTATTGTGTGCCAAGCGTAAAACCACTCGCACCCTCTTCCGCCTCAAAGTTCTGGGTCATAAGACCAAAAACTCTTAATCTTTCGTCTAATAGATCATCATTGGTGTATTGAAAGAATGCCTCACCAATGTTGTAGTCATAAAGGTATCCCCCATCGGCATCCAGTGACGCCCTTCTATTTTTACCATCATAAAAGGGGACTGATCCCTGAGTGTCCAGATAGTCCTGATAACCTAAACCAATCACTAGGTTATCGAGGTTTACTCCGATTTGTCCTCCAATCATTTGAGGGTCGAGGTCTGAGGCCTTGACCTCCTCGGATTGAAAATTTACAACATTGATAAAGATATTATTGACATCGTATCTCAAGGCTAATCCCTCTGGAGTTAAGTCTCCATCAAAGATAATGGGTTGACCGCCGGCCCGGTACCATGGGTTTCTTAATTTGCCACCCATTAACTGGAGTTGTTCGTTGATAGAGTAGTTAAAATATGCATAATCAAGGGCGAAGCTTTTTTTTGAGCCTCCCTCTGAGAGGGTAATGTTTGCACTCACCGGGTTCCCATCCTCAACAGTCGCAAAACCTACTCTAATCTCAATTTGCTCTGTAGGATTGGCACGGAACCCTAATCTGGCCCTGATCCTTTGTAAATAGCGATCCTCCTTGCCTTCCTCTATCCTTGTCTCATGACGGTATCTCAAGTCACCTGAAATCGAAATCGAATCCGTTTGAGCGATTGCGTTGGTAGTAATAAACATGGCAAATAAAAATAAGGCAAAAAACTTCATTAAAAACACTCCATTAGTTATGTGTATCCTAGAAATTTAATATTACAGTTTTATTACAATATGACTTTTTTACAAAATTGTTTCTTTATGACAAAGATTAGCCAAATCTACCGGTGATATAGTCTTCGGTGAGCCTTTCCTTGGGATTGGTAAATATTTGGTCGGTGTCGCCTACCTCGATAATCTCACCAAGGTGAAAATAGGCAGTCCTCTGGGAAACCCTTGCTGCCTGTTGCATTGAGTGCGTCACAATGACGATGGCATACTTCTCTCTTAGCTCATCAATAAGATCCTCTATTTTAGCAGTGGCGATAGGATCTAACGCCGAACAAGGTTCATCCATCAGAATAACCTCTGGCCCAACTGCAATGGTTCTCGCGATGCATAGTCTTTGTTGCTGACCGCCTGACAATGAAGTCCCTATGGCTGTTAGTCGATCTTTAACCTCTTCCCATAATCCAGCCTTTTGTAAGCTTTCTTTGACGATATCATCGAGATCGGATCTTGTATCAACCAGGCCATGGATTCTAGGCCCATAGGCTACGTTGTCATAAATGGATTTAGGAAATGGATTGGGCTTTTGAAATACCATGCCTACACGTGCTCTTAGCATCACGACGTCCATCTCTTTTGAATATATATCCTCGCCTTCAAGCAGAACCTCGCCTGAAATCCTTGCCGACTCAATGGTGTCGTTCATTCGATTTAAGCATCTGATGAAAGTTGATTTTCCACAGCCTGATGGACCAATCAAGGATATAACTTCGTTACGCGCGATATCTAAGTTAACGCTCTTAATGGCATGGTTATCACCATAAAAAACATCGACCCCTTTAACCTGAAATATCGGCTTATCCATTTACATTATCTTTAATTTTTAACATCACTAGATTACCATTTTTTTTCAAATTTCTTTCTTAGAATTACAGCTATTAGATTCATCAAAATCAGAAATACCAGGAGGATGATAATGGCTGCAGAGGTTCGCTCAGAAAATCCACGGTCTGGGCTATCCGCCCAGAGGAAGATCTGTATGGGTAGCGTTGTGGAGGGTGAAAATATTGTCTGAGGGATTTCTGTAATAAAGGCGACCATGCCTATCATTAACAGAGGGGCTGATTCACCCAATGCGCGCGCCATGCCAATAATGGTGCCAGTTAGCATGCCCGGTAAGGCGAGCGGGATGACATGATCGACTACCATTTTTAATTTTGATGCACCAAGACCTAGCGCTGCCTCCTTGATAGAGGGTGGCACAGATGTAATTGCTGCTCTTGAGGCAATAATGACAATAGGTAGCGTCATCAAAGTCAACACAAAACCACCCACGATTGGTGCCGAGCGAGGAAAACCAAAAAAGTTAATAAACATTGCCAGTCCAAGCAATCCAAAAATAACCGAAGGTACGGCTGCGAGATTATTGATGTTGACCTCGATAAAATCTGTGAATCGATTCTTGGGGGCGAATTCCTCAAGATAGATAGCAGTTGCCGCGCCGATAGGAAACGAGAGAAATAGCGTGATACCTAAAACAAAAACAGAGCCCATAATGGCGCCCATGACACCGGCCATCTCAGGGTAGCTAGAATCTCCTTTAAGAAATAGATTTGTGTTTATCTGTCTGGAAATTAAATTTCTATCTGTAAGCGATTGAAAGTATTCATACTGCTGTTCACTTAATCTTCCCCGCGGTGATTCACTGTCTACAAAATAACCTTTATTTACCATATCGACATCAGATGAGGCTAATGCAATAAAATTGATAGTACCTGGAGGAGTCTCTGAACTGATATCTCTCTCGAGATCGATTGAGGCGCCTCGACTTGCAAGTCTAAATAGGTCAGCAAGCTCAGCTCGAGCCTGTAATTCAGGGAAAAGCTCCCTCAATCCATCTCTGATTTTATTTTGAAAGTTAATCGATGAAATATCTTCGATATCTGCTGTCGATAGTTCTATGGGTATCTCGATGTATGTCTGAGTGAACGCTCTGTAGCCCTGAGAAAAGATGATGCTAAGTATGAGAAGCAAAAAGCCAGAAGCAAAAAGAAGCGCGGTGACACCCAAGGATCGCATGATGCGTTCATTTCGATAGCGCGACTTTAGGCCTTGAGAAACTAGTGTTTTTAGATCTCTACTCATATTGTTCCCGATATTTTCTTACCACATGCAGGGCATAAATATTTAATAGCAGCGTAACAACAAATAAAACCAAGCCCAGAGCAAATGCTGCAAGCGTCTTAGCACTGTCAAACTCCTGATCGCCAACTAATAATGTAACAATTTGAGCGGTCACCGTTGTAACGGGCTCGAGCGGGTTAAAAGTGAGGTTTGCGGCTAATCCTGCTGCCATGACCACAATCATGGTCTCTCCAATGGCTCTTGACACGGCAAGCAATACCCCCGCAATAATTCCAGGAAGGGCTGCGGGTAAAACTACATTTCTTATGGTTTCTGATTTGGTTGCGCCGCATCCATACGAACCCTCCCGAAGGCTCATGGGGACTGCACTGATAACATCACTTGAGATAGATGAAACAAAAGGAATAATCATGACTCCCATTACGAGACCCACTGCAAGTGCACTCTCCGAGGTCAGTTGCCAACCTAAGTTGTCCCCTAACTCCCTTATAAAAGGACCAATGACAAGAGCGGCAAAGTATCCATATACGACAGTTGGAATACCTGCCAAAATCTCAAGGATAGGCTTTAAGATATCCTTTGTTGAGCTTTTCGCATACTCAGAAAGGAAGATGGCCGAGAAGAGACCAAAAGGAATAGCTACTGCCATTGCAACCAGAGCAATAAGTAGAGTTCCGCCAAATACTGGAACGGCACCAAAAGCGCCACTTGAGCCCACCTGATCCTCTCTGATAGCTGTCTGAGGGCTCCACTGTGTTCCAAAAAGGAAATCAAAAATAGATACCTGACCAAAGAATCGAATACTCTCAAAGAGCACAGAAAGTAAAATTCCAAAGGTTGTGATGACAGATATCATAGACAAAAGCATCAGTATCCATTTAATCATCAACTCGGCATGGACCCTTGCATTAAAGCTAGGATTCGTTCGATATAATGCATACATAGTGGCAATCAGTACAATACTCCCAAACAGAAGCATTTTAGAAATTGAAACTGTATTTATGGCACCCACATAAACCGCGAGTCCTAGAGTATGTGTGGTATTTGATGCGTCAAAGGGGATGATCTCAGCGTGGACATTTAAGAGCTCATTATAAATAAATTGAAAACTTTCAGGCTCAACATCAAGGACAGATGGTAGGGCAGATTGCACTAGGTATCTGATCATTCCAGGCTCAGCGAGCGTATAGATGAGAACAAATAAAAACGATGGTACAAACGCCACCAAAAGATTATGCAAGCCAAAATAACCCTTAGTAGCAAAGAGTTTACGGCTCGATGAAAAGGCAATTGCCCTACTTCTTCCATAGAGATAAAGAAGCAGGGCAAGGATTAAATTAATTACAAAATATGCGCTTAAAGACACCTAACAATCATAGCTGTAAAGGTGATAATTGTCTTGCGCTGGATTGAATCATTTCGAATTCCTCATATCCCATAGGAATTAAACCCCTATCCGTAAGATAGCCAAATTCTCCAATCGTATTTTCATCGGTATATTCAAATATAAACTCCTCCAGCCCTGGAACAATGCCAACATGCGCTGACTTAACGTAGAAATAAAGAGGTCTGGAGATGGGGTACTGACCTCCCACGATAAAATCAAATTCAGGAGCTACGTCATCTATTCTCGATCCTTTAACAACATCCCTGTTCTGATCCAAGAAGCTGTAGCCAAAAATCCCTAATGCATTGCTATTGACATTAAGTCTTTGAATGATCATGTTGTCGTTTTCTCCAGCCTCAATAAAATGACCATCCTCTCTCATAGATTGGCATGCAAGCTGATGCGCCTCACCATCCAATGCCTCAATTTCAGGAAAACTTGAGCATACTGCATCCATCACAAGTTCCACAAAGGCGTCTCTTGTGCCCGAGGTAGGCGGCGGACCCAGTACCTCAATCCGATTATTAGGAAAGCTCGAATTTATCTCAGACCAGACGGTATACGGATTCTCAATTAGACCTCCGTTGCCATCAGGAACTGTTTTAGCTAGGGCTAAAAAGATTTCCTCTTTAGTTAAGTTGAAGTTGTGACCGCTCAATGAATTGGCAAGGACGATCCCGTCATAACCGACCTTTACCTCGATGATTTCAGATACGCCATTAGAGTTACACTGATCTACTTCGCTTTGTCTGATTCGTCTTGAAGAATTGGTAATGTCAGGGAAATTTAATCCAATCCCCTGACAAAAGGCTCTAATTCCACCGCCCGATCCTGTGGACTCGATTGTTGGGGTTCTGTAGCCTGTTGCTAGACCAAAGTTTTCTGCAACGACGATCGAAAAAGGATAAACAGTAGACGATCCAACAATACTGATGTAGTCTCTTGAGGACTGTGCATTAACACCAGTTATAATTAGGTAAGAAAAAATGATGACAAATGCTCTATTCACTAATTTCACGATTACTCCATATATAGTTGATACGCGTAGCTTAGTGATCAATTGTTACATTTTTATTACATTATTAATCAGGACTTCCTTTTAGTATGAATGAACAAACTTTACTCAATGAATTACTTAAAATTCAATCAGTTACGCCTAATGACAATGGCTGCTTGGAATTAATTTCAGGCCTCCTTCAAGACAGTGGATTTGAGATAGGGAGGTTTGATAAAAATGGGGTCAGTAATTTATGGGCAATCATTGGTAAAGAGGGGCCCATATTTTGTCTAGCAGGACACACCGATGTGGTCCCTGCTGACAAAGAACATTGGAATACCGACCCTTTCGTCCCCACCGAGATAGAGGGAAAGCTTTTTGCTAGGGGGGCTGCAGATATGAAAGGCGGTCTTGCCTGTCTAGTCACTGCCGCCATAAATTTCATTAAAAATAATCCTAGTTTAAAAGGGAGGCTGGCTTTTCTATTGACCAGCGATGAAGAAGGCGCAGCAGATTTTGGCACAAAGTATGTGATGCAAGAACTTCAAAAAAAACAAATTCAGTTAGATTGGTGCTTAATTGGCGAGCCATCGAGCTCCGAAAGGCTTTTTGATTTTGCACGCATAGGGCGGAGAGGTAGCCTAAGCGGGATACTTAGCATCCATGGACAGGAAGGTCATGTCGCTTATCCTCAAGCGACTGAAAATGTCATGCTAACCTATGCGAAATTCATGTATGCCATGGACAAATTAGATTTAGGAAGAGGCAATACATTTTTTCCAAAAACTAGCTTTCAGCCTGTGTATGTGCACTCTGATGCGAATGCAGTGAATGTGATTCCCTCCTCGCTAATTGCTCGATTTAATCTAAGATATTCCGATGAGTGGAGCTTTGAAACGCTTTCATCTCAAATAGAAAAGATTCTTAACTCACTCTCATGTCAATATAAGATTGAATGGAAAAATGCGGGCAATCCATTCATCACTGAAGAGGGACATTTTTCCAACGTGGTAAAGGATTGTGTCCATGAAGTGATAGGGGATGAATTAACTTATTCAACTGCGGGCGGCACCTCGGATGGGAGATATATCGCGCCCTATGGCACAGAGGTCATTGAGCTTGGGCCAATAAATAAATCCATTCATAAAAACAATGAATTCATTCAATTGGATCACTTAGCTCTCATGACTAAAACTTACGAGAGAATTCTTGAGAAGATGCTAACCTAGCTCGGACCTTTTCCAGTTTACCGTGAGCACATAAAAGCCCAAAAACCCAAACCAAACGAGTACCCAGCCAGGCATCGAAACCCCTAAGAATCGCCATGATACTTCAGCACATTCTCCTGAGCCTGTCATGATCAATGTTAATGCCTCAAGCAAAGGAAAGGCGTCCATCAAATAATCAAGACCAGGTCCGCATGTAGGCACAAGCTCAGGGGGTAGATTCTGGATATAAACATGCCTAGCGGCGATGCTTAGACCAATTCCAGCAATTATAAAACCCAGCAAACCTAATAGCCTTGAAACTATTAAAGGTGTCAATTGTGCGAAAAAAGCTAGTATAAATATAATGCCAAGACCAATCATCGCTAACCTTTGAAATATGCATAATGGGCAAGCTACCAAACCGAGCACATGCTCAGAATAAAGCGCATAACCCATAAGCGAGCAGACAATTAAAAAGCCAACAAGGTTTCGGATCTGCGTTTTGCTCATGACCTACCCTTCAAGATCCTCAGCATGCCTTATATCTAGGCCTTTTTCAGTATAGATGACATACTCACAAATATTTTTGGAGTGATCCCCTATCCTCTCAAGAGCGCGGGCAATCCACATAATGTTAAGTCTCTTGGTTATCGATCGAGGGTCTTCCATCATATGGGTAATGCTACTTCTTGACAGAGTTTTATACTGTGAATCAACCATCTCATCAGACCTAAAGGTTGATAAAGCAAGCTCTGAGTCAAATCGAGCAAAAGCATCTAATGACTTTTTAGTCATGGTCTGAACTAATTCACCCATGGCTTGAATCTCAAGGTGATCTGCTTTATTAATTTCTGAACTTTCTAGCAAGTTAATCGAGAGCCTGGCAATCTTCTCTGCCTCGTCACCCATACGCTCAATATCTGTGATTGTCTTAATAATAGCCATGATCAATCTAAGGTCAATCGCAGCAGGTGCTCGAGTCGCGAGAATCCTTCGGCACTCATCATCAATTTCCAGCTCAAGATCATTAACATGATCATCCATTGCAATGACATTCGTGCAGGCTTGTGAGTCACCCTGAAAGAAACCATGTAACGCTTGGGTAAGCATTTCCTCAACAAGACCGCCCATCTTGAGCACACTATTCCTGACGGACTCAAGCTCCTCATTGAATTTCCTACTGGTATGTTTATTAAACTCTTTCATGACTAATAATCTATCAACTCCTTTAATCTTTGGCTAATCTTTTGTTTGGGAATCGGCAGCTAAAGGAGCTTCCAACTTGCAGCTCACTCTCTATGATAAGTTCTGCCCCCATCCTATCCAACGCATGCTTAACTATGGATAAACCAAGTCCCGTACCGCCGGTTTTAGCATTCCTTCCTTTATCCACTCGATAAAACCTCTCTGTAATTCGTTCAATAGATTCTTGAGGAATACCGATTCCAGTATCCTGAACGGTGAAAGTCGCATATTCAGCGTCTGCAGACCAAGAAATCAAGACGTCTCCACCTTCATCCGTGTATCGATGCGCATTTGAAATAAGATTTTCAACAATAGAATAAAAAAGACTCTCATCAGATATTAATTTTTTATCGCACTCGATACTTAATTTAAAGTTAATTTTTTTATTCAAAGATTCATAAGACTCTAGGACTTGATTGATAATCGATCCAACATCTATCAAGTCATCATTTAGCTCCATATCGCTGTTCTCAATTTTTGAAAGTGAGAGTAAATCTTCAATAATCTTATTCATTCGATCGGCTTGTAAGGTAATTTGGTTTGCAAAGTTCGCTAACTCTTGCTCCTTAGAATCCTCATTAATGATCTCAGAATATCCCTTGATGGTTGTTAGCGGTGTTTTTAGCTCATGACTCGCATTGGCGATAAAATCCTTTCTTATCTGATTCAGCTTGGACTGAGCGGTAACATCACGGACAGATATAAATTTTTTAGTTCGAGAGCTGTGGTCGTGATACTCAACAATCCTAAATCTTAGAAATCTCTTATTATTGCTATCCTCAATATCAATAAAGTTATCCATCTTATGGTTTTTAAGATAATGGTTAAATGCTGGGAAACGGATAATGTTACCAACCTTTTGCCCGATATCTCTATCTTGATCCACCCCTAAGAGCGTCAAGGATGAGCGATTGCACCACTCTATGTTGTTAAATTCATCAATAATGATCCCGGCATCTGGGATTGCGCTTGCTAAAGCATTTACCTCTTTGATGAGCTGTGCAAATCGCTTTCGATACCGCCAACGACTTTTGCTTAATGCCTCGATACTTGAGTTGACCTCACTTAAAAACCCCCTCGTTCCAAGCCATTTAATTTTAAAACCATGTTGCAAGCTCTCTTTAAGTGAAAATACATAGATGAGCATTAAAATAAGGTATGCAGAAATTATGATCAAGGCAGAGTGATAAAAGCCTCCCAGCAAGGTGCCCAACAAAAAGGTCGCTATGATGACAAGGAGCAGCTGACCAAGGAGGAAAAAAATTAAATTAGTGAGTCGCATTTAGTCTGGGCTTTGAAAATATATATCCTGAGCCTCGAACCGTTTTAATATAATTTTCGTATCCATAAGGCTCTAGCTTCGCTCTTAGCCTCCTAATATGAACATCAACGGTTCTATCGTCAAGATAAACATTACCACCCCAAACACTATCAAGAAGCTGTTCCCGTGAAAACACCTTTTCCTGTCTTGCAATAAAAAAATGTAATAGCTTAAATTCAATCGGCCCTAAATTAATTTCACTCTCATCTATGCAAACCTTATGCGACTCGACATCAACCTCCAATCCATCCACTCTATATTTTTCTTTTGCGGTAGGAACTCTTCTTAAATTTGCCTGAACCCGAGCAAGTAATTCCTTGGAGGAAAAAGGTTTGGCCACATAATCATCTGCGCCACTATTTAAGCCCATGATGGTATCATCCTCAGAGGATTTTGCCGTCAGCATGATGATAGGAATTGCATCAAATCTCTGCTCACGTCGAATCTGTCTAATGGCCTCAATGCCACTCCTATCGGGGAGCATCCAATCCATGATGATAATGTCAGGCTTCTTATCAGCCAATAAGCTAAGTCCACCAGACACTGTCGTTGAGCTACGGACATTGTATTTATGTCTCTCGAAAAAAACTTTAAGCATATTGACAATACTCAGATCATCCTCAAAAACCAATAATTCCATATTTTCTCTCATGGATTTAGACATAAGTAAAATAAGGATAGGTTGTTACAGAATTATGACAATATGTAATGCCAATCATTTCCATGCACTGTCTTCCCTGACATACAAAAACTCGGGTTTCATATAGTGATGACCCATAAAGTTTTTATGTTTTATTGCATGGTACTCAAGAAGTTCTGTCGGACTGCATTTAAAACTCTGAACATCGCCTGATCTCTCTGAAATCATCGTTTGATCAAACTCAAAAGAAAAATAATTATGTTGAGCAAGATTTATTTTTTTATCCGATAAGGTATTTATGGTTTTTAATATAAAAGTTCCATTCGAATCCCTATGATATTCTGCAATAAATAATTCTTTAGAGTAGGCATTCATGACGGTATGAATCGTCTCCATACCCGTTGCCTTCCAAGCAATGTAGGACAATAATTCAAGACTACCAATAGGCATCAATCTGACTGCGGACTCAAAGGCCAGTCCCTGAGCAAGCATGAGAGCCATCCGAATGCCTGTAAATGAACCGGGTCCATTGACGTATGCAATTGAACCAAGTTTCTCAAAGGAGTGCTTCTTTTTCTGATCGTCTAAAAAATTTAAGATATGGCTAAGCTGATTCTTACTCGACGGCGATTGAAAGGAGCTCACTTGCTCATCATATAGAAAACCTATACTAAACGAAGCGCCTACACCGTTGAAACAAATTAAATTAGTCTGTGACATAAAAAAACCTAATTTTATTAACCATTTGGCAAGATATTTAGATATAATCTAATGCTTTCATTTTACATAAAATTAAAGCAATTATGACACAAACTACCTTACCAGAACTCAGCAATTGGGTATCTGAAGTTGCCTCTCATTGTAATCCAGATCAGATCCATTGGTGTGATGGTTCAGATGCCGAGTACTTCTCCTTTATTGATCAGATGGTCACGACGGGTGACATGATTAAACTTAACGATAAGACCTTTCCGGGGTGTTATTTGCATCGTTCTGATCCTCAAGATGTCGCAAGAGTTGAGCATCTAACTTACGTGTGCACAGAGACCGAGTTAGAGGCTGGTCCTAACAATAATTGGATGGAGCCCTCAAAGGCAAAAGACATGATGAATAACTTCTTTGCCGGATGCATGAAGGGTAGAACCATGTACGTTATCCCCTACTGCATGGGGCCGCTTGGATCAAAATTTTCAAGGTACGGTGTTGAGATTACAGATAGCATCTATGTTGCTGTAAATATGTACCTTATGACCCGCATGGGACAAAGCGCTTTAAAAGAGATAGAGTCATCAGGATCCTTTATAAAGGGGCTACACTCCACAGGTGAATTAGATCCTGAGAGAAGATTTATCATGCATTTCCCGGATGAGCTCTTCATCATGAGCTATGGTTCTGGCTATGGGGGTAACGCGCTTCTAGGAAAGAAATGCCATGCGCTTAGAATTGCATCCCATCAAGCTAGAACTGAAGGTTGGTTGGCTGAGCATATGTTAATCGTCGGTATTGAGAATCCGCAAGGTGAGGTGCACTACCTTGCCTGCGCATTCCCATCGGCATGCGGAAAAACAAACCTTGCAATGTTGATTCCACCTGAAGAGTACAAGGGATGGAAGGTATGGACTCTAGGTGATGATATCGCCTGGTTGCACCCTGATGAGAGCGGCCAACTCAGAGCAATTAACCCTGAGGCCGGATATTTTGGTGTTGTGCCGGGAACCAATTTAAAAACAAATCCTAATGCCTTCAATACCATCACCAGCAATACTATATTCACAAATGTTGCAGTGACTGCAGATAATGAACCTTGGTGGGAAGGCAAAGAGACAGGCATCCCAATCACAGACTGGCTTGGCAATGCATTTACTGGTAAAAAGCCAGGTGCGCACCCAAACTCAAGATTTACTGTCTCTGCAAAACAAAACCCTAGCTACTCCTCATTAGCCGAAGCTCCAGAGGGAGTTCCTATCAGCGCATTAGTGTTTGGTGGCAGAAGAAAAGAACTTGCACCCCTTGTTTATCAAGCAAAGGATTGGGAGCATGGTGTCATGGTAGCTGCGAGTGTGGCATCCGAAACAACAGCCGCAGCCACAGGCAAGATCGGTGTTGTAAGAAGAGACCCTATGGCTATGAAACCGTTCTGCGGATATAACTTTGGAGACTATTGGGCGCACTGGCTGAGTTTTAGTCAAAAACTTAGCGCTTTACCTAAAATATTTCATGTAAATTGGTTTAGACAAAATGCATCAGGTGAATTCTTGTGGCCTGGCTTTGGAGAAAATATGAGAGTGCTAGAGTGGATCATCTCGCGTTGCAAGGATGGCACCCATGCAGTGGAGACTCCCATTGGTTTTGTGCCAGGGAATAATGATATTAACTTGAATGGTCTAAATATTGATTCAAGCCGAATCGATGAGTTAACGCATATCGATTACAAGCAATGGAAGCAGGAAATATCTGAATTTAAGAAATACCTTGAGGAATTTGGCAGCAAGACACCTGAAAGACTTTTAGAGGAGTGTGATAAGGTATTAGCGGAACTCTCTTAAGAGACTACTTATTTTTTAGCTACTATATAAACGATCCAAGCAGCATCATTGGTACCCTGGGTTTCAGGCAGATAATTGCCTGTTCCTTCACCATCCTCATCCTCCTCCTCCCAGTATATGGTGACTTCACGAAAACCCACATCGAGAAGGACTTCTTTTATCTCTGGTAAGGTCCATAACCTCCACTCATACGTGAATGCCTGAGGTATCTTTGAGCCGTCAGGGAATTCAAACCCAATATGACATCTGTATCTTGCCGTAATTGGTTCAAAATATGCCTGATGCCAAACATAAGTAAATGTCCTAAATTTTGTTCTTTCCTTTTGAACCTCGTAAGCGTCAGAGCCTCCATATGCATCAAGGAACATTAGGCCATCTCTATTCAAACCTTGGAGGCAATTTTTAAAATAGTCCCTTAGCTCTTCCCTCTTATGAAAGACCCAATAACTAAAATTGAAA
>Ga0222714_10002403_pt1 | contig 19831 bp, 11 predicted proteins | sample C33_3DmetaG_FD_165048 | JGI IMG/M metagenome (GOLD analysis project Ga0222714, IMG submission 165048) | Estuarine water microbial communities from San Francisco Bay, California, United States - C33_3D | ecosystem: Environmental > Aquatic > Marine > Unclassified | place: USA: California...
AAAAATTGTTTGAGAACCATTACCAGTATGACTTGATCGTGTAGAAAGTATTGATGTTCCAGGAGCTGTTCCTCCTGATCCACCACCGCCAGCAGACCAATAGAAATTGCCTGGCCCACCTGTAGTTAAAACATATCCCGCTGTTGATCCTTCTGGTAATAAAGCTGTTAATGCATCTGCAGCTGAATTTTTTCCTGTACCACCACTTGATATTGGTAATGGAACATTCAATGAAAGGTTTGTTCCTGTTATATTTGTGAATGTTGGTGATGCGGTAGTTCTTAAATCCTGAGGAGTGCTAATCGAAAATGTGTTCGATGATGTTGCAACAACAGTCAAACCATTGTTACTGGTGAGAGATATTCTTCCAGAATTTGGATATATTGTTCCTGTAGTGCCAACAAATTCATTAGCTGAAGTGTTTGCTCTGTCGTAAGACGAATTTGCTTGATTGAAGGAAGGTTGTATTTGTGGGAATACATTGTTTGCAGCATTATAACTGGCATTAGCATGATCAAATGCAGAATTGGCTTTTATGAAAGATGCATTTGATGTTGCATAACCACTAATTGCATATCTATTTACAGCATTAACAGAATTTGCAGTTGCAATACTTGATGTGCTAGTACTTGTTATTGTATCATTAAAATTTTGTTCTGTTAATATTTTATAATAATTTAAATTATCAACATTTAAAATATCGAAATATAATTGTGTTTCATTCCATCTAATACTTGCGTTTGCACCTGTCACTCCACGATTAACATCAAACTTACTGATTTGTCCACCACTTGATCCCGCATTTAATGTAAATACATTTGAATTATATATGGTTTGGCCGTTGATAACAAAATTTCCACCAACACTCAATTCTCCAAGTGTTTGTATTCTATCAAAATATCCTGTGGCAGAATTGGCATCTATTTTATTTGAAACAACTACTGTTGGTGTAACAACATTGGTAGTTCCAGAAATTGTTTTTGCATAAATTGTATTGGATGCATATTCATCCACGGTAATAACGTTACTTGTGTTGACACTGGTGTTTGCACGAATGACATCTATGTAGGCCAATGGTGCATTAATTTGTGTATTTGCTTTTAATTTGTCTGAAACAATTGTATTGTTTGCACTTATTGAAACATTTGAAACAATATTGTTTCCAATAATTACTGTGTTTGAGGATAAAGCATTAAATGTTCCACTGGTATTTGCCTGCAACCTATTGGTATAGGTGTTTAGTGTACTTATTGCTTGGTTGACAATAACTTCTTCCGCTGTTACGGAATTGTTTGCTAAAAAATCATTGGAAACAATTGTGTTCGCAGCACTAATCCAATCATTGGAAACAATATTATTTGCAATAACCAATGTGTTGGCCGATAAAATACCAGTAACAACAGAAACATTAGCTTGATGTGTGTTAGCAAAAACTGTGTTTGCAGCACTTATTGAACCATTAGATATTACATTTGCTGCAATAACCAATGTGTTGGCTGAAATGTGTGAACCAACAATGTCTGTATTCGACCTTAATACATTTCCAAATACTGTACCTAAAACATTTATAACGCTTGTGTCTACGCTTGCATTTGCATATAGTTTATCTGTATATATTTCTTCTGTTGCAGATAAAGTTTCTGTAACTATGTTTGTATTTGCATATAAAATATTGGTATATGTATTGGAAACAACACTCAAATTTGTTGTGTTGATGGAACTGTTTGATTGAACCTTACTGGCGATTACATTGTTTTGTATTGTGGTATTTCCACCAATATAAACGTTGTTGGCCACATTTAATGCAATGCCAGGACCTTGAACTAAAACCAATCCATTTAAATTGGCTTGACCTGTATGTGTTAATCCTAAACTTGCGTTGGAAAAATATACTTGACCGCCTACAGTTAAATTGTTTTGTATTGTTGCGGATGATCCTGTTCCAACAACACGCAACTCTTTTTGCATGATAACATCACCGTTGGCTTGCAATGCATTTTGTGTTGATTCGGCCAAATAAAGTGTACCACTATCCTTGGTGTAATCACTTTCGGCCAAAATATTATTTTCTCTAATTAAAGCGTCTGTTGCAACAACCCATTCGCCAAATGTATTGGCTAAGCTTATATTTGTAACTGTATTAGCCATTTGAATTTTTTTCCAGTAGTTTGAACATCAATTGTTTAATATCTTTCATATCTTCCTTGATGTTGTTTATTTCTTGTCTTATGTTATTTATTTCTTGTTTTTGGTTCTTTAATAAATTTGATTTTAAAACATAATCATTTTTTTCATTTGAATTTTTATTTACTAAAGCCATAGAATTGGTGTCACGATAGTATTCTGTTCCGTCCACTTTAACTAACATATTAAATTCCTGTTCCTGGTGGTAAAGCAATTGTTCTCATATCTTTTATAAAAGGAGCAAATGTTGAATCTGATGCTGTCATAACAATTTTTATTGCAAATTGATAAAATGATGTATATGAAACATTTGTTGTTTTGCTAGTATATTGTATTGAATCATCCGCCACACCACCAACACCAGGAGAATATTCAAATTCTATTAAATCATTTCTATTGTATGAATATTTTTCTGGATTGGAAGAAGTAATTGTCATTAATTGCCAATTACCATTTTCAATAACCTGTGTATCATCTCTGGCCACAATTTTATAATAAACATAGATGTTGGAATTAACTGGTCTATATGAAGTTAAATATACTCTCAGATCACCAGAATCGTTTCCGTCCTCTAATGTAACTACATTGGTGATATATCTAGCTAATGCGTTTCCTCCAGTAGGATCGGTTTCCGATTCAACCAGAACCTGAGCTGGAACTGTATTTGCGGCTGAAATTGTAATTGTTGGTTTGCTTAAATAACCAGATCCTTCAGTAGTTACATAGACACTCGTTATGTTTCCCATATATACATTTGCGGACACATAAGCTTGTTGACCATCCAAAATATCCGGATTTGAAACTACAATTTCAGGATAAGTTAATGTTCCTTCGCCACCTTCTAAGAATCCCTCACCTGTGGAAACCAATTGGATATTGTCGTTTGATATTCCCAAATTATTAATTCTGTATCGTGTTGTCCAAAGATTGAAACCGTCTTGAGAAATGACTGGACTTACAGAATCATCTAAAGAAGATAGTGTTGCTTGTATTTTAAATGAATCATTAGCCAAATAATTTAAAACTCTTGGTCCCTTATTATCATTTAAATAAATGTCTGTTGATCTTGGTGTTCCAAATTTACCTGGTGAAACACTGAAAGGTCCATTTGAATCTCCAGTGCCAAGAGTTGTTGTGTATTGATATGAAAGTGATGTTCCGGATGGTGTAAAATCTGTTGCCGATAAATTCAGTGCATCATAGATGGAATTTGCCGTTGCCAATGCAGTATTGGATTCAATTTTAACCCTTTGTGGAAGTCCTTTGGGAACAACAAAAGAAATTTCTGGTGATTGACTAGTATCAAATTTACATCTGTTAATAACAAACATCAAATCTTTATTTTGTGAAGCCGTCCATGTTAAGGAATTTTGAGATTCAAATAAATCTCCAACATAAGGTGTGGTTACAATTTTTGTTGGATTTGCTGGATCTGGATCCGTATATTCTGGTTTTGATGTTGATAATATAGCAGGATCATTCTGTTGAGCCATCCATAAATTATAATCATTAGAAGAAGATTGAACAACAAAAGCATACATTTCACTTGGATTAATATAAACTGGAGAATCAAATGTAAATTTTGTTAATGTGTTTGGATTTTTATAATGTGGTGTTGAAGAAACTTTCACTTCATTAGAATTTAAAGTGACAACAGAAAAATCCAATGTTTGGTTTGTTGGGTAACCATTTAGTGTAGAAACAATTGAAAGACGGACGGGAATGTTCGTAGATGGTTTTGTTTTAAAAAATAACGAAATTGAACTTAAAAATAATCCATTCGGATAATTTTTCTCATCAATAATGAATGTTTGAGCAATTGGATCAATGATAGTGGTAGCCATTTACTTCCTTCGGTATATTATTTTCTCTTTCGAGAGTGTCCAACATATTATTTATCTGTTGTTTTGCATCTTCCATTTCATTATTTACCAATGCATCCACAACATTCCTTATATATTTGTAATTAATTGCACTAAAAATCGATACCTGTAGGTAAAAAGGTTTATTAAAGATATCCATTTTTTCAATAATTTTTTCGCCTCTAATATAATAAATTACATTTTCTTCTTCCGAACTTGTGGATCTCAAATCATGTAATAATTGTATTTGTTTCCTTGAGTATTCACCTATTTGGTTATGTATTATATTATAAACAAAACAGTTTTCTTTTCTGCTCAATAGTGTTGTGACACAATGTTCCTCATCACCATGTTCCTTACAATGGTTACAAGCTTCTTTTTGAGCAAAGTATTCTGCAACAGATAAACCCATATTACCTATACAATTTTGTCCAACATTTTGTTGCGTATTTTTTGGTTACAAAGGCACCAATAGTCATAAAGGTAGCAATCCAAACCAATGAATTTGGTATACTTAATGGATTGAATTTTTTGCCCATAGCCATATTTGTACCATTTGTCCAAGACCAATTTGCATATGTGTTCAATAATTTTGAATCACATCTTAAAGCTGGAACTAAAAGTTTTGATCCAAGAACTTGATATCCTCTTCTGAAACATTCACCCAAAGTTTTGTTGTGTAAATATCTTTCACACCATTTAATTAATGTATCTTTTTGGTCTTGTTTCCATATACCTTTATCGGTCAAAGCTGTAGCAATAACACAACAACCACCTCCATTACGTGGTATTGCTGTTCTTGTTTCTGAAATCTTTGCGTTTTGTGTATCTGTTGTTGTCACAACATTTCTTTGACCAGAAATTGTGGCACCAAAAGTAAGATTTTGTGACTGTGTTGTTAAACCTTGTGCAAAGAAACTAGATTCGGCCGAGGTTGTTTCAGATCCATTCAGATAATAAAAATCGTTTTCACCTTGTGTGACTTGCCTATTATCAATTTTGAATATTCTAGAACCGACATTAAATGTTCCTCCTGGGAGATTAAAGATTCCAGATATATTTCCGGTTTCATTTGTTTGTAATGAACCAATAGAATATGTTTCTCCTTGCAATATGGTAACACTCTTATTTAAAGTAATCACTTTTGTGGATGGATTATAAGAAGTAATTATTGCGTTTTGCCCTTTCGGTATTGACAACACACTATTTTCCGAACCATTTACAATCCAAAATTCTAATCCTGTATAAATGTCGGTTGAATTTGCTTTTGAATCTAATGTGACTGAATTTGTGTATGAAGATGTTGTAGCTGCTTTTCCTGAATAATGTGTTGATGATAACACTGTTCCATTAGCATTACTGTTTGCAAAAATACCTGCTGTGGTAAAGTTTCCTTTATGTACTACCGATCCATATGATGTTGTGTTTTGATCTTCAAGAACATACAGTCTGACATTACCATTGTTATAAGTGTAAATATCACAAACGACACCGGTTTGATAAAAAATAGAATTGGACATGTAACCAATAACGTCACCTATTTTGAAAATTCCAGAGACATTTCCCAGTTCAATTATATTTGGTTTTCTAATCAATCTAGAAACACGTTTACCATCAAACCATGCATTAACTGTTGCATTAAATAATAGGTCTGTTCCTCTAAATGTTATTTGTTGTGAACGAATGTATGGCAACAATGTAACATTTTTAATAAAATCACCTTCATAGTTATATGTTTGGGACCAATACCCCATACTGTATGTATTTGTTTTTTGTGCCCAAGTTTGATTTACATTATAACCACTTTCTGTGAATGAAACTTTCTTTTCTGTTCCTGGTATTGTTTGCCAGTCTGCGACTGCAAGTGTTGGATCACCCTCAAGTAAATTCAATGTGTTACTTGGATTGTACAATTTAATATTTGGATCAATAAACAATAAATCTGGAACAGTAGTGTTATCAATCCAGTTGTCCATTGGCGGAGAAATGGTCAATGTTCCTGTTGAGTTCACTACACTAAATGGATTTACATTTATTGAACGGCTAGCCAACGGTTGTGTGGCCACAGCTTCTTCTGTATATGGAAGTGTAAATAATGGATTGGAATTTGTATTTGTTGCTCTAAAGAGTGAAGAATTTATTGCATCTTCAGAAAGTGTTTTGTGTTTAACACCCAACAATTGTTCATTTTGCAAAGTATAATTTTTCACCAATATACTTGGACCTAGTGTTTGGTATCTTGTATTAATACCTGCACTAAAATCATTATTGAAGGAATCGGAAACGGCAAATGTTGAAAAATCATCAACCAAAATACCATTTTTAAACCTATTCAAACCGTTGGAATCTTGTATTTGTAATCCAGCAGTTTTTTGTTCCAATAAATTCAGAGAAGCATAATATTGTAGGTCATTAACTCTTTCTTGTAAATCACTTATATCTTTAAAAGACCATCGTTTGTGACTGACTGGTTGTATATTGATGTTTGATTTTTTCCTTGAGTTTTGTCCAGGAACATTTTCTGTGTATGCATCCAAAGATATGTTTGCTAACAATAAAGAACCTTCCGGTTGTGGAGGAAGAATAGGATCTATTGCTGGTGTGCCTTCAATTAAAGAAATGGATTTATCTTTTGTTATTACTAATAAATCTTTGCGTCCCAAATAGTAAGAATAATCACACACAAATGGAGTTAATTCGGCAGGTAAAAATAATCCTGCATTATTTGTGGTTGTTGGTGTTGTTTTATATTTAAATACAAAATTAGATTGTGCGTTTAAAACAGCTGGTCTAAAATCTAAAGAATCCTTTAAACTATATGTTGTACCATTTGTTGATTTGTATGTCGGTCTTTCAGAAAAACCAATGTTGCTATATGATTGTGAACTAAAATAACCATCACCACCAGAATGTTCAAAATAATCAAATAAAATCCACAATGATTTTGGTTTAATTTTTCCTGGTTTCAAACTAATATATGCGTGACCATAATAGTTGTCTGTTTGTCCATTGTTAAAATTGTATGCTGATGTTATGTCAACACCAGAACTTAACATTTCAACCGATGGTAATTGTCCATTGGTATCGATAATTTTTACAATTCTTTTTACATCAGAAATATATAGTTTTTGATTTGTTCCATAATTTTCAACACTAGAACTTGGAATCCAAATTTGGCCATTTATAGTATCGATGTATGTGCTGTTAACAACACCACTTGGACCATCGGAACTTGCAACCGTTGTGTTTGCTTCTACCAATGTTTTTGTTTTTAGTATGAGATTGGTATCATTTGCATTTGTGACATTTACTTTTGCATAAATTGTGGCCACAAAGGGAGACAAGTCTAACGCAGTTAAATAAACACCATTTTTTTCCACATCAACAACAATGCTTCTTCCTGGAGCTGTAAAATCAACTATGTCACCATCAGAAATTTCTGAATTGGATAAGTGGTTTGTTACTACAACAACCCAATTTTGCAGTATGGAATCCACACTTTCAGATGAAGATCCAGCTGAAGTTTTTATAAAATCTATTATTCCTGTGGCTGTGTTGTCTAATTGTAAATATCTGCGTGAACCCGTAGAATAAGATGTGAAAGATTGTGATCTAAATGCTTGAGTTGTTGTAAAAGATGTGTCAGCAACAGTAGAAATAAAAGGATTGCCTAAAGAAAAAAGCAATTCTGGATTATTACCATTAAATAATTGTGTTGCTCCTGTCGGAGAACTTCCTGTTTTTCCATAATAACTTAGATTAGCACTGCCGGATAATCCATATGTTGAGTTTGCACTAACCATAGTTTTGAAATTTTTAATTCCAAATCTAATTGAAAATCTGGATGTTGTGTCCAATGTAAATGTAAATGGAGCATCAGTTGTAATTGTTCTGTTTGATGCGTTATAACTTGTTATAATTCTGGAGTCTCCAGAACTAACACCAGAATCAATTGTGATGGACGCTCCAACATAAGAATTTGTTATATGAGACAACAGAGAAGTTGAATTCAATACAACATGTGTTGAATTTGCTGATACAATTTCACCAGAAGTCACTTTACTAGAAACATCATATAAATGTGCTTTATAAATGTAGGTTTCCGTATTTGATGTGTCTGTTGCGTGATCAAAAGTTAAACTTCTGATATATGCTGTTCCTGCCAAAGTAGAATTGTATGATGCTGAGTTGGCTGAATTTATATCCGAAACATTAACGATATGAAAATCTGCTGTGGCTGTAGATGTAACATCAAAGAATTTTCCATTAACACCTTTTACATTGTCAACATAAACATAATTTCCCAAATCCAAATAAGTATTATTATTTTGGATTGTTTCTGTGGTCCTGGCTCTGTTGGATGTTAATGTTAATGTTGATTGGTTTTCAACTCTGTAACCTTGTACATAAGCAGATCCTGGTCCAATATTTAATAAGTATGTATTTTCGTCAATTGTATTTGCTGTTGGAGTTATTTTGAAGTTGTTTACAATAAAATCACCACTTGTTTCAGAGGTTCTTTTTGCAAAGTAATCATCAATAACAGAATACACTGTTGTATTTACTTGTTTTTTAATTTCACCATTTTCAACTCTTAATAACTCAATAAACTTATCATCGTTACCTAATTGTAATGGCAATGTTGATAATGTCAAATCAATTAGAAATCTGTCTGCACCTGGTGCTTGATAGTTTGATGCACCAACCGCAGGATCCAATAATGTGGAATCATCAATATAATCAACAACTGTTTCTTTTACATACAAACCAATACGTAACGATGGTGTGTTATTGTATTTTCCTATGATAATTGTTTGTGGTTGCACAGAAACAAAATTTCCAATGGAATATTTTGAATATGTTCCATCATCATTTGCTGTACCAGATTGTGAATAACCTGTCACAACATAAAAAACTCCATCGGAAATAGATGCTGTGGCCGCAACGCCTGATCCTGTGGTACCACCTTGGGTTCCTATGACCGTAGCCACAAAATTTGATCCGTCAGCACAATAAACTGTATCACCATCTCCAAAATGATCTGCTGAAAGATAATTTACAATTAATGTTGGTGGGTCACCCACGGCCGTATCTGTACCAGTAAGTTCTTCCGTTTGAATAACTTTTGCTATAACATTTCCATCACCATTTGTTATAACTTTATTTAAAAAATTGGATGCTTGAATGTCAACTTCAGCATATTGTGAATTCAATTTTAAATAAAAACAATCTCGGTTGACCGTAACATTACCACCAGTGACGGGTGTATTTTGGGAAAAAATGTGGTCTGCAAATTTGGAAATTTGGCTCTGTAAAATTGTTTGTGATTGTGTTAGTTCACGAGCCTGAACAGCAGCACCAGGTTTATAAAGAATACGATGAAAGTTCTTTGACGGATCAAAGTCATCATAGTAAGGTTCTACATTAAAATTTAACATTTTTTTCCTTTAATATCCTAAAACCAATCTGAATTGTTCTATTCCGTCTGTACTTCTTTGTACTCCGGTTCTGTTCTCAATATAAGCCAGATAACCAGAGAAAACCGTAAATGTTGGAGGACTTACAGACAATAGTGTTCTTGTTGTTCCGGAACTACTTCCAAATAGAGATCCGTTTAATTTGTAATCACCTGTGATATTTATTAATTTTAAAACATTATTTGTTGCATTAAAGTACAACACCCTAGCAGTAAATGTTGCGTTATCCAATGATGTTCCTTGATATACAATTTCATCATTCGAATATAAACCAAATCCTGGTGCCAAAATAACATCTGTTGTGGTTCTATAAATCGCACCATTTGCTGTGCTTGGTGAGTTGATCGAAGATGTTGGATTAATTAATAAACCAATCTGATGAAAATCTATTTCGGTTGGTATTTCACCATTTTCATCACCATTAAATTCAACAGAATACATTACATGATCACAACCCAATTCGGAAGCTGGATCGAATCCATGTCCGCCCACAGGAGAAGTGTTTGCATATGCAACCACACCCTCACCTATTGTTGATTGTACTATTACATTTGCGTAAGAGTAATCGTGTCCGGTGGAAGTTACAATTATATCCGAGATTGTTCCATTGATAACGTTTGCGGATGCAGTTGCTTCGTGGCCATCACCTGTTATTGTTACATAAACAATTGCATTGGCGGGATCATAACCCGAACCACCATTATATAAATGTATAACATCGATGTTGCCGGATCCTGCATTAGAAACCAATGGATTTGGTGCCCGTTTTAATGGTACCGGAATCCATTGGGAGTCCATGAACTTTATTTTTGAACCATTGTCTATCGTATACATGTATTTCCATTTGTATCCGTCGCCACCCAAGAAAAGATTGTTATTGTTATATGTTCCTGGTTCAAAATAAGGTTCTATTGTAGAAGGTTCACCATTGTTATTCCAAAGACATTTGAAAACTTGGTCGTATTTGTTTTTGACATAAAAATAGTTTACCAAATTTCCGTTTTGGTCTTTCTCAATCATATCAACATCATCCCTATAAAAAGAATATGTTGTATTTTCAATCCAATCTATCCTCTCAATTACTGGAGATATGTCTCCGGTTCTAACTTGTTTTACGGCAAACATATTTTTAAATATTTGCTTTTGGTTTTTCACATCCACCATTGGCATTTCCGGGTCATTTTCGTTCGACCATGGATCCACCTTAGATAAAAAACAATAAGTGGATCCAATAGGAACGGTGAAATTTGGAGGAACCACAGCCGCAGGAGAATAATATGTTTGACTAACTTGGGTTAGTTTTGCGCCTGGTGTTATTTTTATTTTATTTGACATAGTAATTTATTTATTAAGCAACAATAGAACAGAATGTGTTTGCCTGATCGGTTCCAATACTAAAATATCTAACGAAAGCGCAGCCTGAAGAAACAATAGTGAATGTTGTTGCGTGGGTTGTTGAATTATTTGATAAACAACCGTGTGTGATTGTTTTGTTTTGACCGGCTGAGTTTGTGATCCAAAGTTCAACAACTTTACCTTGAACATAATTTTGCAATGTGATTGTTGCGTTGTCATTCACATCAATTTTTAGTAAATTGTCTCTTGCAAAATCTATTGTTTGTACAATTGTTGTTGGTTGAACATTTGGTGAATATATAAAACCTTTTTGTGGATTAACTGCTCCCGAAAATATAACAGTATTTCCATTGAAAGATGCAATTTTATTAAGTGTGTTTGAACCGTGTGGACAATTATAAAATTCTATTCTTGACCCTGTGTTTGCATCTGTAAAATTTTCATCGGCAACAAAATCAATTCTTGCAACACCAATTGGTTGGTATTTTGTTGTTCCGTAACCATTGCTTGATATTCTGGCTATAACATCGTTGGCTTGTAATGCGGAAGGAGAAGATAATGTTCCTCTGGCTGAACGTCCAGCATATAAAGAATAGGCACCTGTGCCATAAGAATCTGCAACAATTCTGGTAGTGACGCCTTCTTTACCGGAAATATGTAACATATATCCGTCATTTGATGGTGTTGCAACTGTGCTGGTTGCTGAAACTCTTAATGCAGCTTCGGTCGAGGCAAAATTACTGTTTGCCAAAATCATTGTACCATTAACATCAACTTTTCCAGAAATTGTTAGATTTCCACCAAATGTTCCGGAAGTATTTGCAAGTGCATTGTTTGCCTTATTGAAAGCTGAATTGGCTTGTACGAAGGCAGCATTGGCTGTTACACTAGGAGTATTAGCCTGTACAAAGGCAGCATTGGCTTGTACGAAGGCAGCATTGGCTGTTACACTAGGAGTATTAGCTTGTACAAAGGCAGCATTGGCTTGTACGAAGGCAGCATTGGCTGTTACACTAGGAGTATTGGCTTGTATGAAGGCTGCATTGGCTTGGACAAAGGATGCATTGGCTGTTACACTAGGAGTATTGGCTTGTATGAAGGCTGCATTGGCTTGGACAAAGGATGCATTTGCTGTTACACTAGGAGTATTGGCTTGTATGAAGGCTGCATTGGCTTGGACAAAGGATGCATTGGCTGTTACACTAGGAGTATTGGCTTGTATGAAGGCTGCATTGGCTTGGACAAAGGATGCATTTGCTGTTACACTAGGAGTATTAGCCTGTACAAAGGCAGCATTGGCTTGGACAAAAGAAGAATTCGATATTGTATCGACTCCTGTTGCAGAATATATTCTGGAAATTAAGTTTCCTAACGTAAATTTAACCGTGGATGTCGAGGGCAAATCAACACCAAGTAAAATGGTGTTGGCTGTATTTGCATCCAAAGAAACTTTTTCATTTAATTGTGTTATTTTAATTGTTGACATTGTTTACCCCAGTATAAGTGTGTCGCCACTTTCCGTAATTAACTCTTGTCCATCTTCTGTTAACAGTAATGGAATATAAACTTGACCGATTGGACCGTAAATATGAATTTGGTCACTATTTGGTGAACTGTTTGCTGAAAATGTTCTGTTGACGGACAAATAAGAATTCGAAACATTCGATGTTAAATTTGTTGAAAGTATAATTGTACCATTTGCATAATCAATCGCAGACACCAATTTGCTTGTGTTATTGTCAACCAAGATGGTGTCACCAACATAAATTATGTCCCGTAAAGGATAATTTTTATTGCTATAAATTCCATTGTTTATTACATTATAAGAATCTGTTATAAGATCCGTAATATTTATTACGTTACTGGATTCTTGGCCAGAAACAACAGCAACATTTGAATATGTTAACCAAACATTACTTGAAATTGTTATGTTGTTACTGATTGAATTGACGGATAAAACTTCAGAACGAATTTCAATACCTTTATTTTTAATAGAAATAATACTTTCATTTTCAAAAATAAAATTTTCTAAATTTGCACCGGACAAACCATCAAAATAAATTATATTATTACTTTTATTTTCAAAGTCGGTATAAATGTGTGCATGTGACCCTGTATAACCAGTATAATAACTTAATGGATGTGCTTGGTAAACTGCTGTGTGTCCACCCAACGAGAAGTTTGCATTTGATTTTAATGCATATCTACCCAGAACTTTCATTCCTGTTGGATGTAATAGATTCATTAAAATGTCACGATATTTTTCTATTTCTTTTTCTACTGTAATAATGTATGTGTAATTATTATAGATTTCACTTTGCAAAACATCATAAGAACTTGGATGTCCTTTGGTACTTAAATATTGTCCTTGTCCAAAAGATAGGCCGTTTAAGAAGGTTGATTTTCCTTTTGCTCCGCCATCACCGTATGTTCTATATCCCCACTTATTATATGAGTTATTAATGTTGGTGTTTGCAGGAATCATATTGATATTTCTATCAATAGTTAATTGCAATGATGTGTTTGGTTTTGAGGAATATTCAAAAACCCTTAAATTCCATATTGATTGTGCTGGATATTCGTTTGGAATTAAAAGTGAAACAGAATTGACAGTTGCTCTATATGTTGCTGTGTTTACATCTGTGCCTTGATATATTATATCATCTTTACGTGGCAAATTTGTTATGTATACATTTGAAACGGCAATATCTTGAACTTTTAGGGAAATGTTTGGAGCCGAAACATAATCTTCACCGGCATTCAATATATTAATTGTCGTGACCGCGCCTGTTCTATCTGTTATGACAGAAAAATCTGCTCCTGATCCTAAAATTCCAGGAACATATATTGATGCATTTGCAGCCAAAACATTTGATGATTGTACTGTGACACCTGGTAAAAACTTTAATTTATACCCTAATCCACCCTTTGGATACTTATTGGTTTCTGGACTATTAACATATTCTATTCTTGTTATCGATCCATTGGATGTGACTGAGGTCACATTTGCATATGCTCCTAAACCAGTTCCTCCAGTGAAAGTTATGGTATCATTTACTTGATATCCGTGGCCACCATCAAGTATTTGTATTGGTGCTAAAATTCCCAAGTCGGCCAAGTTTGAGAGCACACCAGTTTCCGATGAATATGTAGATTCAGCAGAAACTTTTGGAACTTTTCTTAATCCTCCGCCGCCATTGTTTACAAACACAGAAGAAATTGGATTGGTAAATATTGTTCTAAAATTTAATGCATCAACAATTTTTGTGTTAGCATTTGCTGAAGCCATATGAGAAAAATTATAATAAGATTCATTCAAAACAACATCTTGTTTTGCTGCAATAACATCCAATGGTATGAAATTAACATTTGCTGAATAACTTGGATTCGGATCAATAGAGCCAACAGAAGCCAAGGCTCCTGGAGCATCATCTATTGTTATCAATGTATTTTCTATAGTATAACCAAAACCACCATCAACAACATTGATTCGTTCAATTGATCCGGATGTTGTTTCACCAACTTCTGCGGTTGCACCAACAGGATTAGCGGTGTTTGGATTTAATCCTCCATAAACAATTACTGGATCACCTGTTTCGTATAACAAACCTCTGCGTAGAGGATCTATTTTTATTTGATTAACTTGGCCAATAATTTTAGCTTTTAGTGGTTGACCATCAAATAAAACATCTTGATTATTAACATCAACAACTCGTATTGTTTCACCCGATTCAAATGTTCTTGTGATGTCTGAAATGTAAATATCCGTTTTGTTGCCGTTTAAAACGGCATTTTCTATTGTGGCGAGTGTTTTTGATGTTTCACCGAACAGTCTATAATTATTTACTTTTAAAAAATTTGTATCTGTTGTTGATAACTTGATACTTTTTGAAACATACCACACACCATCAGATGGTTTTAAAACAACATCTTTTGTATAAAAATATTCAAAATCGGAATTGTATAGGATTTTAAAAAGAAATTTATATGCGGCCGGAACACCTTTATTTTGATATAGTTCTCTGGCACACTTTATTGCCATCTCTTGGCTGATTAAAGATTCTTTTGGAAATATAGGTAAAAAATCATTTTTAAAATAATCCAAAAATTCACTTGTTGTTTTATCAATATCTTTATATGAAAGTAAATTTTTAGATTTACTTAATACATTGTTGTCTTGTTCCAACCATTCATAATAAGCTTCCAAAAACAATACAAAATTGTTATAATCTGGATTATCTCTTATAAATCCAGGAAGTTGAGACCGAACCGAAAGTGAAGTTTTTTTATTTTCAGTTAACATATAAGTTATGTCTGTCTAGCTGTAACATTGACTATAATAGATGTTGGATCGAATGGATCAACCGTTATAATTCTATTATAGGAAGAAGATAACATTGTTGTTGCCGGATTAGCAGTTATAGTCAATTGACCCAATTGGTTGTTCACATCAAAAGGATTAAAGGAATCCAAAGTTACAACACCCATATTATAATCTACTGTTCCTGCTGTTGCGTTAAATATTTTCTTTATATTTTGTGTATTATTGTAATATGTTCTTAAAGTTCCATAACGACCCTCAAGAGTCACAATAGCTGATGCCAACTGACCTGTTGTGTCGTTTGATGCTGGAACAATTTCAACAATAGCACTAGTATAATTTGAACCTTTATTTGTTACATTTATTTGTCTAATTGTTCCATTTATACTGAGAACGGCTTCTGCTGTTGCACCAGTTCCATCACCTAAAATTTTAACTGTTGGTGTTGATTGATAACCAAATCCAGGATTAATCATTGATATACTAGACACACCACCTGTTGCTTGTGGAACTTCTTCAACAAATAAACTGTCAATAATAACACTTGGTGTTACAGGATCTCTAACCTTAATTGATGGTGAACTATTAATACCACTTAGAAACAAACCTCTTTTTAATCCTACACCGTAATGTAATTTATATGTTGTTGCACCAGTTAAAATTGGAAATATTTTCTTTTGTACTTGTATATTAATTTCATTTGTTATAATGGACGGATCTGTATTTTTTATAACTTCACTGTAATCCGTTGTAGAAAATGTTGAATTAAATGTGTTCAATGTTTTTGCTGAATAAGACATTAGAGTGGATTTAATCAAAGATTTTAAATCACCAGCGGTCAAATTTGTTCGTTTTGGATCATATACAACATTTGCTGTAATTTGTATGTAAGTATAATCCGGATCAACAAATGTTGGTTGTACCGTCATCACAGATAGTGGTTTTATAACAGAATCCACCAATCTTTGTTTTTGTGTTGCTGTAAATGTGTATCCACCATTTGGTTTTGCACTAATAAAAACTTGACCATAAATTGGAGGATCATTTTCTTGGCCACCCCAAACATTTACTGAATCAAATGTGAATCCTAAATTGTTTTGTTGTATTGCAGTAATATAATCTTCTTTTGTTACTGCACGACCCTGTGCTGCATATGATTTTGGAGCTTGGAATTTAATTGAACTTAGGCTTTCTTTGGCTGAACCTGTACTTGATGCAGATACTGGAGAAACCACAATGTTTGAGTAACCTCCAATATTATTCATAGAAACAAAACTGTTCGCACCATATGAAGATGTTCCCAATGTTGTTAGATATGACAGTCGAACTATATTTCCATCAGATAATTTTTTACCGAGAACATTGTTTCCAAAATTAATTTCATAGTATCCACCAGGACCTTCTTGTAGAAAATAAACCAAAGAATCACCATCAACACTCAAGAAACTTGTTGCTTTATTATATACTTGGAATGATGTGTTGGTCGAGGTTTCTTGTACTGTTACGGAAAGTGTGTTAGTATCAACATTAATTTCTGGTATTTTGAATGTATATTTTGGATTCTGTGTTGAATCCACCACATATGACATTCCGGCTGGTGTTCCTTGTTTTATTTTAAGGTTATTGAATGTTGCTGTATTGTTTACCACATCCACCACAACAGTCTCATCGTTGACGAAAGTATAATTCACACCATCAATTGCTTCCGATAAGAATGTTGTATATTTTGGTAAAGTTAAAGAAGCATCATTTGTTACTTGATTTACAACTACATTGACTATGGCTTCTGGTGCTGTTGCAGATTTTGGTGTGTAATTTAATAATTTTGCTAATGAAATAACAGAATCTCTTTGTAAAGCAGAATCTAAAAACATTTCATTTGCAACCATATTCAAATAATATGCATTATATTGTGTGTTATATGCCAAAACATCTAATAAAACCGAAAGTGCAGAACCATCATAGTTATAGTCTTTTAATACATCCTGTGACTTTAAATAGTTTATGAAATTTGTTTTGATCGAATCAAAATCAAGGTCAGTAATTTGAATATTTGTATTAGAACCAGCCATTTTATCTGTTTCTCTCTAAAAGGAGTGTTATTGATGTTGGTGATGAAGAATTTTCCAAGAAAAATGATAATGTCGCTTCATACGCATTTTGTTCAGGAGTAGGAATAACTTCAACTTTTTGTAAAATTACCCTAGGTTCATAGTTTTTAATTGTATTTGATATTTCGGACTCAATGGATGATGCTGTTAACATTGAAATGGGTTCAAAAAGCATTGCATCCATGTTTGAACCTAAATCTGGGTTAAAAGGTCTTTCATAATGTCTAGTTTGCAATAAATTTCTAACAGAACGAATGACAGCCTGAGAATCATAACTGAGAGCAACATCATTCGTCACCGGCTTACGGGTGAAAGTAAAATCTATATCTGAATAAAGTTTAGTTAAATTTGCCATCTTATATTTATCGTAGGAGTAAAACGCTTTTTTGGAATCCTGAACTGTCTCTGAAAAATTTAGGGGCCGGAACGAAAAAATTCGAATTTTAGGAATTTAATCTGCTTTTTATTTTATCTGTACCTATGTGATTCATAATCAAGTCTGTTTCCGTTTGACCAATATTATTAAATTGACTTACGTTATTGTATCTTTCTATCACGGATCTTGTATTGTTGAAAAAACCAATGTCCTGCTGTCTCCTGTTCCACATCTCATTGTTTATTGAAGAAAGAGTGGTATACATGGATTGTGCGTTACTCAAAGACATACTGGAATATGTGTTTCCTAGTTCATCTTGATATAATGTGTCTGGAAATTGATTTACCCAATAAATTGTGTTACTTACATTAGCACTAAATGAGTTTGCAGCTAAAATACTACTAAATCCACCAATTAAAATTGAGTTATTTTGTACTCCGTCTGTCTTGTTTACAATATATGTCAACAATTTTCCAAAACCAATAACTGTCTGATAGTGCGGCAGATCAACATTTTCATCCAAATCAACAACATTTGACAATCTATTGGTGTGGTATAAAAAGTTATTTCCTGTGTTACTAACAATATTGTTTGCAATTGATAGTGAATTGTTTAAAAGTGTTGTGATTGCTTCTGAATTCCCACCATAAAAATCTTCTGTTAAATTTATTATGTTGCTTGATGCTGTCAACAAATTTTGTGTAATACTTGCAGCCGGATTTTGAAAATAACCATTAGTATTACTTGTCGCAATATCGTTTTGTTGCCATGTTGTGACCAAACTTGGCATCAAATTCATCTGATATTGAACATTTGCAGAAAATGGTTGTACAGCCGCAGAAACAAACGGATCATTCGAAGGAAAATTCAATATTTCGTATATGCTGTTTGCACTCATTGTGAAACCTCAGAATTTAATGGAGGAGATGTTATTCCTTTAGGTGACATGTGTGTATGTGACTTTCTTATCAATTGATTAACAACATCAAAACTTAAAATTCCTTGGTTTATACCAAAAACACCCAAAGGAGCATTTACACTAGTGAGTGATGTGATTGCTCCTGTCGAAATTATTTGTAATGGAGGAGCAATAGGAACACCAACAGACAAACCACCAGTTAGTGTGACAAATCCTAAAGAACCTGCTGAAATGCCTGTTCCTGCATCAACCCTTGTCTCCGATGTTATTTTTTGTGATTTTAATTCGCCTGTTGTGGCCAAGTCACCGTTTATACGAACATGATCTGGAACATTAACTGTCAATTTACCTAACAATGATGCCCCAGCATTTATTTCCATGTTTCCAAAAGAAGAAACTGTGTGTATTCCTTCCACGGTCTGTGTGTAATTGCCTTTTACATATTGTTCGACATTTCCATCAACTTGTTCTGTCTTGTTGCCTGTGACATGCATGTTAACATCACCATATACTGTGATATTTAATTTTTTTGCATTTTGGCCATCATCAATACCAATTGCAATATTATGGTCACCCAAAATAATTGTGTAACCATTACCCAAAATCTTTGTGACTTGGTCTCCATTTGGATGCATTTCAAAAAATGTGCCTTTACCGTGTTGTAGGCGTATACGTTCTCTAGTTGGTGTATCATCCATTTCAAACGAATGACCACCTCTTGTCTGTGTTACATTATTGTACGGATATACAGGCTGAAAATTTGTATTTGCAGCCGATTCAGGTTCTATCCAAGTGGTTACGAAATCTGGTTTTTCTGTTGTCACGGTCCACCTTTCAATTTCTCTTTATCTATCGGTTGTCCATATTCATTTAATACTTCTTCTCCTGGACCTAAAGATTCTGCCAAACTGACTGTATTTGCTGAAGAAGGTTCAGTCATAGCAAGAAGAATTGATGATGGTAAATTTGCATTATTTGTAGTTAAACTGTTTTTTGTTTCTGTCACTACTGTTGAAGCTGCTTCAGAAAATTGGTTTGCTATAGATTGTATTTGTGAAGTTGTTGCAGCGGTTATTTGTGCAGGAATGGATTTAACGTTATCGGCAATTGCTTTGATAGAATTCGTAAAACTGTTAAGACACGCCATAATCAAGTTTTTGGCTGAATTTGGAAGAGATTTTATCCAATTGATTAGTTCTTGTATTTGTTGTGCAAAATATACCCA
>Ga0222714_10002404_pt1 | contig 19826 bp, 28 predicted proteins | sample C33_3DmetaG_FD_165048 | JGI IMG/M metagenome (GOLD analysis project Ga0222714, IMG submission 165048) | Estuarine water microbial communities from San Francisco Bay, California, United States - C33_3D | ecosystem: Environmental > Aquatic > Marine > Unclassified | place: USA: California...
CAGCGGTGGCAAGGAAAGGAGCAGCTGCAACAGCTGCGATTGCGGATTTAAACATAATAGTACCTCTAAGTTTCTCGCAGAATAATACCTGCGGATGTAAGGAGTTTCGACAAACTCCGTTTAATTCAGTGACTCAACGAGTATTTGAGGTCTCATCACCTGAACATATTTATTTTAACATTCTCTTTGGGATTATGTCAAGAGGTTGGGGTTTCCTCTCTTTTTTCTTGAGCAGAAGAGTTTTCTGTGGTTCTGCCAAGATAAGGATCATAATCCATATAATCTTTAATGTCAATGCCCGCTCCACTCTGTTGCCAATAATTTAGAAGAGCATTGTATGGTCCCTGATGAAACACATGAATGTGTTCTGGGTGAATAGTAGAATTAAACTGTAAGTTATATAAAAACAGTGGGATAGAATAAGTTTTGCCAGTCTCTAGAATAGTATCTTCAGATACTGCTCTTGGTTTAACTCCTTGATCTAGTTTATATTTTTCTCCACGAATATGATGCTTTATGATCTTGGCAGCATGATGTCGGGAAATTAAATATACTGCTGCAGAGAAATCATTGACAAACTTGAGATGGAGTTTGACGTGAATATCCCCTGTGGTAATTGTAGTTAATTGAACGCAATCCCAATCATATGGAAGTAATGAAAAAAATTCATACCAGGTAAAATTCCAATACTTTGCAATATCAAGTACTGCATCATCTTCCATGATTAAGCAATATTCATCATTAGTTTCTTCATAAAACTTTTTGATTGCTTTAAGATGAGACATGCAGCATCCAAGTTCATTCTGACTTACATTATCAGGAATCTTTCCTTTCAGATAGCATGAAACATCATCCTCTCTACCATCAAATCCAGAGATGCGAGTATGATTTTCAATCTCCCAATATTTGAATTGGTTTTCCATATACTCACGCCTTTCGGTGTCAGCATCAAGATTTAACCAGTAAATATGAGGAAGATCTTTAAGTTTGTATGCAGACTTGTTTTTATCAAGCACTAATTCTTGTCCATTCATCGGGGATTACATCCTTAGTATTGTGATCTTTTGTATAACCTTCAGTACCAAACCATTTAGTTGGAGCAATTACCTTTTTATTTTTATTAGAAGAAAGCCATGCTCCCCACCAAGAAAAAGAAGAATTTGCAATGATAAAATCATTACACAATGACATAAGACATAGATCAACTCTATTATCTGTATTCTCTGAGATCATAAATCTATCGTCAGAAAACAACTCTTGTTCATTACACCATGCAGGATCATCAGAAAACACGATCACATTACGATCATCATCAAAGTTCTTTAGTGCTTTTTCATAATACTCAAGAGTACATGGAGGATGATTAGCACTATTGCTTACATAATCAGTTCTCCTCACATGAAGTGCAATAGGATTATCCACACTCTCAATCATCTCTTTACATGGATTGAGAATTTCGTCTTTAAAAGTAAAGTCTTCGCGGATCTCATTCTCAATATGTTTAAAATATTTTTCTGTCTGAAAATATCCACGCAAATCTACATGATCGGGACACATTCTAAAAAGTTCCTCATCAAAATGAAAATGCTTTTCATTTACAACAGGGGCATGTCCTTTATTTAATAGTCCAATATTTACTTTTAAATCAAAAGAATCAAATAGTTCTGTCCTAAGCATGTTTCCGATTCCATCATCAACTGCTTGAGTATAATGTGGAATACAGATATCGGTGCCAATGTTTTTTGCTAGTCCTTTAAGGGCAGCATATTGGAACATTTGGTTCCCTAAGCGACCCATTCGACCCAGCGCATTAAATCCAATCATTTAAGTTGTTCTCTACGGGTTTTTAAATAGTCTTGATTTTCATAATAATTTATTAATTGATTTCTGTCAAATGTTTTTATTGTATTCCACAGTTGCCAGTTATTATTAAAGTTTGGATTACTAAACCAAGAATTATGTGTTCTTGAGTGTTCTAAGTGATACACATAATTATCAATTCTTGCGATACGATTTCCCAATGTACTCATACGGAAATAGAATTCATCATCCTCACATCCCCAAGAAACGAAGTTTTCATTCATCATATAAGAATCAATATATTTCCTACGATTCACAAACTGAGTCCATCCAATTGTAGAATTAGACAGATGCTTTTTCTTATCTAAAGTTGATGTATCGAGAGTATTGACAAATTCATTATAGATCTCCATGTCATATTCAGCACGCCATTGGTAGACTCCACATCCATAAGGGTACACTACATCTGCATTTCCACTAATAATTTCATCATATGCTTGATGATATGATGAAATTGGGAGAATACAATCGGCATCATAATTTGCAACCACTTCTGTGTCTGCTGCGACAATCAAATCATTTAAGACTTTACTCTTACAAAATAAAGGATCCTCATTTTTTTCAAACAAATAAGTTAGATTCTCTGTATTTGCATGTTTTCTAATTTCGGGAATTGCACGAAACTTAAATGTTTCATGTTCAGAAACTTCTTTCACAATCACCTTTGCAGGTATGTGTCTCAACAGATAAGAAACCGACGAGATAATATTTCTCAATCTATCTTCGGTTTCAATTCTTGTTGGAATTAGAAAGGTTAGATTCATCATATTCTTACAATCTCACGTTTAACTTTTTCTACGTTAGGAGGATAATATCCCTCAGTGTCAATATGGGATAGTGCAGGACCAAACCAAGGATCTGGTGCAAGAATTCTCTTGGTAGGACTTGTGCCAAGGTAGGACATCCACCAGGAGAATGTGCTATTAGAGATAATGAAGTCATCACAGAGAGAACCAATAGCAAGATCAAAGTGTGCCTTCTCTAGCCCCTCTGGAACTCTCTCACTGAAGTGATAGTTATTCCCTCTGAATATCATTTTACACCATTCAATATCATCAGAAATAATAAGATATTGGCGATCCTCTCCGAGTTTCTTAATGCACTCTTTGTAATATTCTTCAGAGCAAGGAGGATGATAATCCTGAACTCGGATAAAATCCTTGCCCCTTCTTATATTCAGACAAACTGTATTTGACAGTTCTCTTCTTCTATGAAAGTCCTTAGCTTCATCCAGAATGTGCTTCTGAAAAGTAAAGTCAGATCTAACTTCATCTTCAGCATCCTTAAAATAGTGATAAGACTCAAAGTATCCATACAAAGTAGCACCATCAGGACATTCATCAAACAATTCCTGACAAAACTCTGCCTGAGTTAGATTAATATCAAATTCTGTTGCTTCACCAAATCTACCATTGAGATGATTCATCTCAAATAAATGTTGGAGTTGATGATGCTGTGTGATGATTTGATCCCCATCCATTTTATCAAACCAAGTCACCTTGGAATGATCAGGAATACAGTGATCATATCCAAGGTTCTTAGCAATTCCTACAAGAGCAGCATACTGGAACATTTGATTTCCCAGTCTACCATTCTGCCCCAAGGCATTCATACCAATCATAATTAATCTCCCTTAGAAATCCTATAACTATCCTCATCAAAATGTTGAGTAGAAAATTCAAATAATTCTGAATCCTCTATTGCAATCATTTGATGTCGCAATCCACGATAGATATGAAACTTATCTCCTGCTTCCAAGAGAATATCTTTTGCCTCATCAAGACTATCAGAGTCTCCATAATACAAAAGAATTTTACCAGACTGTAGGTAAAATGTTTCATCTTTTTGTTTGTGATAATGAAAAGAGCACCTCTTACCTTCTTCAAAGAAAAGAAGTTTGCCGCAATATTCTTCAGTATTTACGATCCACTTTTCATATCCCCAACCCTTGGGTACAAATTTAATGTCGGAAGAAGTCATCAGAGTTAATACCTTTATCGTCCACGTAATAGTCACCAGATGGTTTACCCAAATGAAGTTCGTGAAATTTGCAACCCCATTCTTCTAATTGATTGAGAGTTAATTCCTTGAAATAATGTGTGGCAATTGTTCTCGAATTATTGTGTCTACCCATTCCTCTGGCAGTTAGGTATACGATGTAGTGACCATCATCGTACAACTTATTTATTTTATCAATCCGATCCTGGATTGGTGTGGCACCCGTATATCTTGTGTCATCCGTTGGTCCAGGAGTACAGATAGTGCCATCAATGTCTACAACGTATCCCATTAATAATCATTCCAAAGTCTTTCATTCCACTGCATCAACCCATAGTTTCCAGGATACCTACCACCATGCAGTGCATGATTGCCTTGAGGATCTTCATAATAAACCTCTGCCTGAGGATAGATTTTGTATACCCAACTTTGGTGTCTCTTAGTGGGAATCTTTTCAATCAAGAAAGTATTGTACCCAATGAGAACATCAGAAGAGTGCATGGGATATCCTGATTCTATCATAAGAGGTACATTGTCGTATACCTTTGCAAACTTATCCATAGCATCTGATCCACCCATAGCAAAGATATCCACAATGTATCTTTCATCAATACCTAAGTCCTGAACCCAAGTTCCTGGTCGATACTGATCAATCAGAGCTGTGGCATTGTAGTGACTGACATGCAGTTTGTCTTTGTCATATTGTTCAAGATCTCCAAAGTTTGCAACAGCAACAAAGTCTGTGCGAAGACGAACGACAAGATCATACTTAAAATTGTTCTCCCTCTCATACTCCTGCTTCATTTCCATGACTTGTTTAATGCCATAGAACATGGACAGTTGATGATCCTTCGGATGCATCCTTGGAACAGGATTCAGTTTCTCGTGAGAGACATTCCAGACATCAGAGTACATATCTCTGAACTTATCGTCTGTTTGCTTTTCATAAACAACTTTCTTAGGGTTCCAGTTTTTCTCAACCCATTTCTTCAAACTCTTATCAGGCCAACATCCCTGTTGAGGAGCATCAGGTCTAAATGGTTTACCAATCAGGTCTTCATCAAACCACAAATGGGCGAAGACATCAACGTTGTCTCCACCCAGTCCAAAGGTTTCCTGATGATTCTTCAGACACTCCTTGTAATTACGAGGGCGTCCTGAATAACATAGTGCGATTCTCATAGCATGTAGGGGTAATCTGTGCAAATGCCATATGGCATTTCATTTTTAATGTGAGTCTTGAAACTACCTACCATCTCCCGATCAAGAAGAGGAATAATAGTATCATCAAAGGTCTGCTCAAGATCATGCAACCAGATCTTTCCATTCGATGTGTAACAGTATGGATCTCCAGTGTGACAGAAAGACATAAAGACACGACATGCTTTTGCTGCCTCTACATTTTTACAATGCAACCAAAGATTGTCCTGTCGCTTAAAAAGCCAGTTCCAAGTTACTTTGTATTGAGGTTCATCATGTCCCAACCAATACTCACCATCAATTAACCAAACATCAATCTCTACATCATACCCATTACCAAGGGCACAGTCAATGTAACTGGGAGCATTCTCTCTTTCTGGAACTCTTCCACGAATATTACCACGATGAGATATAATATTCATACTTCCTCAATGCGTAATGACTTGTCTTCAATAAAAAGATCATAGAATGGTTTATCAGTACGCAGTTCGTTATACTTTGCACCCCATTCATCAAGTTGACTTTTGGTTAATTCCATCCAATCAATTTGTTTGCGACTACCTCTTGCAGTCCAGTAGACGATGGTGTTTCCTTCATCATAGAGTTTATTGATCTTATCAATATTCTCTTGGATTGGTTTTGCCTTGGTATAATCGTGCGTTACTCCAAAGTCTGTAGAAGTTTCACGATGGCAAATCGTCTCATCAATATCAACATAAATTACTTTCATTGATACATTTTTCTCCTGTAATTCTCATTCGGACACTTATCAACTGCAGATACTTCTTCGTCTGTAAGATACTTGATCTGTCCAAGTTGTCTTGCGCCAATGAAGATCTCAGCAGATTTTTCACACATCAAAGTAGAAGCAACACATTCTTTTTGTGTAGCAGATGCTGAGATTATACCATGGTTTTCCAGAAGAATCAATTTAGGGAAGTAGCCTTCCTCTTCTACAAACTTAGTGATACTTGCCTTTACTTTCTCAAGTGCGTCTTTTCCTGGTGCTCCATAAGGAACAATACAAGACTTTCTACCAATTCTTACAATCTGATCAGGGAACAATCTATAATTTGCAAAATGTTCAATCTGATCTGAACATAGAATCTTTACTGTATTAGTAGGATGAGTATGTGAAATAAAATTGATCTCTGGAAAGTTATCAAAAATCCAAGCATGAAACAATGTCTCAATGCTCGGTTTAGGACCAAGAGAATCCAACGGAACAGCATCCATTCTGCAAGGAACTAGATCTTCATTAGACAATGTATGAAGTGAGGTTCCACTTGCTTTAATATAAAATAGAGTATCTCCATCTCTTTTAGAGACATTACCTTCACCACAAATAGTGTAAGGACTAACAAGATGTGAGAGTTCTAACAAATCATCCATGCGTCTAAAAATTTAGATAGTTTATTTAGATTCACTTCCCAAGGAGAGTTCATACCACCAGAAATTGACAGGGATCCAACACTATCAACTACTTCTTCCTTTTTATCGGTAAAATTTGTATGATCAAAATGAGAGAGTTGGGTATGTTCCATAGCATATCTTAATCGATCATTCACTTCAAAGAAGAGAGGGCTGTTGATTGATAATACTTTAGTCTCTTTTGGGCAGAATAGAATGTTAGCCATTCCTCCACCAATTGGACCTGCAATATACTTGGCAGAACTAAAGATACCAATCTTTTCTTTCATTGTCAAGTTCTCACAGAATACTTCCTCAAATCCACGATCAATAAACATCTGTGCAACTTGATCCTCATTCATACACTTTCGACGTTCTGTGTAGTTGGTGCCGATATTATCAAGGTTATTGTGCATCCAAGTGCGACGAGAGATATAAACCTTTTCAGGACCCTTGTAAGTGCCTCTCAGTCTGCCAATAATATCAAAGGTAGACTTGTGTGGTGGTTTCTCTGACATGCCACCATGAGTCAAAGAAGAACCAACTAACACACAGTTATAAATCGTATTTCTTTCTAAAAATACTACATCATTACGACCAATACCAAAGAGTTCTAATGTCTCCCATACAAAAGGATAGAGATCATCTTTTCCCTCAGCAGGACTGACAAGTAACTTCAGATCTGAATGTGCTTGCTTTTCGTTAAAGTAAGTGTAGAGGTAGGGTAGAGTATCATAAATGAAATGAAAATAGTTTGCCATGTTATAGGCAAAGTAAAATACTGGAATGTCACAACATTTCTCTGAGGAATCGAGTTTCATATCATATTCCATAGTCTCCTCATAAACTGTTCCTCTGCCAAGAGACATGAACCTTTCTATAGTTGGGAGACGCAACTTACCATCACGATGAGAATACATCAGTGGTTGTGGATAATGTTTTGAGTGTCCTGTAAATTGAACTAAGAAAAAATATGCACACTCAAGAACTCTTCCAGTTTCATCATCTTGAGATAAAAACTTTGTTCTTCCTTCGTTCCAATATTCAATAGGTAAAGTAGTCATTTCTGTATTCATAAGGATGCCAATTCACTGCATTAAAGAAATTTTGCCAATAACGATATGTTTTTAAATCGTTGGGTGTACCCCAACAAATATAATGATTAACCTCAAAGTTCTTCACATTATATCCAAGGTTAATTGCTTCATTCAAAATACTATCAACATAGAACTCACCATTAGTCCTAATGTTTTTCTCATAAGTTTGCTTCAGTGACTTGAGATAAACGTCTTTGTTGCGGAAGAACATCGTACCAACAATAGCATATTCATTTACCGGATTATTGCCAGTAAACTTTTTGACTGATACTCCAGTAACATCATCACCATCAACATCCAACCAAGAATACATATCAGGGTTACGATGTGAAGTGTAATTGTTTCTGTAACTCCAAACAACAATATCATTATCAGTGTCTTCGATCAGACCTGCAAACTTATCAGAATCGTAGAGTACACCATTGTCACATGCGGTTAATAAAATTGAAGTATCATCATTTAATTGTTCAATGATCTTCTCTGTGGTGCAAGCTTGTCCTTCCAGAACATTATCAATCCAAACAACATTCCCATAATCATCTAAAGGAAGCATACTAACGTACTCTTTGAGCGCAGCATAAATTGTTTGATCTGTTTGAGGAAGACAATACAATGCCTGGTCCACCATATACTGACCATTAACTTCAAGAAAAGGTTTAGGTATACCAAAACCTTCTTTAGAGAACCTACTACCAGCACCTGCCATCGGCAGAGCAGTCACACAGTTCTCAATCTTCAAAGGTTTATTGCCTTTAAGTGCTGCCTTGTAATAGTTTGACCATTGCAAATACATGTCCACGTCCAGTGGTGTTCCCCACTGAAGCATGACTGGGACCTCATATACAGCGTTTGATAATCCATCTCCGATTAACAGATTGTGAACCAAACTTACATAATATTCTCCGTTAATATTGATATCTTCATCAATCAACTGCTGGAAATATTTTTTGATATAACTACCTTTTTTGAAATAGTAGGTTCCAGTAGAAGCAAATTCTGACATCTTATCGTCAGTAAATGGTTGCTTCTCCCTAATCTCTACAATCTCATTATTCTCTCTAGTTTTACAGAAAGCATAGTTATCACTTCCCAACATATGTGGATGAAATCCGGTGTAGCAAACTACACATCCATCACACTCCGTTTCCTCTACGAATTTTTTAAAATCTTGATAGTCCCAATACATTGAGAAATCACAGTAGTTTACTATGACTGGTTCATCATCTTCAATGTATTGACTTGCCTGCAGAACGCTGTGAACTGGACCTCTCTTATGGGAATCAATCGTCAGCACAATTCCACCAGGTACAAGATTGTGCAAGACTTCTACCACATTAGTATCTTGCTCGTGCTTGTCATTGATAATAAAAACAAACTCACTATCCTTAGGATAAAGTTCAACGACATGTTCGATGACTTTTTTTCCATCAATTTCAATGAGATGTTTTGGTGTTGTATATCCAGCAGAGGTAAACCTACTGCTGAGACCAGACATTGGAATAACTACTTTCACTAATATTCACCTGCGTTGTCGTATTTATTTACAATTTTATTAATGATCTCTGTAGAAGAATACCCACCGACACGATTCAAAAACCGAACTTCTTTTGCATACTCACGTCCAACCACATCACCATGCCTCCAATCCCCACCAACCAAAAGAATATCGGGAGAATATAATTCAATTAGTTGTTCAAGTTCTTGACGAGAACCAAAAGGAATTATGATGTCAATATGCTTGTTTGCTTCAAGCATTGCTTTGCGAAAAGACAATGGATTTATAGGTCTATTAGATCCTTTGTCTCTACGGACTTTTTCGTCTGCATCAATACCGACAATTAGACGATCTCCAAGAGACTTGGCAATCTTAAAAAGTTCCATATGACCAGGATGCAGAATATCAAAACATCCATTAGTCCACACAGTCTTCATTTCAAATAATCCTCAACAGTCATAAACCTATGATCTCCCCACTCTTCCTTTGCCTTTGTATATGTTTGATATTTTCCTATTAGGTGCTCTGGAAATCTAACGTACTCAATCTTTCCATTATACTTGTCTCTCACACATTCTGCAACATGTTGGAAACTTACTGGTTTGCTTGTTCCCAGATCATATATCCCAGACTTGTTGGTGTTATTAAGAACAACATCAACAACATCATTCGCACAAATAAAGTCCCTGTAGAAGTTTCCTGATCCTTCAAATAGTTTTAATTTACCAGTTTCTTTAATTTGTTTTGTAAACTTACTTACTGGACTTGCTTGATCTCCTTTGTTTTCCTCACCATCACCATACACATTGAAGTATCTGAATCCTTGAATTAAAGGAAAGTCCTTAATGTGATCCTGAACCCAATAATCTACTTGCAGTTTTGAAATTGCATAATAGTTCAATGGATTAATTTCATGAACCTTTCCCCCATACACTGATGCAGAGGATGCATATTTCACAGGAATTTGATATTCGATTGCCTTCTCAAATAGTTGAATAGTGAAATCAACGTTGTACTTATGAATCTTGTTTATATCAGTTTCAACTGTACTTGAAATAGCTCCTTGATGAAGAATAAGTTCTACTTTATCCCAGTCTTTGTATTCTTCAAGTAAAGGAAAAGCACCACCAATTCCTACTCGATACAGATTTTCTGGATCAAGTTTATTGCAAAATGCCTTTCCAATAAAACCATCATACCCTGTTACTATGATCATACTTCCTCCCATTCAGAAAGATTAAGTTTGGTTACAAGTGGTTGTGTTCCTCCCATGTTATGGGTTCTATAAAGGGGAACATTTGAATGTGGATAAACATGACTCCATTCTGGTTCCGAGAATCCATTCTCCTCAAGAACGTCATTACGAATGGCAATCATATCATCAACATGAACATACACAGGAGTATATCCTGCTTCGTTGAACATCTTCTTATAGGCCATTGGAGATGCTCCGTACCATTTAGTGCCGTCCCAATCCCAATTAGGATCATCTTTGAGTCTCCAACTTTCTTCTGGTTCAAATCTCACATTGACCTCCACCATAATACAACGTGGAGAGTATTCTGTCAGGATTTGTTTTGTTACCCAGTAATCAAAAGAATCAATGTCTACAGAGAGTAGATCAAACTCTTTGGGAACATTGTATTTTTTAAACACGCCACAAATATTTTCTTTTGATACAGTTTCAATTCTCAGATTTATCTTATCATTTGGAGCAACGGGAAACCATTTACCAGATTCTAAAAGAAGGCCGTTCCAACCCTCGTGTTCTCTGAAATAAAGTGTGTTACAATCCTCAAATCCGTCGATGGCACCGAACTCAACATAATATTTGTTGGTGGTTCCAATATTGTCAAAGGTCCACTTTAGGCTTACATCCTCACCCTTTTGCGATCTACCCAAAGGTCTGATGTTTTGAGTCCAATCGGGATGGACCATAGAATAATCAAGTCTCATAATACCGCTACTCCTTTCTGCGTTACAACTTTAGATGCACATTCATTAGCATATTTGATACTCTTATCAATGTCATCAGTTTCTATAAATTTTACTACCAATGCAGCCATGAATGTATCACCTGCACCAGATAGATCTTTAACTTCTACTTTTTTTGTGGGGTATCTCTTGCCTTTGTACTCACACCCAAGTCCACCCATCGTATGAATAATCTTCTGACTAATATCGTCAGTCAAATGTAGTTCAGAATTACGATACTCATAATCATTAATCTTAATATACCTTGCATTGTTTACCCAAGGGCCCAGAATCTTCTTCGTATCTATAAAGACATTATTATGATTGGAACAAATATACTTAATATCATCTTCCAATAAGAAACCCTTATTATAATCAGAGATGACAATCAAATCATAGTTAAAATCAATACTCTTTACATCAATTCTTGGTATTGACTGAGTTGTATCCACACGAAAGAACATGTGATTACTTTCCCTATGAACATACCTAGTCTTTGCAATCTCATACCAGTTATTATTGGTGGTTATATTGATCACTTTACCAGAAAGACTCTCAATGTTCCTACGAACATTGCCAGCCATGCCAGGGTTTTCTCTCTGATCCACAATATTTAAGACAGGAACAGGTGCTTCAGGACACAATCTATTTGAATCACAGTAGACAAATACGTCTCTACAAGTCTCACCAATTACTAAAATCTCACTCATGGTCTACCAATATATGGTTTATAAAACTGCTTAACTTCCTCTGGAGAGTGTGGTAAGAATGCCCTGAATAACCAGTTATTCCAACCAGTAAAGTTAGGAGATGTCTTGATAAAAAGATTCTCTTTGGGGAGTGCCTTAGCTGCAAGAATACTGCAGAAAGAATCACACCCTGCATAGTATTTACACCCGACAACATAGTCCTTTACTTCAGTAATAGGAATATTGACAAGCAGTTTCTGATTATCAATAGCAAGATCTACTTCATGATCGGAAATAATATACACTGGATAACCAGTTTCTTTTGACAACTCGTTCACAAATTTTATATCATCGTCAGTGATTTGTGCAATATCACTACGAGGTCTGGTTGATGTTGGGTAATGAAAGACAATGTAGTTTTCATCAATAGTGTTTGCATGTTTAACAAACGAAGACTCTTGGAATGGTCTTTCTGGGTCCTGGAACATGCTTACAGCATCAACAATCTGCAAATTTAGATTGTCCCACTCATCTTCGATACCAAATAACTTCAAACCAACTTGAAAATTAGGTTGGAAGTCTGGTCGAAAATGCCAAAAAGGGATGGCAACAGGATCAAGTGTTGCCATCGCCTCTCTACCAATCTTCTCATCTATTGTATGCTGAGCAACAAGGTTCGGGTATGAAGGATTATTCTCCATCAAATCCTTCATCACATACCCAAATCTACATGCCCAGTAGATTTCAGAGATACTTTCTTTCTCCTCTTTGGTGAGGATGGAATCAAGGAAAAACAAATCCCCGATTCCAAGTGACACATATGTTTTCATCAGTGATACTTCTTATGCTCAACAATCATGACAGGACCATCGCTGTCCTTGGCATATCTATACATGTCCAGAGCTTCATCTGGAGTGTGTGCATCAAGAACAGGGAAGTCAACCATCTCTTGGAAAACTTTAGTAAAGTCCTGAGAGTGGGTTGGACCAGAATAGAACAGTCCACCATCATCGACAACGGTCTTAAGGATTACAGGAACCTTGAACTTACCATGAGAAATGCGTTCAATCTTATCCATGTGGTTACAAATAGCATCAGCAGCAACCATCATGAAGTCATGCCGTTCAAAATAAACAACAGGTTTGAATCCTTCAAATGACATACCGATAGCAAGACCAACCATCAGATTCTCTGCCACAGGAGTCTCAATCTTCTGATTATCGGGGACATTCTTTAGAGTTCCCATTGCATCACCAGGAATCAAACTATATCCAATGAAGATAGCACCTTCATCACCAAGTTCTGTCATACCTTGAGTGACAGCATCTTTGTACTTAATGTGAAGCGGTTTGTATGTTGTAGGAAAATTGTATTCACGCTTAGGAAGATGAGGGAAGTATTCCTCATCAGTCTTCATGACTTCCTTCATCACCTTCAGGTCAGCAAAGTTACCTGTACGGATGTGTGGACGAGACTTAGTGTAGTGGTAGCGGATCACACAAGAAGGCCACTCCAGGTCCTTATCAGTGCCCCAGCGACGCTCCTTAGGTGCCTCCACTGCCATGCGGTCATCTTCAATCACAAAGGTGCAAGGAAGATCAAATCCATCCACATAACGGACTGCTTCAGCAAAGTGACCAGTGTCCTCAGTGCCATCACCAAGGAAACACCAGACCTTTTGATCAGACCCTTTCCGCTTCAATGCCCATGCGATACCTACTGCAATAGCAACAGGACCACCAATAATGGCGGAAACATAGAAGTTACGCTTACGATCGAACATAAACATGCTTCGACCATTCAAGATATTATTTTCTACTTCTTCTGGAGGAAGGCCATGCAAAAGTGCATGATACATGTTTCGATGAGTAGAAAGAACATAATCTCCCTCATTAATATTGGAGAAAATATCAATTAACTGTTCCTCATTGCCACCTGCAAGGTGCAATGCAAATGGCAGACGACCAGCATCATGGTGTTCTGCAATCTTATCTACAAAAGAACGAAGATCTTCAGGCGTCCAATCAGTTCCTCTCATCTATTACACTCCGATTTCGATGATAATTCTACCAGCATTTCCACTTCTAAGCAAGTCAAATGCCTCATTTACTTGATCTAATTTAAATCTATGAGTCACAAATTGTTTAACATCAAGGATTCCTTCTTGATGCATACGAACATAACGAGGAATATCTTCTGTAGGATTAGTCTTGCCACCTTGAGTTGCTTTGATGGTCTGTCCCATACCACTAAAGAGATTCACTGCATTCATGACCTCTACACCCCTTCCAGGAGCAGGTTGGCCAACCAAAATCATGCGTCCTTTACCAGAAAGTTTCGACACACACTCACTGATTACCTCAGGAATGCCTGTGGTATCGATAATCACATCAACCTTTTCATCAAGATTAGTGACTGAATTGGTAAAAAGTGATGCTCCAGCAGTGAAGCAGAGGTCTCGTTTGGTTACATTATTATCGATTGCATAGATTGGGCAGGCACTTTTGAGTGCTGCTGCCTGAATCAGATTCAGTCCAACTCCACCACAACCAACAACTGCAACACTCTCACCAAACTTGAGATCTACTTCATTGTCGATGATGCCCATGGCAGTTGTAAGGGCACATCCAAGAATTGCACACAAATCTTCTGGAGTATCCTGAGGAACTGTCGTCAGTCGGTTCTCAGAGACGATAGAATACTCACTCAGAGTGGTAACTTTACCACTGCTCATTGACTTTCCATCAAGAACATAAGAGGGAAATGGTGCTTCGATACCAGTTCCAGGTCTCCAATGCATCACAACCTTGTCTCCCACCTTTACAGTGGTGACTCCAGATCCAACTTCTTCTACAATTCCACACCCTTCATGACCCATCAGGTGAGGGAGGAACTTTGCATTACCCTTGTGGCCACGAATTTCGTGAAGTTGTGCCCCACAAAGACCACTCACAAGAATTTTAACAAGGACCTGACCGACTTTGAGTTCGGTTAGTTCTACGTCTCTAATTGCAAGAGGTGCATCAATTTTTTCCAATACTGCTGCTTTCATACTTTTACTTTTTTAAAAACACAAGTCAAAATGTTGGATTCTTCTTTCATATTCTTTCGAATAGTATCTTCCACATTACTCGAAGAGACTAATACATATCCCATTCGAATCATAAAGGTAACCAGAGACTTTTTATCAAAATGCCAAAGATGCTCATTTGGTCTACGATGTTTCCAGTTCTCAAACCATTCATCATTCTTGTAATGACAATGAGGTACAGATATACAAACAGAACTACATTTCAAATCCTGTACAAAATCAATATTCTCAAAATGCTCAAGAGAATCAAAGAAAGTAATCACATCATAAAAGTTTTCTGTAATACTATCAACTTGAGTACATCCATTTGGAATTGGATATGTTGAGATATCATATCCATAACATTTTGGAACTATATTACTACAAACCTTTAAAAAAGATCCATCTCCATATCCAACATCAAGAATACTCTTGGGAACTCTACCCAAAGATCCAATAATGTTGCCCAAACGAAGATATCCCATGTAAGTTGGAAGTTCTCCGTACTTTACATAGCGAGTATTTACATAGTCCTTATCATAATCAATGTGCTGTTTATCTACTTGATATACAATTCCATCGATATTTTTTGCGTAATTGTCAAGCATTTCTATATTCAGTAACTTTGCTGAAGATGTCAATCACATCTTTATATTGTCTCTCGTCTTGAGGATAGTAATACACATCTCCTTTTGTGTCAATAACATCAATGATGAAACACATTCCTGTTGGAATAGTATGAATCTCTTTTGCATTTTCCCAGACTTTGATCCAATCAAATAGAGTATATCCTTCGTAGATTTCATTAGAAATAACGGGATAGTCAAACTCTAAGTTATCAAACTTACCAGTCTTAACGATATTAGTATTAATAATATCATTTGCATAGACATATTCACTATCATCTTTAAGTCCTAAAACTTCATAGTAAAGTTTGTTTTCCTTCTCAATATTCCTATTAAAGGTAAAATACTTACCCCAGTCAGTATGATCAAGACCAACTAATCCAAACTTTGCAGACATGATCCTTGTAGGATCGGTATTAAAAGTTCTATCTGCCGTAGATGCATCTATGTAAACAAATTCATCGGTTTCACCAAAACCAGCATAATTAAACAATTCTTTTCCAGGAAATTCATCGCTTAATTTATACCACTCAACATCAGGAATATATTCAGATATCCAAAAGATATCATCTCTAAGTGCCCAAATGATTTTACAACCTTTTTCACGATAAGTGTGTGCAACTTTCTGAAGAAAGAATACATCACCAATCCCTGCAGGTTGTTTAATTATGCAAGGTTTCATATCACTCAACGTAAGCAACTAAAACGTAATCGTCAGTTGGATTGATAGACTTGTAATACTTAAGAGTATAGTCTGGATTAATCGAAAGAAGTTTTTCTTCCAGAACTTTTTCTCTACCAAGAAAATAAACAGGAATGTCATCAATTACAATTGTATGATCCTTGATTTCATTTTCTGCAATTAGATCAAGTTCTTCAAAAGTGGGAACTCCACCACCTTCTCCGTGAGCATCCAACCAAAAACATGCTCTCTTATCAACTCCCTTCATCATATCAGCAAAGCAATCACTAGAATCGCCAAGCCACAGATTCACATTATCGTTATCTTGGAACTTATCCATACAATGCTGATAACGATCTTCCATGAATTCGCAACTATAAATTTGCTCAAATCCAAGATCGATAGCGAACTGAACACTACCACCAAGATGAGTTCCAGTTTCTACAAAATACTTACAGTCTTTACCAATTCCAAGGTCACGGAACAGATAATAGCAAACAGGTCTGCCTTCTTTTACGGCAATATCGAAAAGTTCTACGCTCATGCGAAATAAGTCTCCCAAATAAAATCTTCTAAAATTTCCATCTTCTTGGTCTTTTCCAAGTTTTCTTTAATCGCATCCATCTTACTATAATAGATTTCATCTGATACATCAAATTCTTCACTCAGGTCGATGATGCCATCTTTGTTAAAGTGATCTCCAATATTAGGAGCACCATAATAAACAGGAATAGTTCCTGTTGCAAAACAATCTAATAGTTTTTCAGTGAAGTAGGTTTCGTAGGATGCATTCTCGATTGCAATGGAGAACATATAATCACAAAGACCTTCTTCTTTGGTTGCAATCTCAGTATTAAATCCACGACCATAAAAATCTACATGATCCTTTAGTCTTTCTACCCACTCAAGTCGATTGCGGTGACCCTGGCACATGTTTTTATTCGATGCAATCATCGAAATCATTTTTGTCTTTTCATAGATCTTAGGTTCTCTGATCCAAGTTCCTTGAGCAGGAACCCATTTAAATTTTTCTGGATCAATATCAATCAATTCTTTATTATGAGTAAAGATAATATCATAGGTATCAATCATTCTATCTTTACCAGACCCTTTAACAAAGTCGGTAATTTGAGGAAGGATTGCAGCTGATTCTAAAATCCATGCATATTTTGGTCCCTCTACATCATCATTAAAACCTAAACCAATTGCAGCATCAACATAAAAAGTTCCTTCACCACTTCCATCAGATACCCATTCAGTAAATTTAGATTCTTTTCCCCATACGGAACACTTAGGAGCATCCTCATAATCAAATGTATTTCCTACAAGATTAAACTTATGCCTTACCATCAATTTGCTCCTCAATCCAGTTATATGTAATCCGAATACCCTCTTCCAAAGTTTTAGAGTAATCCCAATTCAGTTTCTCACGAATAAGATCATTATTAGAGTTGCGTCCACGAACCCCAAGAGGACCGTCAATATGAATCTTCTGAACTTCCTTTCCCGCAACCTTAGCAGCAGCATCTACCAGTTGATTGATAGTTACCATTTCTTCAGAACCAATATTCACTGGACCCATGAAATCGCTATCCATTAGTCTTCGAGTTGCTTCGATGCATTCGTCAATGAACAAGAATGAACGAGTTTGTAATCCATCTCCCCACACTTCGATTGCTCCACCTTCTTCTGGGAGGTAAGCGACTTTACGGCAGATTGCAGCTGGTGCCTTCTCTCTTCCACCTTCCCATGTCCCTTCAGGTCCGAAGATATTGTGATAACGTGCAACGCGAACAGGAATGCCGTAGTTCCTATTATAAGCGAAATAGAGGCGTTCAGAGAATAGTTTCTCCCAACCGTATTCGGAGTCTGGTGCTGCTGGGTATGCGGATTCTTCACGGCAGTCGGGATTATCAGGATCCAGTTGGTTATACTCTGGATACATGCAAGCAGATCCAGAGTAGAAGATTTTAGTTTTATTTTGCTGCGTAGTTTCGTTTAACTTGCGTTGCTCATCAAGAACATTCAAGTTAATTGATACTGAATTATGCATAATATCTGCATCGTTTTCTCCAGTGAAAACAAAACCTGCTCCACCCATGTCAGCTGCAAACTGATAGATCTCGTCAAAAGGTTCTGCAAACTTATCGGCAATATCCTTATAGAAATTACCAAGATACCCAGTAAAGCGAACTGCTCTCCTAACAAGATTTACATTCCTAAGATCTCCAATAACAAATTCATTTGCACATGTGGATGAAAATTCAGGATACTTTAAATCAACCCCACGAACCCAATATCCTTCTTCGCGGAGTCTTTTGACCATGTGACTTCCAATAAAACCACCAGCACCAAGTACAAGTGCTGTCTTAGTATATTCAGACATAAAAATCGCTATTTGCCTAGTATATATGATAATAAAAAAGACGGTTGTTGTCAACCGTCTTTAAGGTCTTTTCATGCACGCCACTTGCCCTTTGACCAGAGGCAAGAAACTGGGCGGGAGTATAAACCCCATCCGCACCACTTGCTCTTGAGAGAAGCAAGAAACTCAGTTCCAAAGAGTATTGATTTTTGACTCAATCTCAATGAATCTTGCATCAACTTCTTGTTGTGCTTTATCGCTTGCTTGGAGTGCTGCAACTGCTGCCTCAAGTGCTTTAAGTCTTGCCTCAACCTCAACATCATATTGTGACATTGATGCACCATTTACAGATTTTGCTGCTGTTCCTTTTGCTGCCATTTTTATAAAAATTAACTCTTGAGTTATTTAGTTTTAAGGGGTCTTTATGACTCCACCAGTTCTGTTATAGTCCGTCCGTGACTAAGAGAGGCGTTTAATTTCCTCCTCAAGTTGACGAATAACAGCTTCAGGAGTATATGCTCCAGTTGCTTGTTTGCGTCGTTCCATCTCTTCTTCAATCTTTTGAGTGATAGAAGCATGGCGGCGGATTTCTCCACCCATGGACATATTCTTTTTTGTTTGTTGCATACAGAACTGAAGTTGCATCAGTTCCATGTCATCAAATTCCATTTTCATAATGCAGATAAAAAGGGGGGGTATCCCGACCAGGGCAGGTTTAGAGACTTTCCGAGTCTTCATCGTCCTTGACATAGCAAGGAACTCTATCTGGATCTAACCAACAAGTATAATCATGATCATCCATGGCAGTTAGAAGTTGCATCTCATTATCGCAGAGATACATATCACGATATCGACCAGTGTACGAATCTACTTTTTGAATACGACAATCAGGTTTTCCATTGATTTCCAAAGTACCAACCTGAATATAACGATAAGGAAACCTCTCAAGGAGAACAGTTGGTTTCTTCGTAACTTTCATCAAGCGACCTCAACAGTCTCAAGATCTTGGAATAGATATTCCATAAGCATTTCATAATCATCCAGAGGATCACCAGAGAATACTACACCCTCAGTTTCATAGTACCGACGAACCTTTTTGTAAAGTTTCGGATTCTTTACATCAAGATAAAAATCACCGTTTGCTGCACCACGAAGAGTTTGGATGTCTTTCTTGAATTTTGCTGTAAGAGTCATTGTTTTGAGTGTTGACCTTAGTATTATAATGGTTTGACTTGGAGAAGTCAAGATGGACAGAAGAGTTTCTGTCCTATGCTCCTTGCGTGGATCGAACACGCCTCAGGCGAATTATGAGTTCGCTGCATTCACCAGATTGCTAAAGGAGCGATGGGAATACTGGGAG
>Ga0222714_10002405_pt1 | contig 19816 bp, 12 predicted proteins | sample C33_3DmetaG_FD_165048 | JGI IMG/M metagenome (GOLD analysis project Ga0222714, IMG submission 165048) | Estuarine water microbial communities from San Francisco Bay, California, United States - C33_3D | ecosystem: Environmental > Aquatic > Marine > Unclassified | place: USA: California...
AGACACAAGCAACGAAAGCTTACGTCGCATTCTTGACAGCTCTTCGTCGTCGCCGACGGTCGCCGCATCAAACATGGCGACATCTTTTGCAGATGTCATTTCGTCATCAGATGTAATAAACCCGTCGTCATCATCGTCGGAGTTATTTGACATGGCTTCTTCGTCGCCGTCGTCGGCATCCGACAAACTTTCACCCGGTTCTTCTTCAACCCAGTCCTCGGCAGAATCATACTCGTAGTCTACATCGACATCCATTTTGAAAGGCGATCGACCTGTGACGGTAGCCGAAGTCTTGGGACGACTAGGGAACGGCCCTGTTCCCCAGAACGCAGGTCGTGCAAACTCGTTGCAATCAATCATAAACAAGCGTCGTCGGCGTGCGCCGCTCAACTTTTCCATTTCGCCACGACTTCGTTTACCCGATGGCGAAATCAGAATCGATACGACTTCGACATCACGATTGACTCGTCGCGCAGCCCAGCGATTGACGATTTTACGCTTATCCTTATTCGTTCGCCAACGATTAAGAAGATCCTCGCGCACCGTACCGATGTCCTCCGCCGCGCCCTCCGCTTTGATAATCTCATCCAATTTCTCTTTTACCGCGGGCGATACCTCAGGCGCTACCATCCCATCAATCATACTCACCGCCTTCTTCTTCGTCGGCGTCTTGAAGAAACTTACAAACTTATTAGCCTGCTTCGCAGCCTTTTCCTTTACCGCGCGCTCCTCCGCCTCCTTTTCCGCTTGAACCTTTGCCTTCTCCGCGGCTTTAGCCTCCTTCTCCTTTACCACGCGCTCACGCTCCGCCTCCTTTTCCGCGCGCACCCGGGCCTTCTCTTCCTTCGCCGCGCGTTCTTTTGCATCCTTTTCCGCTTGAACCTTGGCCTTCTCCGCCTTGAGCGCCTCCTTTGCCTCTGCGACGCGCGCGCGCTCCGCCTCCTTCTCCGCCTTGACTCGCGCTTTTTCCGCCTCTTTCGCCGCTTTCGCTGCCTCCATCTCCGCCTTCAACGCCGCCTTGCGCTCTGCGGCACCTTTTCCGTCGCCGCCCGTCATCGCGCCGGCGTCCCCGGCGTCCGAGCGACGCCGTTGATTATCCCGGCAATCGTCTATGACGATGACGACGCCGCTGTCGCCGTCACCGTCGTCGTTTGTGACGTCCGCGAGCGCGCCGCCGCCGAACGAGTCCGCCATACACGTCCACGTCCGCGCCGACGAAGCGTCTCGCGATCGCGCGCTCGTGCGCGCGTGTGACGCGAGGACGCGTAATGGCGCGACAGCTGGGTGCGAAAATTTAAATTTTCCGCGTGCATTTTGTCTCGCAAATGTGCAAATGTGTAATTACAATCGGTTTTCTTGAGCAATTGGCGGTCTACTGATCGTACGCGGCGACGAGTTGGCGGTACTTGCCACCAGCGCGCATGAGGGCGTCGTGGGTGCCGACTTCGCTCACGACGCCACCCGCGTTGTTGACGTTTTCAATCAAGAAGATTTTGTCGGCGTTTCGTATGGTGCTCAAGCGGTGAGCGATGACGATAGTGCTTCGCTTGGAGCCGTCGGCGAGGAGTCCATCGAGGGCGGCTTGGACGAGACGCTCGGACTCGTTGTCCAACGCGGATGTGGCTTCGTCGAGGAGTAAGATACGTGGATCATTGATGATGGCGCGCGCGATGGAGATGCGCTGCTTTTGGCCGCCAGAGACGCGACCGCCGCCAATGCCGACGTCGGTATCGTATCCTTCCGGCATGCGTTCGATGAATTCGTGCGCGTTGGCGGTCATAGCCGCCGCGATAACTTGCTCGCGCGTAGCGACGCCGCCGGGCATACCAGCGGCGATGTTGTCATGCACGCTTCCGGAGAACAACGTCGGCTCTTGTTCAACCAAACCGACGTTGGATCTGAACCACATCAAATCGAGTTCAGATAAATCGACACCATCGATGAGAATCTTACCCGCACTCGCGCCTTGCACGGCGATTTTGAATTCCCGCTCCTTGCCTTCGCCAATAGTTTGGCTCACGCGAACAATCTCGTAGAAGCGTTCCAAGAGTTGTATCGCCGTCGACTTGCCCGAGCCGCTTTGCCCGATGAGCGCGACGGTTTCTCCTGGCTTTACTTCTAAGCTCAAGCCAGCGAGCACGGGAGCGTCGCGCGTAGGGTAAGTGAAGAACACATCCTTGAACTCGATCTTACCCTTAAGACCGTCGATGATCTTACCATACTTGTTTTCGTCGGAATCCTTGGATGATTTTGGGATTTGGCGCGGCGCTTCATCAATTTCAGAAATCTTCACGAACGGCTGCGAGTTTACTGGCGGCACGCGATCGATCAATTTGAAAATTCGACCAGCAGAGGCGGTACCGTCGCGGTTATCACCAGCAAACGTCGCGGCTTGACCCGCGCCAGCGGCGCAAAATCCGAGCGCCCATAAACTCTTCATGAAATCCATAAAGTTGAGCTCACCTTTGCCGATGAGTTGGCCGCCCCACCAAAACGCGAACCCGTAGAAACCCATAGTGAGTGCCTGTGCGAGACCAAATGCACCACCAGTGCGCAACGCTTTACGACGCTCCTCAGACGTCGTCGTTGAAATCGTGGCGTCGTAGTTCTCCGCCATGGTTTTCTCGAGGCCGAAAGCGTGCACATCCTTAATCATCGTCACCGTCTCCGAAACGTGCGCCGAACCATCCGCAACGTTCTCATCCATTGCTGTCGAGTCCGCCAAGTTCTTCATGTTCAACATTTCACCGACACTCAAAATGGGCACGCATGCCAAGAGAACTAAACCGTATTTCCAGCTCGCGTTGAGTGACACCGTGAGGCCAAACGTGAGTGCGGCAGCGGCTTGAATGGCGCTCCCAAAACTCTGACCCGTCATCGTGCGCACTTTGGCGGTATCTGTCTGGAGAAGTGTTGTCAACGCGCCGACGCTGTTTGATTTCTCGTCGAAGAACGCAACATCTTGACGCATGATTGATCTAAACAAATGAATGCGCAAACGCGTCGTGAGACGCTCTCCAATGTTGCCAAAGATGCCGCCTTGTGTCCCCATGACGATAAATGCGCCGACGGCGACGGCAGCCATGGCACCGGCCAAAACACCAGAACGATCACGCATGTAACTAATGTCATCCATGTAAAACACGGTCAAGAGTTCGGCAAACACGAAAGCTACGGACGGCATGACGCATCCATTCAAAATCGCAAAGAATGTTCCCGCCATCAAGAGCGGAATGTCCTCAGCAGAGTACTTCCACACGCGCTTGGCACTCACCTTGTAGACTGATTCTTTCTCCCCACCTTTACCATCTGTCTTACCTGCCCCCTTTTCGAACTCGCCATTCACTGAATCAGTAGTGAACGACTCCAACGACGCCGTCGATGCAGATTTCGTCACGCGCTTGGTGTTGTCGCCGGCGGATAATCCCACCAACGAACGGTACTTACCGCGCGCCCCGAGAGCCATCAGCTGGTCGTGCGTGCCTTGCTCTAATACAACACTCCCATTTATACTTCCGCCGCCAGCCAAACCATCTGCAGCGTCTGTGCTGCCGAGAACCACAATCTTGTCGGCGGCGCGAACTGTCGTTAAGCGGTGCGCAATGACGACAGTCGTCCGCTGCCCGCCAGCAACAGAATGCACCAAACCATCGAGAGCTTCTTGCACCAAGCGCTCGTTTTCAGTATCAAGCGCAGATGTAGCTTCGTCAAGAATCAAAATAGCTGGGTTACGTAACGCCGCTCGAGCGATGGCGATGCGTTGTTTTTGACCTCCAGACAATTTGGAATTTTTACCGCCAACCATAGTGGCATACCCGTTAGGGAAAGATTGAATGAATTCATGCGCGCATGCCGCTTGCGCCGCGGCGACGATTTCATTCGCACTCGGGCGCGTGCCATTGAGCGCCATTGGCCGACCGGCAGCGATGTTGTCCGCGATGGACGCTTCGAACAACAGAGGTTCTTGCGACACGATGCCGATGTTCCCTCGAAGCTTGTCTATGCGAAGCTTGCGAAGGTCGACGCCATCGAGAGTGATGGAGCCGCTCAAGGGGTCATAGAAACGTTCGAGAAGCTTCGCAATCGTAGACTTACCGCATCCAGACGCTCCGACAAGTGCGACGACTTTCCCGCCTTCAATGGTCAAATTCAATCCATTAAACACCGGTCGTTGTGGAGAATATTGAAACTTTACGTCTTTAAAAACAATCTCTCCACGGATAGGCATCACAGGATCCAAACCGGTTGGCTTGCGCGTATCGATGCCATTCTCAGGTTCACGGTCGATAATTTCGTACAATTTGAACGCGGCGATGCGCGCCTTGGCTAAAGCCTCAAACGCGGGCGCCGCTTGGCCGAGCGCGAAGCCACCAAATAGAATGCTGAAGAAAACCATAACGATCGTCCCACCACTCAAGCATGGCGACGCCGCAGAGTCAAGAACGCTGCCGAACGTCGTGTCGAGGCGGTAACCGCACCCACAGTTGGGCGAAGTCGTCAGCGATGCCAGGGCGTAGTCGAGATTGCACGCGCACTGAAGCAACGAGTCCCCAGTGTACATTTTACTCGGTTCGTTCGTGTACGTGCATACGGACTCGGCGTACGTGGAGTGCGCGCCCCAAGTCGCGTCAGAGGTGTCACCTAAACCGGAAGGCGGTGGATAGTCAGCAAGAGCCGCCGCCTTGCTGTCGGCGATGAGCTTCGCGCCGTACCAAAGCCCGAGTGCGTACATGACAAACATGGACGCGAAGAGACCGCCGCCGGCAAAGGACGCTTTCCAAATTTGTTTCGCGCCGTACCGCTGCGCCTTGCCGAGATTTGCCTTGTACCTATTTGTCGCAACATTTTGGTAATTTAGCGCATTCGTAACACGGATGGCGCCGATGGTTTCCGTCGCCACCGCCGCCGCGGATTCGTATTCGCTGTTGCCCTTTTGCTGGTCTTGAATAGACTTGATGAGGAAAAACGTAGCAAATCCGAGCAAAGGCACGCACGCGAGAATCACCCCAGAAAGTTTAGCGCTAAAGTAAAACCCAACGCCGAATCCACCTCCCATGGAGAAAACACTCTGCACGAGCTCGGCAAACTTCTTTGCCATGCCGAGCTGAAAATCTTGCACTGTGGCGCCAGTCAACGTCGCCAACTCACCAGCCTTTTTACTCTCGAAAAACTTTATATCCTGCGCCAACATGCTTCGCACGAACGCACATCGTAAATTCCGTGACGCGCGCGCAGACGCCCACGATACCAACCAATAACCCAACGTCAACGACACGCCGAGCGACACCGCGACAACCTCCATGGCGATGACGGCTGAGTCAATCTGCCCCGCAACGTCTCCCACCGCGGTGGAATCCAAAAGCCGCCCGAATGCAACATTCACGGCGGGAAATAACGCTCCACCCAATGCGGCGAACAGCATGCCCGTGACAAGTAAGGCGACATCCACGGGCTTGTAAAACCGAAACAACGCGCGCAGAGGCACCATCTTCGGCGCCTCCTTCGCGCTCACAACGTCATCCTCACGCGCGACATCAAGCGCCGCTTTGCCATCCGTCGATGCATCTCGATCGTTGTCCGTCATCGCGCTCGCGCTCGAACGCACTCACGCCGCAGCTGATGCGCTCGAACGCCGCGAAACGTGACGCGTGCCTTGTGGATACTTTTGGTGACGTCAACGCCGTTCGTCGCCGTCTCGACGCGCGCGTACGTTCGCGCACACGCGCTCGATGCGTGCGCGAGGTCGATGCCTTTACGCGGCGTTCGTCGACGCGCGCGTTCGTCCGTGGCGTCGCGCGAGGGGCGAGATATGGCGCGGCGAAGCGCGTCAGGAGCGCTTCTTGGGCAAACCTGAAGAAGAAGTTTGTGTCAACCGCGCGCGGGATATGAAAAGTCATCACGGCATATCGCGTCGCGCGCGGCGGATCGACGCGCGGCGCGTGGACGATGAAGACGTCTACGCGCGAGGCTCGCGATGTGACCGTGGAGGAGGACGCTTTGGATTGGCGGTGCGCGCGTGACGCGCGCGCTCGAGCGGATGCGCAGAGGTGCAGGGCGCTCGCCGCGCGCGTGGAGGAGCTCGGGCGGCGACATACGGCGGCGGCTAAGGCACTGGCGGATACGCGTGCGCGCGTGGAAGAGCTTGCAGAGGATGCGCGACGGGCGCGCGAGAGAGGGGAGGTTGCGGCAAAGGCGTGCGATGCGATGAAGCGCGAATTGACGCGCGCGAAGACGCTTAATTTAGACATCGAGCGACGGGCGACGTTTGAACTTGAGCGCGGTGCGAGGGCGCGAAAAGCTCTCGTTGAGATGGTACGCGAAGCAAAGAGTGATTTAAAAGATGCGCGAGAAGGGATGAAGGAAGCGCGTACGCGCGCCGGGTTAATGGAAGAGTGGGCGCGGCGATGCGACTCGGCGAAACGGGACATGGTAGTCAAATTATCGCATATGCAAGAAGAATGCGCCACACTTCGACGACGCATGCACACGCTCGCAGAAGAGAACGTGCGATTGCGTCGTCGAGCGATGAGTGACAAACGCGAGATTGAGGAGGTGACCGATTACGGCGAACGCTTGGAACGCGAATGGACGACGACGCCACGAGGCGAGCGTGTCGTCGTACGCAACCCAATCTTCACAGAAATCACCGACTCAAGCGATGATAACGATAACGAAAGTACGGAGCAAACACCATATTGTTACAACCAAGTATCTTAAGACAGCGCTTTCAGCGTCGCGACGATACCGGCGACGGATACGCCACCTAGAACGACTGGAACGACGTAGTTCAAAGGACTCGTTTTCTCATTCTTGTCACCGACGATGCCGTCGTTGTTCATGAAGTTCAATGGCTTACCATCGGCATCTTCAAAGTTATTCGCTTCGAGTTCCATCACCACCGTGCGCGTGGGATCATCCCTGTACGGATCACAAAAACAAATACAACGACGCGTCGTCAGAAGATATCGTGAGCGCGCGCCAGCGCCCGGGACAGCACGCGACGCCCCCAAACGGCAACAACCGAGTCTCTCGAGCACGAGTAGTCACGTACAAATTAATCTCCGTAATGTCCCCACTGATCGTCCCTAATCCCATCTTAATCAGTTGCGTCAAACCGCGCATGTTTATCTTCGCTTCATCGTCATCATCCTCGGGCTCCTCCTCTTGTTTCTTCTTCCACGACCCGAACGCGCGCGCGACGGCGCGCGCGCGCGGTGCCGGGCGCGCGGCGTGATACCTGCGCGTCACCGCCGGCGCGATCGCGACTGGGCTCGTCGTCACGGCGCGCATGACGCGTGTGCGAATGTGACGGCGTGGGTACCCGAAAAAGAAAAACCGCCGAGAGTGTGCGACGCGCGACGACGCTGCCGCCGAAGCGCGCGAAGGCCGCTGAGGTCAAGGTCGAGGTCAAGGTCGAGGTCAAGACCGAGGTCATCGTCATCGACGACGACGGAGATGCGGGCGACGGTTCGGGCGACGACGCACCGTGGACGGGCGAGGACGACGTGGCCAAGTTGTCCAAAAAGCTGGGCGTCATGTGGGACAAACACACGTCGATTCACGAGCCGATCGCGGCGTGGGAGAAAGTAACGGCGAGCGAGCGAAAGAAATTGGAGCGCTTGTGGACGGGGGAGGTGACGATGACAGACGTGTGGTGCGAAATTCCTTGGGTGCGACAGGCGACGCAGAAGACGTGGCACAAATTGTGCGCGGCGTACGGTGTGCCGAAAGATAATAAAGCCGCGTACGGTCCGTTTCGATATCAACCAGCGACAATTGAGCTTATGGCGCATAGTGCCATAGAGGAAGATATGTATGGACGCCACGCCGAGAGGGGCGCGCTGTCAGAAGAAGCGGAGCGCGTTGGCGAATGTAACTGGTTCTTACCGACCCCCAGCCGCTGCTCAATCGCGACGATATGGTGTGTTTATTTGAGTTATTCTTGCAAGAATACTGGTTACTGATGTTCCACGGATACTTCGAAGGAGCACACCACGTGTCTATTAAATCGATGCCACTGTACGCAAATTTGAAACACGCGCAAGATTACTGGAAAGAGAATAGCGCGCACGAGGACCTGCCCATGCCCGAGCTCTTGGACTATCGCCGCTTGCAAAAAGAAACTGGAGGTCATGCTCGCGTAAAAAGTGATAGAATATTTGAGCTTTACGTGTACAGCAAAGAGCTTGAAAAGCTCATCAAAATGTTCGAGCAAGAACTGGCATCGGATCGATTCCAAAAACTCCGCGATGAGTTGAAAAAGGCTGCCAAGGCTGTCGTGAAGGAATACATTGTTGATGAGTGGAATGGTGCGCGCAAAACAGACTTTCTTCGCGAAAAATTGCAAAAAGGGAAATGGAAACAGTTACTCAAGTAATACATAGCTCGTGGGATCGAGTTGTAAATATTTTGTACACATTTTCCTACTTTTTCTACGACGATTCCTTAGCTCAAGCATGGGAACTGAACAATAATACATAACGTTGCAGCTCTAAGGAGTGAACTGCGAGACGGCTAGGGCGACGCCGACAAGCAAGATAACACCATGTATAGCGTGGTTCATCCATGAACGCGACGCCGCGGCTCGGCTCTTGAGATGCACGGCGACGGGGATGGCAAAGGCGAATATAAAGCCAAACAAGGCGCCGAATTTAGAAATGATGATGCCGATATCGATCGCTGGATGCGCAGCGCAAAAGCATCCGACGGCGATGGCGAATGCGTTGACGGCAAAGTTAAACACCCCTGCTACCTTCGTTGGTACGTTCGGTGTCAAGCCGACGATTTGTGTTCGGAAAATGAACAGCAGTAGCGGCACCATTGTGAGAAATTGCAGAGTCACCGCTGCGTGCGCCGACAACGTGTAAAAGTCACTCGGCGGGAAAACACGCAAAAAATTTGCAGCCTTGTAAGAACCATTCTCACCGCGTCGAATGACGACGTATTCAGCGCTAAAGTTACCAGCAATCGCGGGTAGGGAGTACGACAACAGCGTCAAGCCGTAAGCAATCAACACGTTGCGCGAGTTACGCTTGCTCTTTGCGTTTGAGCGACAGATCGGAATCACCGCGTGATGAGAAAAAAAGCAGCTCGCAAGCACTCCTGCTGTTTTTTTCGCCGTACTCCACGCGGCAACGGGCGCAATCGGCGCCACGGGCTTCTCGGCGACGACGGATTTGAACACGATGAAACACAGGAGGTACGTCATGAAAAACGGCCCCAAGACACTCAGGCCCACAAAAATGTTCACATTCTTGAAGCTCGAAAGCACGAGTAGCACCGCAGCCGTGATAAAAATCGCAGTAAACGGATTCCAGCACTTGAATGCGTCGCGAATGCTGTTCGTGCACTCTGCCCAACCAGAGCCCGCGCCGACGTCGAGCGCCGCGAGCGCACGCCCCGCGTTCGACGTCGTCCCGCGTAATAAATCTGCCAATCCCTTCACCACGCCATACACAGACGTGCTGAGCACACAACAATACACTACGACGCACTGCAGCATCATCGCCGCCATAAAGACATTGCACGCCACGCCGACCAGCGGTCCCAAGCGCTCCGCCGCCAGCGACGCTAAATCCTCGTGCCCGCCCCGCGTGCCGTAACGCAACACCAACGAAGACGTGTAAGCCATTACCAACGCCATCGTCACCGCAAGCACGCCGCCTAAAACCAAACCACTCTCCGTGAACGCCCAAGGCGTCGCCAATACCGAAGACCCGACCATCGCGTTCCACATCGCGAACACCGCGCGCGCGTCCCCGAACGCATCCTTCTCCTCATCCCCCGCGCTCGCGCTCTCGATGTCATCGTACATGAGCTCTGCGTCCTCATTCGCGGACGCCCCGAGCGCGACGCCGCGCACAGACGCGTCTATAGCGGCGCTCTCCCCGCCTAATCCATGTCCACCATCGCCGTCCAAGGTGGCGCTCGCATCGAGTAACGGCTCGCGCACGTCACCCTCCTCGTCGTCGACGACCGCGACACCGGCGATCGCGGCGCCATCGCGCGAGCCGCCACCGGAGCCGGCGCCGCCGCGGCGTCGTGACTTGCGCGGCATCGAAGGCTGCGTCTGTCTCTGGCGCCAGTATGCGCCTCGCCGCGCTCACCCGCGACGCCGGGCGCGGCGTCGCCCGGGCGCTTCGCGCGCACGGCTACGCCGTCATCGATGACGCCATCGACGTCGGCGTCGCTAGAGCGATGCGCGACGAGATGCGCGCGCTGTTTCGTGCCGATGCGTTCGTGGCGAATGCAACCGTCTTTGTCGATGGCGCGACGACACGCGCGCGCGCGCTCGAGAAGCGTGGGATTTATGAGTGCGAAACGCACGCGATGGACGAGGACCAGCGTAAGCTCGCGCCTGTATTTGCTTCGCTGGGGCACGCGCGAGAGGTGATGGCGCAGGCGAACGAGCTCATGGGTTGGCGAGACGACGCGACGACGACGTTGACGCACGCGAGCGTCAAATTGCAATGCAACATCGGCGATGGGGCGTGTTTTCCGCTGCATTTTGATAGCGACGGCGCGCTTGATTCTCGTCGATTGACGATGCTGACGTATCTCAATGAGGATTGGAAGCAAGGCGACGGAGGTGAGCTCGTGGTTTACCCGTTTCCCGCAAAGGAAGTCGTCATCGAGCCGAGATTTGGGCGAGTCGTTTTGCTCAGTTCGCAGCTCGGTTTGCATCGCGTGTTGCCATCCAGCGCGAAGGAAAGGTTCATGTTTACTGTATGGTTTTTTGCACAGGAAAAAACGGGCGAGATGCGCGCACCGTTGCCGGGTACGACTGCAGAGTCCCAGATGGCCGCGTTGTTGCATCCAGCGCTGCGGAAGCACTTGTGCAAACTGGTTTTGGCAGAAACTTGGGCGAGGTCGATTGAAGAGGCACATGCGGATGACGACGCGCGTGCGGCGGCGTTGCGTACGCACTGGGATGAAGTAGGCCTTATCGGCCGCGTGTTGTCGAATAATTATCCGCTCGGCTTGGCGCGACTCGCTGAAAATATCGATGCGTCAAAGCCATTTCCACCCATCGAGTGGTTCTAGCTCTTTATTAGTTGCTCTTAGCCGCCTTGTAGTCTGTACATTTATGCAAGTTGTTTAGTTTCAGCTATTTACAACGTATCAACAACATCAATATATCAACAGCGCCTAGTGCGCTAAGTCAAGACAAGGACAAAAAATTAGATTAAAGAGCGCCGTAGCTCTTCTCGGGACGCTGCTTTACAGGCGTATCGCTAGCCTTGGCCTGCATGACCATTTGTACGGGCCAGCCTTGCCAGATACCACCGCGCTCGACGTCATCGCCAACCATGGCGAGCGTATGTTCGAGGAGAATAGAGTCAGCGCCGACTGACGTGCCGCCCATAACGCGACTTTCCATGCACAACGTCGCGCGCTCACGAATGACAATGTTATTCAGCGCAAAAGCGCCCAACGTATTCGTGTGCGCGATGACGTGCGCGAAATTGATACACGCGCCATCACCAATGGTCACCAAGTCCGGCTCGGGCATTGGGGGATCCGCGCCAGTGGGGTACAAGCAGACGTTGGCGCCAATCTTAGACCCCTTGAAGCGGAAGTACCTGCACAAGTGCTCACTTCCAGCTAAAAGCATCAAATCCGATGTATCGCTCAAGATATCGCAAAGCTTCCATCGGAAACAGTAGGAGCTCTTATCCCAAGGATAGTTTCCAGGCGCGCGCTTGCCTACAACGGCCCATTTGAGGGCGATAGATGTACCCAAAATGAGCGTCGTGTGCACCGCTTTGAGCGCCAAAAATACAACGAAGAGAATCGGCAAGTATGTTTCTGCGCTCAAAGTTTGCCACTCCACATCCATGTACGTTTTCGTGATGAATGCAGTGGCGTACCAAGACGCGTAGATGGGAATCATGTGCGACGCCGACTTAAATAGCCTGACGCTGATGCAAATGACTGGCATGAACCACCACGGGATGACAGGGTACGTAGCTTCGCCGAGGTACGTGGCGCGTCCGAATGGCTTCGCGCTAGAACGACCGTCAGCCATGCTCGAAGCTCCACCAGGATCGAGCTGCACAGCAACACCATTGCGACTACCAACCCAAATTGAACCACTTTGAATGGTCATCTTGCGGGCTGCGACAGATCCAGAGCCGAGGCACGCGTTTGGCATGACGGTTACGCCACCAAAAATCACGCATCGATCGCTAATGTTTGCGCCACGACGAATTCTAATCGGCAATGCGCCAATGGTATCCGCTGGATACACAGCGGAACGCGATCCCCAAACGACGTCATCCTCGATATGGAGTAAATCGTACATACCATCACCGACCGTAACACCTGAACCAGGCCAGAAGATGCGTTCGCCGACGGTGGCGCCCAAAGCACGATAAATATACGACGTGTACTTGTAATGCTTACCGAGCAAATCCGTCGCGCCGTGGAATTTACCATCCGGTGCAAGTTTACGCATGATGTATCGTCGCGTGAGTTCCCATTCGCGCGCGGTCGGATTTTGAGGAAGACCTCCAGACTTGAACTTGCCGACGATGACTCGCTTGACCAAGATGACCGCACCCAACTGCATGAAAGGACCCAAGGTTGCGTGCGCTAGACGTGCAAGCGCAATGCAACCAAGACGGAACGGGTCCATGAACCATACGATACAATCTTGCCAACTCAAACGTCCGAGAAGAGTGACAAAAACTTCGAGAGCGTCGTATTCATTGTCGAGCGTGTCGAGCTCCTCGCGCCAGTTTTGCATCCCTGCGTGGGTCAGCAAGTTATCTCCAATGGAGTGTTGCTGCACGACGCGCAAAACCATAATCCATGGTATCCATCGAATGAATTGGCACATGAGAATGATGGGAAACGCAACCATGAGACGTGAGCTTAAGCACGGGGATTCAGAGTGCATTTGCGCAGTCTTTGTACTCACAGGCTTGACTTGAGACGGATCCATCTCACGCCAGGAAGTAAACGCGGCAAGCGTAGATCCCGCCGGAACATATCCTCCAGGACCGACGATAGCGTGCACGCAAAGCGTACACCCTTCGCCGATGAAAATGGGCGAAAGACGCATGCCGCCGCGTCGCGCCTCAAATGCGCGAATATTTGCACCTTCATCAATCGTAGTGTTCCTCTCGATCGTGATGAGATCAAAGTCACCGATGATTGCTTTCGAGCTGACGTAAGAATTCTTCCCTACGGAAGCCCCCATGAGGCGCATGTACCATGTAAACATGTATGGCGAAATTTCAAATATTCCGTACCCCGCGATGTTTGTAACTTGTTCGACGAGCCACCAGCGCAAGTAATACTGTCCCCATAGCGGATACGAACCTGCTTGAAGTCGTCCGAGACAGATCCACTTGAACACAATAGCACTCAATGGAAAGAACAAGGAAACAATCAACGCAACTAGGAAGATGGCGAAGAAGAAGGAAAGGAGCTGCACCGTACTGTAAAAGTGCGAATGCGCGGCGTGAACTCCCCACTGCTGACTATTCGCCATAAAATGCTCGCGACGCATCCAGTGTAAACTCGGACCAAGGTAGTGAAAGACATGCGACCAGCACATCAAGAAAAGTACCCAGCGCATCATGTTGTAGAATGGCTGAATAAAGTACAAAGGTAAGAGTTGCACAGTGGACGCGAAAAAGCCATTACTTCTTCGCGGTGTCACCCAATCCACCGGCCCGACAGGGCGCGGTGGAACCTTGTTCTTGCTATCAGCGTCACCTGATTTGTCTGACTTACGCTTCTCAATCATGTGAGAGATTCGCGAGATAGTCCGAAGTTCGAACATGTCGGCACCCGTGATGTTCACGCTGAATTTTTGGCGAATCAAACCAGCGAGTTGACCGGCGGCAATGGACGAACCACCATTGAGGAAGAAATCATCCTTGATGGATATCATACTCGAATCTGTGCCGAGAACCTCACCCCACAGATGCGCGAGCAGCTCTTGGTCTGGGTTCGATGGACCGTCCGTCATGTCTTGACGAAGCATGTCTTGAACCTTGGACACGTCAATCGTGCCATCTGCGTTTCGCGGCACAGTTTGCACCGGTAAAATCTCCTTCGGTTCGAGGTAGCCCGGGAGATAACGAGTTGCATGTTCGAGCACAGATGCAGAATCAAGCGTCTTTGGAGTGATGACCGCGACGATTGAACCAGTGTTATCGGTCCACGTACCCGCGTCATTGACACCGGGAACGCGGAGGAGCGCCTGAACAACTTGCTCCGCACCATCCTTCACTGGCATCACTTGACAGTTACCAGGTTGTGACAAGTCAGCCTGGAACGTACACTGTAACTCACGCATGCCATCTTCAAGCTCAGGTAAACGCAAGTCTCGCATGATTGCGCTTCGACTGACCTTACCAGTGATGGACTTTGGAATACTATTTACTATGATGAGCGCTTGCGGCCACTTTGAGGGTGGCAGTCTTTTGGACACATGTTGTACCAAGTGACGCAAACCCGGGACCTGCACACCACTTTTAGCGACGAGAACAATACCCACAACTTCCTGCAAGGTGTCATGAGGCACGGAAATCGCCACGCACTCTGCCACGCCAGGGTGGTTCGAAAGCGCTTCTTCAACTTCAACAGGAGAAATAATCTCACCCCCTCTATTGATGACTTCCTTCGACCGGCCGGTAACGAACAAGAATCCATCCGTATCCATCCATCCCATGTCACCAGTGTTGAACCAACCACCAGGTGCGAAACCAAATGTGTCCACCCCGTGTTCGCCTTCATAGCCAGACATGACGAGCGGACCGCGCACCATGATATTACCCACAGTGCCGGAAGCTACAACGCCTCCATCAGCACCGAAGATGCCAATTTCAGGACCGATCGAGCGACCTGAGGTACCTGGACGTTCCAAACCATAGTTTGACGGTGGGCACGCAATCGGCATGCACTCTGTCATACCGTACGAGGGAAGGACAGTGGCGTTGTCAAACAACCGGCGAAGATCAATCGCCGTCTGCGGCTGTAACGGCCCAGCGGCGTTCGCGACGAACCTAATGCTACTTTTAACGCGCCCTTTGGCGTCTTTCGCCATTGTCTCTGCGGACTTGACAATGATCATGTGCATCGTCGGAGCGCCGTAGTACCACGTGCACTTCTTCGCCGCCAAGACTTCCCAAAAGTTGTCGACATCAAAGAATGGCATCGCAACGGTAGTACCACCGGAAATAATTGGCGCAATTACGTTCCGCAAGATACCTCCGACGTGGAACAAAGGCATAAAGTTGCAGCACACATCCTTCTTGTCGAGTTTGCACGACGCCGCGATTGCCGCGGCGCCAATTAAAACCTGGCTCATGGTAATCGGAACAATCTTCTTCTTCCCCGTACTCCCTGATGTGTGCAAGATCAACCCCAACCGACTTTCATCCATGAGTTCAGCGTCCGTAGCGTCTTCTTCAGTAGTCATCGTGTAAGGATCACCCACGAGGGTGAACTCGCCAGCCACGGTGGTGCTCGGCGTGATGATTAATGGAATCAGAGCCAACTTCTTCGCGACGCGGCGCATCTTGACGTCCCCTTTGCCACCATCGCGTTGATATATCAATACTTTTGCATTGGTGTTGCGCAATTCAGCCTCGATTTCTTCTTGCGTCGTGATCGGGTTGATAGGCACCGCGGTATGGTGTTGGAGAACGCACAGCAGCGACGTCATCAATTCTGGACCGTTCGGCACAATCACCCCAATTCGTGAGCCATACTGACGCACACCCCACTGAGGGAAATCCTTTTCCGTCACGCGCGCAATCAACTCGCGCAACTCACTGTGCATAAGCCCTCTTCGAACGCCGTCTACGCCGTCCACCGCGCACGTCTCTTCGTCGTCGGGCAAGAAATCAGACAACACGCACGCCCTCTCAGACTCTCGCCTCGACGTAATCTGTTGCAACCGATGGCGCAACCACACATCACGCATCGTCCCCGTCACACAACGCTCGCGAGCATCACGCGCGAGCGTTTCCCACGCCTTTCGTCGCTCCGTCTGGATCCGCGCCTCCTCCGCCGCGAGCGCGTTCACCGCGATCGCAAACGCCCCTGGCGCGCGCTTCACCCCACTCGTCTCCGCGCTCGTGCTCGCGCTCTCATTCATCATCATCGTCTGTTCACTTCCACGCGCGTCCGACGCCGAAGCATGCGCGCCATCGCGCGCGCGAGCGCCGTCGATATCGACCGACGCGTTTTCAATCATCCCCTCGCGCGCACGCGCGGGCGCGCCGGCGACGTCTGCGCCCTCGCTCGCGCGCGGCGACGCGCGCGGCGACGCGGGGGCGCCGTCGCTCGCGGGCGAGCGCTCGGGCGAGGCCATTCGAACGCGGCGCGGCGCGCGGCGGTGTGAGGACGCGCGGCGTCCGCCGACGACGTCCGACGACGGCGACGCGTTCGCGGGCATCTTTGTATGGGTAAACAGTATGCGATGTGTCGGTTGTCCGACCGACCATGGTCCGTGTTTGACACCGTGATACCCTTTGCGCGTCGCGTCGGCGTTCGCCCGGCGCGCCGGCCGCGGCAGTCGCGCGCGCGATGTCGACCGCGGACGCGCCGGACGCGCCCGCGAACGCCAACGCGCAGTGCGTCGGGCCGTCGAGCGCGAACGCGGGCGACGCGGCGTCGTGCGCGGGGTGCCCGAACCAACAGGCGTGTAAATCTGGTGCGGCGGGCGCGGCGCGTGATGCGACGGATGCCGACGCGGTGGCGATCGCGCATCGGTTGCGTGACGTGAAGCATAAGATTTTGGTGCTGTCGGGTAAGGGTGGGGTTGGGAAATCGACGTTTGCGGCGCAGGTGGCGTTTGGGTTGGCGTCGCGCGGGAAGGATGTCGGGTTGTTGGATATAGACATTTGCGGGCCGTCGGCGCCGTTGATGTGCGGTGGCGTCGGGGCGGAAGTGCACAAGTCTAACTCGGGCTGGTCGCCGGTGTACGTGGAGGAGAACTTGGGGGTTATGAGTATTGGATTTTTGCTGCCCGATCCCGATGACGCGGTGATTTGGCGCGGGCCGCGAAAAAACGGTTTGATTAAGCAGTTCCTTGCCGACACAGAATGGGGGGCTATGGATTATTTGATCGTCGACGCGCCCCCTGGGACGTCTGATGAGCACTTGAGCATCGTGCAGTATTTGAAAGAGGCTGGTGTCGATGGAGCCTTGATCGTTACGACGCCGCAAGAAGTCGCGATGGCGGACGTTCGCAAGGAGCTCAATTTCTGTAAGAAGACGGGCATCAAGGTTTTAGGCGTGGTTGAGAACATGAGCGGACTTCGAGTGCCACTCGAAGGATGCACATTCGTCGACAGTACATCCGGCGTGGACGAGACAGCGCGCGTGATGGAAATTTTAGCGCAGCACGACGCAGCGCTCGCGAGCAAGCTCGTGGTGCGCGCCGATGTCTTCGCCCCGTCTAAAGGTGGCGCCCAAGCGATGTGCGACGCGACCGGGGTGAAATTCCTTGGCAAAGTTCCACTCGATCCAGCCATCGGGCGTGCGGCTGAACTCGGGAAGAGCATTTTTGATCCAGAGCTTAGAGTGCCTTCCGTCAGCGCCGTCGGCGACGTCGTCACTAGCCTCATCGAAGCTGTGGGTGATGACCAGTAGAGCACAGTAGTAAAAACATCCCACGCGTTGTGAAAGAATTGTTGTCCTATTACATCTAAAAGTCTTCGTCCTAAAGCTATGTCGCTATCGTCCTACACCCCTGCGGCGCGCGCGTCTACAGTCGAGCGCTTCGCCCCTTCGCCCTCGAATGCATCCGCGGTGCACTCGTTATTTACGTTTCGCTTCGAGCATATCGAGCCCGACATCGCGCGAACCACTGTTCATGAATGCGCCGCGCCTGACCGCGGCGACAGACAACGACTCCTCTTGTGTCCACATGGGTTTTGTAGGCGCGTAGCAGTACCACATAGGAAAGGCAAACGTGGCGCTCGCGAACGCGGCGAGTGCGAGCCCGACCGGTAAGTTGGACTTCGCCATGACGCGCGAGTGCGCGCGTGCTTACTTACAGACGGCGCGGCGGCGCGGTGGCGTGAGCGACGAACGTGCGGCACGTTATGACGCGCGAATGAAACTGCGTGAAAAAAATAAACTGTGCCTCTATATAAAACAACATCGAGCGAGGGTGGCCTATGCAGATTTTGAATAGTCTCGCGCGCCGAAAATCGTGCTTCCGACGCGCACGTTGGTGCTTCCCATTTCAATTGCCGCTTCAAAATCACCAGACATCCCCATGCTTAACTCGCACGCATCTAAATCAAGCCCGAGCGCCGCGCACACGTCGTCCCGGCACTTCTTGAGCGTTATAAAATTCTCAGGCTTGGACGTGTAATCTGGCATCCCAATCGTCATCAATCCCCGAAACATCAGTCTCGGACATTCATCCTTAATATGCTTCGCTAATTCCACGCACTCGCTCGGCTCTACGCCGTGTTTGCTCTCTTCACCGCTCGTATTCACCTGCACGAGCACGCGCAACGCCTCCCTCGCCTCCCTCGCCTCCAACGCTGAGTTCAACTTTGACGCCAACTTCTTTGAATCAATCGTCTCAATCATCGCCAAGTTTGGCACCGCCTCAAGCAATGTTTTCGCCTTGTTACTTTGCAAATGTCCGATAAAGTGCCATTGCGTATCCGCCGGCATCGACGGCGCCTTGTCCACAATTTCTTGCACATAGTTTTCCCCAAACGTGCGGTGGCCAGCGTCGTAGCACTCGCGCAAGAGCTCCACTGGCTTGGTTTTGCTTACCGCTACGAGGCGAACGGTGGAAGGCGCGCGACCTGCGCGCTGGGCGGCGGCGGCCACGCGCGCGGCGACGTCGGAGAGTGCTTTTGCCGTGCTCATCTTTGACGTCATCACCGTCGCAGTTCGCACGTTCGACGACATTGCGCGCCGCGCTCGCCACATTCGCCGCGTTCGCCGCCGCCACTGACGTCGCGAATTTGCGTGCGTAATGGCGGCGAATCACCCGCAGCTCTCGAGCGCGCTGTCCAACGTCAAGGCGCTGAACGAGGCGTACGCGCAGCACCGTCGCGACGCCGCCGCTGGGACAACGTCGAGACGACACCGCGCTGACGCTGACGCCGACGATGACGCCGGACATCGGTCGCGTAAGAAACATAAGCGCCGCGAGAAGTCTCACAAACGTTCGTCTAAGAGATCGTCTGGGAGTTCGGACGATCGCAAACGTCGAAAGAAGGATGGGAAGAGTGGGAAACGTAGCAAACGTCGCGGCGTGTCTTCGTCGTCTTCGTCATCATCTTCTGAAAGTGAAAGTTCGAGTGATGACACCAATTCGTTGACGATTCGCCAACAAGTCGAGATGGCACAGCTCGCGGCGGAGGCATTGCGACATATGTTAGCAAAGTTTGCGAGCGAGCGAGAGAATTTTAAAGCGTTGTTGCGCGCCGTGGACGACGGACGGGGCGTGTCGACGAGCGGTGTGGCCGACGAGCGCGTGCGTAGATATTTAGAATACTTTTTCGAACACGCGTGCATGCGAAAATCTAGGGCAACAGGGTCGTGGACGCTGCCAAGGTCGAAGGATTTGGGGTTGTGGAGCCGGTTTAATTTTGTCTTTGACGAATTCGTCGCGGACCGGTACTCAGACGCTCGCGAGCCCTGGCTCGGGCCAGATCCTGACGTCATCGCCGCTGAAAAAGCAAGAAAAGATGAGGCGCGCGTGGCCAAAGCGGCGAAATCTCGTCCACTTGGGCCTGGTCGGGTTTTAACTGGAGATGAAGCGGTCGCATTTATGGCGGAACACAATGGAAGCGAAAGCGACGTAGATGGCGTGGTCCCT